>ENA-OQVM01001459-OQVM01001459.1-marine-metagenome-genome-assembly--contig:-NODE-1459-length-31262-cov-8.007311_pt1 | contig 31262 bp, 26 predicted proteins | sample MGYA00237776_ERZ505498 | MGnify/ENA primary metagenome ERZ505498 (study PRJEB26159, sample SAMN06265151) | marine metagenome | isolation source: Helgoland LTER site | place: Germany:Helgoland, sampling...
TGCGAGTATGCGCCGAACAACACGACAATCTCTGGTTCGTTTGGCGATAAAACGCAACTCTCGCGCAGCAATATCCGGTCGCGTAATGGCTAGTGCTCGTCCCATCTATACCTCCATGCTAAGTGCGCACACAGATTCAGATTGCACCGGAATTGGAAACCCTAAAGTGAGCCAGCTTTTCGGGCTAGTGGTATTACGGGCTTGTGAGCCAGTCTCTAGGCGCTTTTACATCGGCGCCTGCAAGCTCTGCAAATTTACAAACACCCCAAAAACAGCATGAGACAGGCTTTCAACTCTTCAAAAGGGCTTTTAAAAGCCATCACAAGTCGTTGCACCCGTCCAGCCACGACAATTGCCAATCCACAACACCGCATACTGCGGCCAGAAAACCGCAGCATGGATATGGATCAAGATATGGTTTCAACGAATTTGGCCCCTTACACGTTTGCTCCAATCGAAAACCAAGCGTGTAATATATTTTCCAAAGGCTTGATGGGCCATGTTTGATGAACGCACTCTGTCGTACCAACACCCCTTAATATTTGTTCAGCTTGATATTTATTCGCCGCACTATGATATCACGCCACGCCCGCTAGTAGGCCGCATATAGAATGTCAGTTAGCGCGCCCTCGGTCAGGGCAACAGGGTTGCCCCGCATTGACGAAGATCCAAGGCTGGCTTGCGCGATGCTTTGCAACTCATCTTCCCGCACTCCCATCTGCGACAGCCGTGGCAAACCGTGATGTTGGGACCAGTTTTGCAAGGCCGCCATGGCTTGTTTGGTCTCAACCCCAAAGGCGTCGGAAATCCAGGTCTGAACCTCGGATATGCGCGCTGCGGCCACACCTGTGGCAGCTTGTGCATTGGCGGCAAGCACTGGCGGCAACAGCACGCCACATACGGCCCCATGCGGGGCAGGTGCTACACCACCGATAGGGCCCGCCAATCCATGCACAGCACCAAGGCCAGCATTTGCCAGCGCAAGCCCGCCACACAGCGACACCCAAGCAAGATCATCTCGGGCGCCAACGTCTTCGGCCTCCATCAGCCGCACCAAAGCAGCCAAACCCAGGGGGATAGCGTTGCGGCACAGCACATCGGTCAATCTGTTTGCCTTGGTGCACAGATACGGCTCGATAACCTGCGTGATCGCATCCAAACCGCTGGCAAGCGTCACCGATTTTGGCGTCCCATCGGTCAGGGCGGGATCAATAACCGCCACATCCGGCAACATTCTATTATCTCGCAGCGAGACTTTTCGGCGCGCAGACGGCACGCCAATCACAGCATTTTTTGTCACCTCAGCACCTGTCCCCGCTGTGGTAGGAACAGCAATAAAAGGCAGCGGATCGGCCTCAAGCGGCAGCCCCCGGCCCACCACCTCAAGGTAATCCATCATCGGTAAATGCGCCGGAACAAGTGCTGCAATCGCTTTACCCGCGTCAATGACAGCCCCTCCTCCCAATGCGACGATAACCTGTACTTTCGCAGCCCGTGCTGCGGCGACACCCGCCTCAATCATGGCAATATCCGGCTCGCGGCCGACTGCGAAACGGGCAACAGGGGCCAATTGATCGGCCAACCAGTCGGCGCGCGCGGCGGTCGCACCATTGACCAACATTGCCCGCTGACCAAAGCCCTTGGCCGTCACTGCAACCTCACAGGCTTTGCCTCGCCCAAAACGGATTTCAGAAGCTGTTAAAAACACCAGCGGATTTTCGGACATCGGCGTCTCCTATAGGTCATAATATTTGCATCAAACCAGCGTGATCGCCACAAGTCTAGCGTTGCGAGAACATTTCGCCAAACATCACCCTCTGGCGTCTTTCACGGCAGGTGACGCCACAAGGTATCAACGAATCCCAAATCCGCATCAATTGATACGCCCCGAAGAGTGCGGCGCGTTAAAAATGCGCCGCATCACCAATGCTGTCAGATACATCGGCACCTGATAGCAGCCCAAAAATATCAGCAAAGGATCAGTTGTTGCCTCCGGTAGTGCAATCAGGAAAAGCGCGAAATTACGGTTTCCAGCCACCACAGCGAACGGCACAGCAACGGTGCCCCATCCCAGTTTTCGCAAGATTAGGAACGCAACAAGTTGTAAGCCCATATTGGCAACAACAGCCACCAAAACCCATTGGAGTACCACCAGCGGCGACGTTTGCAGTGCAGGACCCACCGCTGACATCAGACCAATCACCACAATGGCCAGAACCAGCGATGTAAACCCGTCAAGGGCGTCACTGTAGCGCGTATTCAGGGTCGGAAAGGTCACGCGGCGCAGAGCAAAAGACAAAAGAACCACACACCAAATTGCCACCAACAATTTAATCGCAGCCGCAACAGCATCGGCAAGATGGCCCAACCCTGAAGACAGCCAAAAAATTGGGATAATCGTCAGGGGCAGGATCGCGGTGCCAACAATCAGCAGCCGGAACGCCGGTTCGGGGTCATGGCCTAACAGTAAGGTAATATTCGGTGTCGCCGTCACTGAGGGTGCCGCCAGCATCAGCACGATCACAATCGCAAATGTCGTATCGGAAAGCCCTAAAGGGATAAAGACAGCCAGCGCCATAAGCGGCAATACCAGCTGGAAAATCAGCGCGACTTTCAAAGCTCCCAAACTGTTTCTTAATCCCTCAAGCGTGGCTTTCGCACCAATTCTAAAGGCTGTTAGAAACAGCAAAAACAAAATCATTTGCGGCAAGAACGGACGCAACATCTGGGCTATGTCTGGTAGCAAAAACCCCGCCAATAAGCCACAGGCCAAAGCATAGCGTCCGTGGCGTGCGACAAAAGCAAATAGCTCAAGCATGCAAGGCACGCCCCCCTCTCCAATACCACCCCACCGTGGATACAACCGTTTTGGATGCCTGACAAAAAGCATATCCAACTCAAGTCACTTGATGCCAATAATTAAATATAGACAAGAACTTCCGTACAGCGCAGGACATGTCAGGTGCGGTCGCACTCGGAGCACGCACGCCCGCCTCTTGGTGTTATCGCATGAACAAGCCTCAGATGATATATGCTGCAGAATTACGGCAGAAAGGTATTTTACACCTCGGTATCAACCAGACACATAACTGACACCGCCGCCCCCAGGTTAGATCGGTTTTCCAGCAATCACTCAGATATTATCTTTGCAATCCATGCGTCGTCTCGGCAGCGCAAAAACATCACGTTTTACACCGTCAGGAAACGTATCACGGCGGGTGATTTTTCCACCCAAACGAACGGCCAACCGTCGCGCAGGCTGGTTCTCATCTCGCATGTGCGTTTCAACCACAGGCCAGCCTTTGATGTCGTAGGCCCAGTCAATTACCGCCTGACTTGCTTCGGTCGCAAAGCCTTGACCCCGGGCATCAGGCATCAGCCACCAGGTCAATTCATGGCTTGGCCAATTATCCGGATAACACAGTCCAGCACCGCCTAAAACAACATCTTGGTCTTTGAGACACATAATCCACATACCAAAACCTTTTACCGTCCAATGGGCGATATCTTGACCTAAACGTTCGGAAAGTTCTGGCTCTGGGCGGCCCCCACGGTAGTTGCCAACTTTGACGTCACTTACATTATTAAACGCCTTATAGGCTGCCAAATCCGACAACCTAGGGCCACGCAGGATCAAACGCTTGGTTACAAGAGTGGGGATGATGTGACTGGTCATGCTGCCAGCTCAGGGCAGTACATCAAACTCACAGAATTATCTCGTTCGAGTTTTCTGATCGTAAATATACCCATAGATTCAGCACGGAAAAGCACCCTGTGGCTGTCACCGTCAAAGTAGCGAACCCGTGGTCCAACCTGATTAGTGACGCAACCACAGGTCTTTATCGTAATGGCTGCTTTAAAAACGACAGCATTGCTTTCGGTTTTTTGCATCGAGAAAAAGCCCAATTTTATAATTTGGAAATGGACCGATTTCAGCAGTGCAGCCAAAATAGTCAAAACACTTTTGTTATGCTCTTTCACCGCCTCTACATCTGGAGCCAACCCGCATTCACAAGACGCCAAACTGCGAAAACCACCACAATACGATGACGTGTCCAAAGCAAGACAATCCTTTGCAAAAAAGACCACCATCAGGGCAAAGCGCGCCGTATCTTGGGTGATCAGCACACCAATGGTGCCAAGGTCAGACTGTTCAGTCATCCGACGGTCTTTTGGCCTGAACCCCGTAAGAAGCAAACCCCTTAAGCGTTTCGGCGATCTGGCAATCGCTCAGAACATGCCCACCACCGATGGCAAGCGCGTGATAATATTGATGCGCCAATGCTTCCAATTCTTCGGCCAACCAAACGGCCCGTGTCAGGTTGGTGGCTGCCACTAGCATGCCGTGATTTGCCATCAAACAGCCATTGCGCCCCTCCATAGCGCGGATGACATGCCCCGATAGGGCCGCCGTGCCGTACCGCGCATAATCCGCAACCCGCACATCCGGTCCACCAAAAGCGGCCATCATATAATGAATCGCCGGAATCGGCTTGCGGGCAATCGATAGGATTGTACAAAACGGCGCATGGGTATGGACAACTGCATTAACATCAGGTCGTGCCTTGAGTATATCGCGGTGAAACCGCCACTCGCTTGAAGGTTTTTTAGGCCCCTCGTACCCATCATCGTCAGATACCAGCGGCATCCGCGCCATCATCTCTGGGGAAATCTCATCATAGGCCACTGCAGAGGGGGTAATCAACATATCTGTTCCATCGCGTACTGATAGATTGCCAGACGCCCCTCGGTTCAGCCCAGAGCGGTCTAGCGCTTGGCAACTCATCACCATCTCAATGCGGATATTGTTCTCAGGCATGGTCTTCCTCTCATTAGGCGTTTTGGAATAGCTCGCCAGTTATAAAGCGACGGGTATCTTCAACGATCTGTCCCGTTTTGAACACCGTAGTACCCTTCGCGATCCCCTAGCTATTAAATTTTCAACTGCTTTGAATTAAGTCCAAACACGTCTGAGGACAGCACTTCAAAGATAGTATTGTTGGGTAGAATCGATATCAAAATGGTCCAAAGACCGGCCATTAGAGAACATAATCCTAAGGTAGATGGCAAGACCGCGCAACATGCGCGCAGCACAGCATTCGTAATGCACAGCATTCAGACAGCAAGATGTATCCGTTCCATAACCGCCTTTACGTTCCAGCCTTTAATTTCCAGCAACGGTCTTTTACTCAATCACAAAGACGGGGCCTATCAGATCACACCGCACTTGGCGCAACTTTTCGTAAGACCATTTACCGAAAACCACACACACTTTCTCATTGCCAGCATGGCATTACTGCGCAGGTTGTTTTCACAAAGCTGCCATTTAACAAGCCAGCCCTTAATCCATGATCAAAGATTAAGGGCTGGCAGATTTGATCTGGAGCGTTTCACAAAACTGTTGGGCCACAGCTTTGGCTTTGGCTTGAACCATAGCCATAGCCATAGCCATAGCCATAGCCATAGCCATAGCCATAGCCATATGACCCAATAACAAACCCCATCCCAGTCAAGGGATTATTTTCCGAGTCAAAAATTGTGATCCTGTCCTTTTTCAAATAAGATTAAATAACAGACCTTGGCATACCCCAAGGGTCTGTAATCGCGCACCGACCCTAACACAAAATAAGAAGGGCCAAAGATGAGCTGGACGACATTTTTAAACGATACAATGCAGCGCATGGGCAAGCTGCAAAAAGAAGCTCCCGAAAGTTTCGCAGGGTTTAACATGATGGGAAAAGCCGCAAAAAAGAACGGGGCTTTGGATGAGAAAACCAAAGAACTGATTGCGCTTGGTATTGCCATTTCAACACGCTGTGAAAGTTGTATCGGGTTTCATGTCAAATCATTGGTCAGGTTGGAAACAACCCGCGAGGAATTCTGTGAAGCCTTGGAAATGATCGCCTTTATGGGTGGCGGTCCCTCAATCACTTTTGGTGCGAAAGCACTTGAAGCTTATGATGAGTTCACCGCCTGAGGATCGGTCCCCCGCAGCAAACCCTATTGTGGCGGAACTGTCAGACCCCATACAGCATTAGCGTTTTGGGCGGATGTTTGTTCGTGCAACCATTCGCAAAACAGGCGAACCTTTCGTGATTTCAATGCGTCGTGGCGGCAAACCAACCAATAGGAAAACTGCGATGCAACAACGTCTTCAAACGGACAGACCAGTAATCCCTGTGCAATTGCATCCGCCACAAGCGGGCCGCGGCCCATCGCGACACCCAAACCTTGAATAGCGGCTTGTATCACCATGTTGGCTTGCCCAAATTGCCGGCCCAATGGCAATTGCGGCAGCGTTAATCCCGCTTCTTCTGCCCAAAACTCCCAACTGGGCGGACTGCCAACATTCTGCAGCGCGTCTCTGAGAATTGTGTGGCGTTCCAAATCGTTAATCGATCTGAGAGTTTTGGCAACCTCGGGGGCGCAGACCGGAGAAATGGCTTCTTGCATCAAAAGCTCTGCGTGCAATCCGGTAAAGCCTCCAAGACCGTAAAAAATCATCACATCTGCCTGAGTGGCATTGAACTCCTGCAGGTAAACATCGGTGGACAAAGACACTGGCGTCTCGGGGAACCTTTCATCAAAATTTATCAAACGCGGCAAGAGCCAGATATAGCCAAAGCCCGGTGGTGAGGCCAAAGCGAGGCCGCGCTTTGGATCCATCCGGCGGTCACGTAAATCGTCACAGACCGTTTCAACCACACCAAAGCCCTGCAGTACCGCCGCTGCAACCCGAAGTCCGACGTCCGTGGGGGTCGTCTTGCCAGTGCCGCGAAACAACAATTTGTGCCCCATCCAGTCCTCCAATGCCCGAATTTGCTGGCTGACCGCGCTTTGGGTAACGTTGAGTTCTTCCGCTGCGCGACCAAACCCATGCAACCGGACCACTGATTCCAGCGTCCGAAGCGCTGTGAAAGGAAGGTTTTTCATCATCTTAAGGCCTGTCATACCTTTCTTATACTAAACGCAAAAATGCGCTGGCAAGGACATATAAGCGCCTATCAACTACTATAACCGCGAGGTCATTTGATACCCCGAAAAGTAATAGAGTTTAGCAAATGTAATCGGCCGTTTTTCCAACCAGGTTATCCGCTCAATCGTAAAGAGCGCTGCCCCTTCGCTCACTCCCAACAGTTCTGCAGTTTGAAGGTCGGCGTTCATCGACGAAAAGGTCAACTCAACATCGGTAAACGGAACCTCTTGGACCAACCATTCATTAGGTCCGGTCATCTCAAAATTTTGCTGCGCAGCCTTGGGGACAGCGTCAAGGTTGATCCATCGGTCCTCGAACTGAAACGGCTTGCTGCCGGCATAATGCAAACACTTCAAATGCAAGACATCAGCCTGCAGCGACAGTGCCAAACGGGCCCTCAACCAATCCGGCGTATTGGGGGTATCCCGCCGTATCAAAGCATAGCGATAGGTTTCACCCGAATTTTCGATCTCGTCCCGGATAAGTGGAATGGTAAATTTTGCATGCCGCGTTGGTGACGCCTTGATCCTCGTGCCCGCCTTGCGTTTGCGATCGATGAAGCCCTCGTCAGCAAGTTCCCGCATCGCCCGGTTCACAGTCGCCCGCGCACAGCCAAACTCTCCGGCCAATTCCACCTCGCCCGGCATTATACTGCCCGGAGGCCAAGTCTTGTTTCTGATCCGTTTCAGAGCCAGCGCCTTGATGTCCTGATAACTGATCTTTTTTGTTTCAATCACGCGCCGCTGTCCTGTTTTGTCTAGACTTTATGCCAATAGCCTTAAATAGTTTACGAGATAGGAGGGGCGCAAGCCATGAAAATAATCACCCCGTCGCAGTTTACATCCACGCGGTGGAAAAATGGCGCCGGAACCACGCGTGAAATCACGCGCCAAATTGGCCCAAAAGGATATTGCTGGCGCTTGAGTATTGCAAAGGTCATCCGTGACGAAACTTTTTCAACGTTTCCTGGGATGTCACGGATATTGACCGTGATTGAAGGCAACGGAATGGCACTGCATGCCAACGAGCAGACGCAAGATGCAGCCCACAACGCACCGGTTTCCTTTGCAGGCGCAATCCCGGTAGCGGGCCGGCTATATGATGGCCCAGTTCAAAACTTCAATGTGATTTACGATCCCCACTTGATCGCCGCCGATGTGCAGATATTGGTTGCAGGTCCAGCGAGGGTCTTGGCGGCACGCCCTGTCCGGACATATGCTGTGTATTGCCTGCGAGGGCTACTGGAAATTAATGGGACTTATCTTGATTGCGGCAGTATCGCGTTAATCGACCACAAAGAGGTCCAGCTGAAAATCCCTGAGAAAAGTCTGGGGCTACGGGTACAATTAGACGCGCTGGATCTGGTAAAGCCCTAACCAAGCCGCCGCCTCAGGTCAGTGATCGCCTTGCGGTACCCGGAGATGATCTTGTCTTCGGCAACGTGACGCCGGTCTCTCACCTGATGACGTCCCGCAGACCAAAGGTCACTCACCACCGTGTCTTTTGCAGCAAAGACCACCCCATCAAGAAGCTGCTGGTCCGACAGGGCGCAGATCGCGGGATCTGTCGTATCAATCGCGACAAGATCTGCCAACGCGCCAACCTCTATGCGTCCGGCATCCCGATCTAACGCCTGCGCACCACCCCTAGCCGCCCCAAAATAAAGCGCTTCGCCAACAGACCCTGCTGCAGCCACCATCACATTCCGCTGCCTGTCTCTAAGGCGTTGCGAATATTCCAATGTCCGAAGTTCCTCGGTCAGTGAGATATTTACATTGGAATCCGATCCGATCCCAAAAGTACCGCCGTGCGCGACATAATTTGCGCCGTTAAAGATACCATCACCCAAATTGGCCTCGGTAATCGGACAAAGCCCAGCGACCGCACCGCTTTTGGCAAGGGCAGCGGTCTCGCCCTCAGTCATATGCGTGGCATGAATCAGACACCATTTTTCATTCACCTCACACTGCCCCAAAACCCATTCGACCGGACGCGCCCCCCGCATTGCGAACACCTCCTCGACTTCTTTTGTTTGTTCCGCAATATGCATGTGCACAGGCATCCCAGCATGCAGATCCAGCGCCTTGCGCAGGTCCGGCTGGGATGTGGCGCGCAGGGAATGCGGTGCAATGCCGATACGCGTATCAGATGGCAACGCAGCCATTGCACTATGGCTTCGCGCGACAATGTCAGAAAATGCATCAACCGAATTGCCAAAGCGCAATTGCCCCCCGGCAAGCGGCTGGGCCTGCAGGCCGCTATAAGTATATAGTACGGGCAAATGGGTCAGCCCAATCCCAGTCAAAGCGGCGGCCTGCAAAATCTGCAGTGACAGTTCCGCCGGATTGTCATAGGCCTGTCCGCCGGGTTGATGGTGCACGTAATGAAACTCTCCTACGGCGGCGTATCCGGCCTTTTGCATTTCCATGAATGTCAAAGCCGCGATGGCCGCGATATGGTCAGGGCTGAGATGATCGAGAAAACGGTACATTAATGTCCGCCATGTCCAAAAACTCTCACGGTCCTGCGCACGGTATTCGGTCATACCGGCCATAGCCCGCTGAAAACTGTGACTGTGAAGGTTCGAAAGCGCAGGCAGCAGAGTATCAACCACAACATCGCCTGAGTGTGGCTCTGTTCCACTGGCAATCTCAGCAATCTTACCCTGCGAAATGCGCAATCTTACATTGATGGCCCAAGCAGTGCCCAATCTGGCCCGGCGTGAAAAAATGTTCATCGTGCTGCCTTATTATGAGTGGACATAATAATTATAAATGCATACAAACTGTATTGCAATGTGCAAGCTTACTATGGACCAGAGCCAGTGTCTTACAAAGTCCTAAAAAACTGTCACCTCGCCACGATGCGGGCAGATCGTATCCCGTACGGACGGATCGAAGACGCGGTGATTATTTTAGAAAAGGATCGCATTGTCTGGGCCGGACAGGCCACAGAGGCACCCGATAAGTACCAAAGTGCCCAACATATTGACATCGGGGGCCGGTTAGTAACACCCGCATTGATCGACTGTCACACGCATGTGATATTTGCAGGCAACCGTGCGCACGAGTTTGAAATGCGTCTGAATGGCGCAAGCTACGAACAGGTAGCGCGCGCTGGCGGCGGTATTGTGTCCACAGTCACAGCCACCCGCGCTGCGACGCAAGACGCTTTGATAAGTGAGGCTTTGCCAAGGGTGGATGCGTTGATCGCCGAGGGTGTGTCAACGATCGAGATTAAATCCGGTTATGGCCTGAACCAAGAAGCCGAACTCAAAATGCTCCGTGCGGCGCGCCAGATTGCCCAGCTGCGCGACATTCATATCACAACAACCTATCTGGGCGCACATGCGGTCCCGCCCGAATACACCGGTCGCGAGGATGCCTATATCGATGAGGTTTGCATCCCGACGCTGCGCCTTGCACAGGCCCAAGGCCTTGTAGATGCGGTTGATGCCTTTTGCGAGAGCATCGCCTTTCAGCCAGCGCAAGTCGCGCGGGTTTTTGACGCGGCCCGCGCCTTGGGGTTGCCAGTCAAAATTCACGCCGAACAATTGTCAAATCTGGGCGGTGCAAAAATGGCCGCCCAATACTGCGCACTCTCGGCAGATCATATTGAATATCTAGATGCCGAGGGGGCCGCGGCAATGGCACAGGCCGGAACCGTTGCGGTCATTTTGCCGGGTGCATTTTATACGTTGCGGGAAACCCAAGCCCCCCCCATATCCACCCTGCGCGACTGCGCTGTGCCGATGGCACTGGCCAGCGACTGCAATCCCGGATCATCGCCCATGACATCGCTCTTGCTTACGATGAACATGGCCTGCACGTTATTTCGCATGACCCCCGAAGAGGCCCTCTGTGGCGTGACCCGCAATGCTGCAAAGGCGCTTGGTCTGAAAGATCGCGGCCAGATCGTGGCGGGTGCCCGCGCCGATCTGGTGGTTTGGAATGTCGATCACCCTGCAGAATTGTCCTATCGGATTGGTTTTAACCCGCTGCATACCCGCATTTTCGGAGGTAAATTTTGAGCTGCCTAACCCTCACACCGGGTGCCGTGACACTGCATAATCTTGCCGAGATTTACTGGAAAGAGGCCTCAGTTCGCCTTGATCCCGCTTGCCATGCCGACATAGAGCGGGCCCATGCCGCCATCATCAAAGCCAGTGAAGGTTCAGCGGCAATTTACGGAGTCAACACCGGCTTTGGCAAACTTGCCAGCGTCAAGATCGCCGCGCATGACACCGTGCAACTGCAGCGCAACCTGATCTTATCCCATTGCTGCGGGGTTGGCCCGGCGATTCCGCGCCGCCATGCGCGGCTGATGATGGCGTTGAAACTACTCAGTCTTGGGCGCGGTGCCTCGGGCGTGCGTCTCGATGTGATTAACCTGCTCGAAGCCATGCTCGACAAAGTGGTAACCCCCGTCATCCCGGCGCAAGGTTCGGTCGGGGCCTCCGGGGATCTGGCACCACTCGCCCATTTGGCGGCAGTAATGATGGGGGCCGGAGAGGCACAGTTTAACGGCCAGATCATGCCTGGAGACTTGGCTCTGGCAGCTGCGGGTCTGACCCCGTTGCAGTTGGGGCCAAAAGAGGGTCTGGCCCTGATCAACGGCACGCAGTTTTCAACGGCCTTTGCATTGGCTGGCCTGTACGGCGCCTGGAAAAGCGCCCAATCTGCCTTGATCACCTCGGCTTTATCGACGGATGCGATTATGGGCTCAACAGCGCCTCTGCATCCTCAAATCCATCAACTGCGCGGGCACAGGGGCCAAATTCAGGCGGCAGAGACGATGCGCGCCTTGCTCGCGGGCTCGGAAATCCGTGACAGCCATGTTGAAGGGGATCTACGCGTGCAGGATCCGTATTGTATCCGTTGCCAGCCACAGGTGACGGGCGCGGCGATCGACGTTTTGCGCATGGCGGCCCAAACCCTGCAAACCGAGGCGAACGCAGCAACCGACAACCCACTGGTTCTGACCGATGCAGATTTGATTGTTTCTGGTGGCAATTTCCATGCAGAGCCTGTCGGCTTTGCCGCTGATATGATCGCGCTGGCAATCGCTGAAATTGGCGCAATCGCCCAGCGCCGCGTTGCCTTGATCGTCGACCCGGTCCTCAGCTTTAATCTGCCGCCATTTCTGACCTCTGATCCGGGCCTGAACAGCGGATATATGATCGCCGAGGTCACCACAGCGGCACTAATGAGTGAAAATAAGCATCTTGCCAACCCCTGCGTGACTGACAGTACACCGACAAGCGCAAATCAGGAAGATCACGTTAGCATGGCCGCCCATGGCGCACGGCGCCTGGGACAGATGGTCGAAAATCTTGAATATATTCTAGGCGTCGAATTACTTTGTGCAGCGCAGGGTATTGATTTTCGTGTACCGCTGGCAACCAGCCAACCCCTACAGCGTGTGCTCGCCCGTTTGCGGGAAGATGTCGCCCCACTTGGCGAGGACCGTTATCTTGCCCCTGATCTGCAACAGGCGCGCGCATTGATTGCAAGCGGAGCTCTTACCGCAGCGGCGCAGATTGAAATGCCGGATATTGCCTTATGACCGCGCCCCCCGTTTACCCCTGCCAAGGTCTGCCTGGGTTCAGCATACGACACCCAGATTCCTGTTTGCAAAACAACCGAGCACCGGCTAGGCCGCAACACCCACATAAGATTTATCCCCCCTTAACCTTGGCCAATCCGGCCCCAACGCCAAGAGACCTGTCATGAGCGATGCCCGTAAGAATACCCGCGATGTTTTTCCCACAACCGGGACCAAACTGACCGCCAAAAGTTGGCTAACAGAGGCCCCGATGCGCATGCTGATGAACAATCTGCACCCGGACGTCGCCGAAAACCCTCACGAGCTCGTTGTTTATGGCGGGATTGGTCGCGCAGCGCGAACTTGGAGAGATTTCGATCAAATCGTAGCCAGCCTCACAGACCTCGAAGAAGACCAGACACTTTTGGTACAATCAGGCAAGCCAGTTGGTGTCTTTCAAACCCATAAAGACGCCCCGCGCGTATTAATCGCCAATTCCAATCTGGTGCCTCATTGGGCGAATTGGGATCACTTTAACACCCTCGATAAAAAGGGTTTGGCGATGTACGGCCAGATGACAGCTGGATCGTGGATCTATATCGGCAGCCAAGGCATCGTACAGGGCACCTATGAAACCTTCGTCGAAGCGGGTCGGCAACATTATGACGGCAACCTCAAGGGCAAATGGATTCTCACCGGCGGTTTGGGGGGTATGGGTGGCGCACAGCCGCTGGCCGCAGTGATGGCCGGGGCCTGCTGTCTGGCCGTTGAATGCAATTCCGACAGCATTGATTTTCGACTGCGTACAAAATACGTTGATGAGCGGGCAGATACACTCGACGAGGCCCTCGAGATGATCACGCGCTGGACCAAAGCCGGCGAAGCGAGATCAGTGGGGCTGTTGGGCAATGCCGCCGATATATTTCCCGAACTGGTCAGACGCGGCATCCACCCCGACATCGTGACCGACCAAACCAGTGCCCACGACCCAACCAATGGCTATCTGCCACAGGGATGGAGCATAGCACAGTGGCGAGAAGGGCGAGAAAACGCACCAAAAACTGTCGAAAAAGCAGCGCGCGCCAGCATGAAAATACAGGTGGCGGCGATGCTTGATTTCTGGAACGCCGGAGTGCCAACGCTGGATTACGGCAATAATATTCGCCAAGTGGCACTGGACGAAGGACTGGAAAATGCCTTTGACTTCCCAGGGTTTGTGCCCGCCTATATCCGACCGCTGTTTTGTCGTGGCGTCGGGCCGTTCCGCTGGGCGGCGCTTTCGGGGGATCCTGAGGATATCTACAAGACCGATCAAAAGGTCAAAGAGCTGCTGCCCGAGGACAGCCACCTGCACAACTGGCTGGATATGGCGCGGGAACGGATCGCCTTTCAGGGGTTGCCGGCGCGCATCTGCTGGGTCGGTCTGGGCGTCCGCGACAAACTGGGACTGGCGTTCAACGAAATGGTGCGCGACGGCAGCTTGAAAGCCCCTATTGTGATTGGGCGCGACCACTTAGACGCAGGCTCAGTCGCCTCACCCAATCGCGAAACAGAAGCCATGATAGATGGCTCTGATGCCGTGTCGGATTGGCCCTTGCTGAATGCACTGTTGAACACAGCGTCCGGGGCCACTTGGGTGTCTGTGCATCATGGCGGAGGCGTCGGGATGGGTTTTAGTCAACATTCGGGGATGGTTATTTGTGCCGATGGCACAGATGATGCCGCCCGTCGGATAGCACGGGTTTTGTGGAATGATCCTGCCACCGGGGTTATGCGCCATGCCGATGCCGGCTATGGAACAGCCAAGGCCTGCGCTCTTGAAAACGGCCTGAACCTGCCGGCTATTTTAGCCCCTTAACCCTTGATTAAAAAAATCAATCCAAGTGCGCCCTAATAGTGTGATCCATCAAAACCAAGCAAGCACACTCAAAAACTAAACCTGACTGGCGCCTGATAGTGAAGTGCCATCCAGCCGGATTTGACCAGTTGCAAGCCTGAGCGCGGTCCAGTCTTTATGACAGTAACAGGTTTGCCTTGTCTCAACGCCCTTGAAACCGAGGTTTTCGCTTTTGGTTAAAGGCCAGAACACCTTCGCAACGGTCGTCGGTGGGAACGGTACGGTTGTAGGCCTCAATTTCAAAGGCCAACCCATCCATCAATCCCATTTGCAGGCCCTTGTGAATGGCTTGCTTGGCTTGACGCACCGCAATTGGGGCATTGGCCGCAATCGTCTCAGCCATAGCCAATGTAGAATCCATCAGTTCCTCAGCGCGGCACATGCGGTTGGCCAAACCCCAGTCCAAAGCCTCTTGAGCCGTGAACATCTGTCCTGACAGGATCAGTTCTTTGGCACGCCGCTCGCCCACCGCCCGCGCCAGCGTCTGCGTGCCACCCGCGCCCGGGATAATGCCGATCCGCACTTCGGTTTGCGCAAAACGGGCGGTTTCAGAAACATAGACAAAATCCAGCGCCGCGGTGAGTTCACATCCCCCCCCATAGGCGGCTCCGTTGATCGCCCCAATGACTGGCAGCGGGCAGGCAATGACCGCCCGGATCATCCGCTCGTAGATAAGATGCTGGGCCTGCCAGGCTTCATCGGTCATGCCTTTGCGCTCTTTCAGATCGCCCCCTGCACAGAACGCCTTGTCACCAGCGCCCGTAAGGACAACGACCCTCATCCCGTTGGCACTCATCGAAAGGCGTTCGAACAATTCAATCAAATCCCAAGCCATTTGGGTGTTAAAGGCGTTTGAGGCCTCGGGCCGGTTCAAAGTGACCAAGAGCACATGCGCACCTATGGACTTAAGCTCAAGAGTTTCGGGGACAGTCATAAGCGGCAATTCTCCTCAATTTGAAAAAAGACGATACCGTCCGTTGCGCGGGAACAGAACCAAGTATCACAAGACCAGATAAATGCTGTTTAAACTTAAAAAAGCCGGCCGTGCAATTGATACCCGCAGCCAAACTGTTTGTGTATGTAGTATCTTCAGAACTTCAGACCCCATGTTTGACCTGTTTCATCGCTTCGGATGCGGTTAAACAAAATGAAACCCCGGCCATACGTGCATGATTGCCTTTAAAGCGCGCTCATTGTTTAGTAGGTCCCGTACGCGCTACTGCTGCGCCTGCTCTGGTGACAATGCTGTCGGCGAGAATTGCAATATCAAAAGGAACCTTATGGGTCTGGACAACGAACTTTCTGGCACGCTTGTGGTATCGATTGAGCAAGCCGTTTCTGCCCCCTATTGCGGCTTGCTTTTGGCAGATGCCGGCGCGCGGGTCATCAAGGTCGAGCGCCCAGAGGGCGATTTCGCCCGTGGCTATGACGCAGGGGCAGCCGGACAAAGCGCAATCTTTGCGTGGTTGAACCGTGGGAAAGAATCGATCTGCCTCAATCTGAAATGCAACGACGATATGCAGGTGTTGCGCAATACTCTGCGCCAAGCTGATGTTTTTCTCGCCAACCTTGCGCCAGGCGCACTAGACCGCATGGGGCTTACCGGCCCGTCGCTGCGCGAGGATAATCCCAAGTTAATCACCTGCGCGATTTCAGGTTATGGCGACACTGGGACGGCGGTGACTAAAAAAGCCTATGATTTTCTAGTACAGGCGGAAAGTGGCCTCTGCGCGGTCACCGGCACACAAAACGCGCCAGCGCGGGTTGGTGTATCTCTCACCGATCTTTCCACCGGTTTGACAGCGTTCTCGGCGATCCTGCGCGCACTGTTGCAACGCGCCCGTACAGGCAAAGGGATCGATTTAAAGGTATCGATGTTCGATGTGATGGCCGACTGGATGAACATGCCATTGCTGGCGCATCGCTATATGGGCGGTGCTCCGGAACGCAGCGGACTGAAGCACTCGTTCATTGCCCCCTATGGTGCCTTCCAATGCCGCGACGGGGGCCAAATCTTAATTTCGGTGCAAAGCAATCGCGAATTTGCCTCACTGTGTACGCAAGTGCTCGGGCAACCAGAGTTGCCACAGCAGACACGATTTGCAAACAACCCCGACCGCTATGCCAATAGAGATGCATTGGACGCTATCGTTGCAGAGGTTTTTAATAGGGCAGACACGCCAACTGTGCTTGCGCAACTTGACGCTGCCAAAATAGCCAATGCACGCTTAAATTCCGTCGCAGACCTGTCGCAACACCCTTTTTTGCGGACTTCACAGGCTTGGATCGGCGACACTGAAATTGATATGGCGGCCCTGCCTGTCCGTACCGATGATGATAGTGTGCAAAAAGTGCCCGACCTCGGGGCTGATGGCGCAAGCATCCGTGCCGAATTTGCAGATTTGACATGAGCCCTCGCCCTCATGACACGCTCAAAAAAGTTACTCACCAGTGGCAACACGCCTGCGCATGGGTAAGATTTGGCAATCACAAAACCATGATTACGCGCTGGGATATACAGCAACAGCCCATACTATCGTTCGCGGTGAGTGTGTAACGCGATTAAGAGGGCTGTAACGCAACGTTTTGATTGCGCGTAAAAGGCACAGCTGCTTACCTTTTCGCTGCATGATGGCTAGGTACTGGCTGGAATTTCCAATCCTTTGGATTATACCGAGACTGCTGTTTTGGCGGTTAAAACCCGAAAGAGACGACCCGTTTTCCAGTGTCTTAAACTGCAATGCGATTTGGAAAAGCGTCTCAGTTGGGGCAGTTTGCCCCCGTGACGGATTTACAGCCAGAATAGATGTAGGCCAGATTGCCCGAAAAATGGAAAGAAAAAGGAAAAGACGGATGCAGACCCCAATAGTTCAACCGCGACGCAGTTTCATTTTCACCCCCGGCCTCAAGCCCGAGATGTTTCCCAAAGCGCTCGCCTCAGGTGCAGATATGGTGTGTATAGAGCTGGAGGACGGGATTGCCCCCAAAGATAAAGCCACCGCTCGAAAGCGGGCTTTGGCATTGTTCGAAACCCCGCAGGCCGATGACGGGGTGGAACGTATCCTGCGCATCAATTCCATGCGCGAGTGTTTTGGCATCGAGGATGTGCAAGCCATTCTTGCGACAGACAACCCGCCACCTGCGGTGATGATGCCAAAAGTACGCACTCCGGACGAAGTGGTCATTTTGGACCAACTGCTGGCGGAACGCGGTCATGCCACACGCCTGCATGTCATTATCGAAACCAATGCGGCGCTAGAGGCCGCTTATGACATCGCCCATTGTAGCGACCGTATTGACGCAATGTTTTTTGGTGGCATCGATATGGCCGCCGAATTGCGCTGCAAAAATGCATGGGATCAGCTGTTCTATGCACGATCACGCGTGGTGCATGCCGCCGCCTCGAAAAGCCTCGATGTGATCGATGTTCCCTTTATGGACCTTGACGATATTGAAGGCATGAGGATTGCCGCGCAACAAGCCAGAGACCTTGGATTTGCCGGCAAAGGGTCTATCCACCCCAAACAAATCGCAGTGCTGAATGAGGTTTTCACACCCTCGGCGCAAGACATTGACCGCGCCCGTAAGATCATTCAAACCTTTGAAGAAGCCGACACTGGATTGGTTGTGATCGACGGTAAGCTGATTGAAAAACCTGTGATGCGCGAAATGTACCGGATTGTCTCGATTGCGGATCGGGTCTGCGCTTAAAGCGCGCCGCCGAGCGCCGGCACGTCGATTAAGACGTGGCGGCGCCCGCGTCAAGATGCGACATATCTGCAAAAAGGATCTGCGTTGCCAGTTCGCAAGTGGCGCGTAAAGTCGCGCAGTTTTGAAACAAACTGTCGTTTTGGCTTGCACCAGAGACAGACCAGAGCGGTCACGGCAAACAGATCGTTTTTATAGGGGCCACAAATAGGGGATCAAAAGTGATGCAAGCGCTCCGATAGACAGGTTTAAAGGCAATCCCACCTTTATGAAGTCTGTAAACTTATACCCCCCCGGTCCGTAAACCATCATATTGGTCTGATATCCAATCGGCGTCGCAAAACTGGCCGAGGCAGCCACCATAACAGCCACGACCAGAGGCCGCGCATCCACCCCCAGCGCCTGAGCCAGACCGATTGCAACCGGCGTCACCACCACCGCCACCGCATTATTGCTGACCATTTCTGTCAGTATGCTGGTTAACAAATAGATCATCCAGATAATCAAGATCGGCGACAGCCCCTCGATACGGGGCGCGGCCCACGTCACCACCAATGTTACCGCCCCCGAATGCTCAAGCGCCGCCCCGATCGCCAGCATCGCCAATATCAACGCCAGCAACCGCCCGTCAATAAAAGAAAATGCCTCCTCTGCGTCAATACAGCGGGTCAGCAAAACCAACGCGACGGCACAGATACTCAACAAAAACAGTGGCGCAACATTAAATGCAGCGCAGACCACGATCCCAAGCAGCGTGGCAATGGCGATCGGCGCATGGCTGCGGCGAAACGCCCGTCCAGAGGGATGAGACACATCGACCAATTCCATCTCGACCGCAAGGCGTTGAATATCTGCCAGATTGCCCTCAAGCAGCAATGTGTCACCAACCTTGACAGTTAATGCGTCCAGATGTTGCCCGATGTTTTGATTGCGCCGATGCACTGCCAGAGGATAAACACCAAAGCGCCGCCGCAAGCGCAAATCGCCCAATCTGCGCCCGATCATCTTGCATCCCGGGGTAATCAACACCTCGACGGTTGTGGTCTCAACCGCCGAGACCTGATCCACACGCCGCAGGCTTTTATCCCGCTGCAGGCTGAGCAGTTCACTTACTTGACTGCGCAGAACCACACGATCGCCGGCCATCAAACTCACGTCTTGCAGATTGCGCCGCAGCGAGATATCGCCACGCAGCACGTCCACCAATCGCACCCCATCTCGCTTGAACAATTGCACCCCTGTCACGGTACGTCCAATCAGGTCAGACCCCGGTGGCACCACCACTTCGGTAAAGAACTTCATCCGGCTCTTATCTGAAAGCACGTCGACCATACTGGCGCGGTCCGGCAGCAGGAACGGGGCAATAAAGCGCAGATACACCATCCCCCAAGCCACCAGAACAATCCCCAAAGGGGTCACTTCAAAAATTGAAAATGCCGGCAAACCCTGAGCCCGTGCAACACCATCAACCAGTAAGTTGGTCGAAGTGCCGATGAGGGTCAGGGTCCCCCCCAGAACTGCTGCATAGCTCAGCGGGATCAACAGTTTTGATGCGGCGATATTAAGGCTCCGTGCCAGTTGCACAAAGACAGGTATCATCACCACAACCACAGGCGTATTTGACACAAAAGCCGAGGCAAGAACCACAAACCCAATCAGCAGACTGATCGCCAAAGCGGGATTTGTTTTAGCTTGTCTCTCGGCAAAGTTTGTAAACGCCTCCAGAGCCCCCGTGCGCACCAGCGCGCCCATGACAATGAACATCGCCGCAATCGTCCACGGTGCCGGATTGGCCAGTATCGCCAGCGCTTGTTGATACGGCAGCACCCCACTGGCCAGTAAAATTGCAACACCACCGATGGCTACGACCTCGGTGGAATAGGTTTCCCTGAGGAACAGAACAAACATGCATGCCACAACTGCCAGAGTGAGCCCCGCACCGGCTTGCGTACTGAAGTGAATTAACTGCATGCAGATCTCTTATGGCCCAATAAGGTCAGTCTCTCCTGATTTGGGATCTGGCACAAGCAGAACAAAAGCGGCCTCGGCAGACCGACCAGTCAAAATTATTTATTCAATCGCCCACACCAACGCACAGGGTCACAAAATACCTCCAACGAAAACAAACCCAAATATGTTCCTTACCTCACCGCGTTTGTGAGATATGCACCAGATTTTTGTCAATTTATGATAGATTAACTGGCAAAACTGTCTGAAAAAAAATGGTCAATGCATCTTTATCGAACTCTAATGCCAACCCCGTGTAGGCAGACCAGTTGATAACAAAACGAATACCGAAATCTAACAATATAGTTTAGAAAAATATCGCAGCTCCAGCATCAGAAACGCTCTGAAACCATGACCCGATTGGAGTTTGAAATTTGGATATTTGTGCAGATAATCCACCCAAAAAAATCATGCCTATGATGGAGTTTTACAAGTCCGGAAACCTGACAGGAATTCGAATATATCGCCAGATAAAGTAAAAAATACCAATGATTTTTTTTGGGCCTTTGTGTCCGCGATCAGTCATTAAAGGAATGTGGCTTCGGCGTTAGCGTCGCTGCAACGTAGATAGTCAGCAGGCGGCGTGTTGAACTCTTATAACCATCGCCCGCGGATATTCACACACAGGCAAAAAAACAAATTTGAGAATAATCGTACGACACAGTATGTAATTTGTCCATTTATTGTAATGGGAATGTGATCAATCCTTTGAAAGAGAATGAAAACTTTCTGTCTGGGCCCATTATCAAAAGTGGCTTAAATAAATGCTTTTTTAATATTAACCTAATTAAATTAGAATGTTACGAGTTTTCGGCAAAATAATAAAACCAAGACCAAAACATAAAATAGCCGGTTGCGCGAGCTTGGACACCCTGTATAGTAAATTAAAAAATATATAAACATGTGATAAAGAATTCTAAATTATCAAGTTAAAGACACCACACCATACTTGGCGAATATATTGATCACAGATGTGACAGGCAATGTGCACATCGTTTCTATTCGCTCCCGAAAACAGGGCTATTCGTGGTGCGCTGAAAGGGCCTCTTTTGCAAGGAATTGACTTTTCCATCCTGGACACCGGCAGAAATGCACCGGCCCATGCAATAGCTGAATTTGCATTAAAAGAGATTGGTCAGTTCTGCTGGCTGACACTCAAAGAATTCGCCGAATCTAAAGCTCAACCCGGTTCAGAAATGGGCCTTATTATAATCCCTGTTTCTCATACCAAAGATCTTTCCGGCAGTCAGGAACTCATTGACCGCAGTCGAAGGCGCGGGGCGAATTTGAGCGTTATAATTTTGGCGCAAACCTCACAACTGGCAGAAGAAATAGTATTAGATGACTGCTTTGACGCGATGATTTGCAGCCAATGGGCCTCGGCCCCGCATCTGCTGAAACAAAGCCTTAAAGATCACAAGCTCAGGGTGCAAAACCACGCATTTAAGGCGTTTTTAGAGCATTCCGTCGACGGTTATTGGATTTGGGATCTCGAAAATGATGATATTGTATGGTCTGAGCGAACTCGCGAAATGGTAGGCATCCAAGAACAATACGTACCGACCAACATTAGCCAATTCGTTGAATTGGTCCACCCACTAGACCGGGTCCGAGTGGATCAGGCAATTAAAAACCACCTTCACCATGAAAAACCTTATAAGAATATCGAAATGCGCGTTCAAGGTGCAGATGGCTCCTTCGGTCATTTTCTTGCCAACGGCGCTGCCCTGCGGGATCAAAAGGGCAAGACAGTTTTGTTGGTGGGCAGTTTAACAGATTACACCCCAATGCAAAAAGTTGAACAACAACTCCAAGACACACAGAAGCGCTTTTCGGCGCTATTTAACCTAATGAATGACGCCGCCGTGCTAGCCGACATCAAAACTGGATTAATTCTTGAGGTCAACCAACCAGCAGAGCGCCTCTGGGGTAAATCAGTTTCTGACCTGATCGGTTGCCACCACACTGAACTCCATCCGCCCGTGATGAATGAAAATGTTAAACAAGATTTCACCGATCATATGGCGGCACTTATGGAAAATAAAAGAGCCTCGATACAGGTTCCGATCCTAAGTAAAAACGGGACAGAGGTGCCAGTCGAGATCAGTTCAAGCCTGATCGAACTGGATGGAAGACTCACAATTTTGGGCATATTTCGCGACATATCAGATCGCATTCGCGCAGAGCGTAAAATCCGGGAGCGGGATGCGCAGATACAGTTGTCCTCACATCTCGCCTCTATGGGGACACTGGCCGCTGGCGTTGCCCATGAAATTAACAACCCATTAACCTATGTTTTAGGCAACCTAGAAGTTCTCAAGGAACTGATGAGAGAGCATAAAGTCGAAAGCCACGACGTCAACAGAGTGATAGAGGCCGCACTGACCGGGAGCCGCTACGTTCGCGAGATTGTTTCAGATTTGAGGGCAATCAGCCGAATTGATGGCGGGGATGAAACCAGCGATCCCTGCAAAGTGATCAGAATTGCGTCAAAAATGGCCATGTCTGATTTGCGCCATCGGGCCAAGTTGAACATGAACCTTGCCCCCACGTCCGAGGTCCCGCTTTCGTCTTCACGTTTATCACAAGTCATTCTCAATATACTCAGCAATGCTGCCAGAGCATTCCGTCAAACAGATCGCACCAAAAACCTGATCCGAATTACCGTAACGCAAGACAAGGCAACAGTGCGCATCGTAATTGAAGATAATGGCTGGGGCATTTCACCCGAAGATCTTAATCGGGTCTGGGAACCGCTTTTCTCAAAGACCCCCCAACAGGGCGGTGTGGGACTGGGGCTATCAATCTGCCGCCACATTTTACATGAGGTGGGCGGGACACTCGAGATAAAGTCTGAAGTGGATAAGGGTACCAAAGTCAAAATAAACCTGCCTTTTGTCAAGAGCGATAAAAAGCCAGCCTTCCCTGCGCCAGCCTTGAGCGCCGCGAAAATCAGCCCAGATCACCAGCCAAGTGTGATGATTGTCGATGACGATCATCTTGTTCTAACGCTTTTGGCGCGTATGCTTCAAAAGCAATATAATGTCTCAGAATTTATGGATGCCCGCTCTGCGCTTTCGGCGCTAGAGACAGGGGAAATCCCAGAGGTGATCATAAGTGATATCATGATGCCGGAAATGGATGGCCAAGCGTTTTATAGAGAAATTTGCAAATTAGGGCCCTACGGTAATCGTTTTTTGTTCATAACAGGTGGCGCTGTCACCGAGGCAAGCCTTGAGTTTGAAAAAAAAATGGCTGCGCGAGGCAGACTTTTGCTTAAACCCTTCGAAGCAGATCAACTGCGTGCCGCCATAAGCGAAACGCTGACCCGTCAGGGGTCGCTCGAAGGCAAACATCACACGTGTTCGGAAAAAAGCCCCAGCAGATTCACAAAAGCTGGGTATCCGGACCCATCACGCCTGTCGGAACTCGAAGAATACGTGAGTTTGGACATTTTGCATTCACAATACCAAGAGCTACATGGCCAAATGCAGCAACTTATTGAAAACGCCCCCCAGCTTGAAATCGAAGAGCTGGCGTATAATGCGCACAGGCTGGCCGGAGCCGCGGGCATGCTGGGGATTAGTGATATCGCGTATCATCTGCGAGGGTGTCAGAATGCTGCCGCCGTCGGAGATAGAGCAGAGGCAACATCACAACTTGCAGAAATCCCAGCTTTAACAGATTCTTTTGCAACATTTGTCGCTGAGTATATCCCAAAATAGGCTATCTTTATGACAGTGGCGCTCAAACACAAAACCAACTTCAAACCAGTATGAAACGACCAACTCTGAGTGCGCTGCCTTTTAATCTCGTTCAATACTGTCAAAAGTCCTTATCAGCCAAGGCGGACAGAAACCTGCACTTATTGAAGAAGAATCAAGACCACTGCCGAGTGAAGTGGTCTGGCAAATTGGGACAGCGTGCTAAGATGTATCCAACCCGAATGAATGGATGCGAGAATGACGAAGCGACGGAATTTGTGAGACAAGTTTAAAGCGGCTGTGGCGCTTAAGGCGCTGCGCGGGGACAAGACGGTGCAGGAGGTCGCGGCCAAGCGGCAGCTGCACCCAACGCAGGTGAGCACGCGGAAATGGCAGGCGATAGAAGGCATGGCCGGGGTGTTTTCGGTCAGGGTCAAAAAGGCTGAGAACATGGTCGGCGAGATCAAAGACCTGCACGCGAAGATCGGCAAACTTGCGGTGGAAAAGGATTTATCACAAGGGCTAAAGCGATGAGCCCGTCCACTGCCCGGCAGTCGATACGCAGTATCGATGAGAGGGGGAACGCCGCGGGATGATCGGCAAAGAAAATATAGACCTAAGCCTGACGCGCCAGTGTAAGCTGCTCAGGATCAGTCGATCCTCAATCTGCTCCACGCCGGTCGATGTTGATCTCGCAACGATTGAGTTGATGCATGAGATTGATGGGATATTTACGAAGTATCCTTTCTTTGGCAACCGCCAGATTGCGGCGTATCTACCGCGATCAGGGTGCTGGGCAGGACGACACCGAGTGCGTCGACTGACGGGCATCATGGGGTTGCAAGCCATCTACAAGCGGCCGAACACCGCCAAGAAGCACCGCCCGCACAAAATCTGGCCCCCCTTGCTGAGAAAACTGCCAATCACGCGCCCCAATCGTGTTTGGTGCAGCGACATTACCTACATCCCCGTCAGGAACGGCTTTCTGTAGCTTGTAGCAATCCTGGATTGGGCGATGCGCAAAGTGGTGTATTAGCGGCTCTCAAACACGCGGGATGCCAGCTTCTGCGTTGAGGCACTGAAGGCGGCCATCGCCAAATATGGAAAGCTGGAAATAATGAATGTGGAACAGGGCAGCCAATAAACGGGGCGCGGATTGGATCAAGACTTTGACAGAAGCCGTGATCAAAATCCCGGTGGACGGCCGAGGAAGGTATCTGGACAATATTTTCATCGAGCGGCTCTGGCGGTCCCTGAAGCAGGAGGTTGTGTATCTGCACCAGATCACCAACGGCTTCCAAGCAAAACAGATCATCGATGACTGGACCGGGTTCTGCAACTCCCGGCGGCCTCACACTGCGCTTGATCAACCTACGCCGGACACAGCATACTTCACCAAAGTGAAGAGATAAAAAGTGGCATGAAAACCAACCTGATGCATCTTAGACAAGCCGTAATTCTGTCCGGAAAAGCAGGACCACTTCACTGATCAGGTCGATATATTCGAAGAGTTTTTTAAGCTTGAACAGACCAAAGACAAGATGGGCACAGCTGCAGCTACAGGCGGGGGCTTGGTCATGCAATTGTAAAGCAAGCCTGTGAGAAATTGTGTTATGACCTGATGCTCCGGTCAAAGCCGGGAGGGGGCTCGGTATGCAGTGTGACCTTGCCGCTAGTCGAGCCGCAATAGCGAATTCGTGTCTAACAACAGCTGAAATAGACGCTAACATCTGTGATAAGTTTTGACCAAGATATCTGTGGATTGCGGGGTGTCTGGCGAAGGAAAAAATCTGTGCTAAAATCAGACCATGGGGTTGCAAATACCTTTTATAACAGACGCTGGAATGCAGTGGGACGCGGCGCAATAGGAGCAAGCTGGAAAGTAATTCGCTTTTTGTATTATTCTCTGCCCAAAAGATCTGGTGCAGGCCGACCTTTAAGCCAGATTGTATCAATGATGAACTGGTCTCGCTCCGCTTTGATTGATTAAGAGCATGCCCGTGGTGTCTTGCGCGGATCTTTTTAATATAGATTTATTTCGGCTTCTGAGGGGTATTCTGACGTGCGAAAGGTGCCTGTTGGCGTCTGGCTACTTACCCAATTTCGTATGTTGAATTGTCAATTCTAAACTATCAAGCTGGACCTCAACCCGGTGCGTTAGGTGGAAGATTTGATACTATCCACAGTGGCACACCACGGGTCAGAAAGATTGTCATGGGTCACAGACCCAGAATTGTGCAACTGACCGGTGCTCAGAATCACCCGATATACGTTAACCTAGAGCGACATTATGAAATTCTATAATTGGCGGGCTATGACAAAAGCCATCCAAGCCGCCGGCGGTCAAAAGAGCGACGCCTGTGCAGATGATTGCTGAGAACCCGCCTGAAACGTCTGGCCATAAAAGTGCAGGCAATGTCATGTAAAAAGGCTGTGCCGGTTGGAGACGCACTCTGCCGGCTCTTTCACAGCTGGACCAGATGATTGTCCCAACGTAAATGACTTGCGTGGAAAATTGGCTCAGACGTTCCCAATAATTGTTTCAGAACACCTGTGCCGGATGAGACGAGCACGCCTGTTTCGAATGTGGCCACACCGCTTGCGTCGGTCAATGTACTGGATATTATTTGTTCTCTCCCGCCTAGACCGTAAATTTGAACGCGGCCGCTTCTTGCGGAGGTCACAGCAATATGGTGATCGTCTCCGCTGAAGGCAATGCTGCCGATATATCCGCGCATCTGGCGCAGGGTCTCTTGTGGCGCAGCGAGGGTTTTTATGTCGGCGCCCCTTGTGTGCAGCCCGACCAATGGCGGCGCATCGTTGTCGCCCTGCCATTGGATGGCGAATGCAATTTTACCCGATGCAGACACCGCAAGATGGCGTATGGAGTTTTTGTGGAACTCGGCGGCCAAGGAGGCCACCTCAACAATATGCCCCTGTTCAATATAGGCAAGATTAGGCGCCATTGTCGGTATGTTGAGTTTGATGCGCCCTGTGTCGGGATGGGTGTCTATCCCACCATTGGCAATCACGAGGGTCTCTGTGCCGGGCAGTCGCTTGATGTCGTGGGGGCCGATGCCGCCGCTGGAAAATTCATCGACGCGTTGATAGCCGTGGCGGACATCCCAAATTCCCACGCACCCTTGGCCCGCCTCAAAATCACTCTCTGTGGTAAACAGCTAGTCTCCGTCGCGGCTGAAGGCTCCGTGACCATAGAAATGCCGCCCTGCGGGTGCAGACAACCTTGCCGACGGTTGCCCTGTTACGCAATTGGTCACGACGGCAAATGTGCCGGGACGGCGGGCGAAAGCCACGGCTTGTGGTTTTTGGGGATGTATTGCCGCTGCGTGACCCCGGCCGGGTAGGGGGATCTGGAACACCAGATCAAGGCGCGCACTAATCCCGCATAAAACATACGACCCGTCAGGCAGGGCTGCAGCAGACAAAAAAGCCGGTGACCCCGCATCTGCCCAAGTTGGCTGCGATACTAACCCTGTGGCGATCAACCCGGTAAAAAAATTCTCGCGGGGTTTTCATATCAATCGCCATCCATTGCGTTAAAGCCGGCGCTTACGCCCAGTTTTGGACCAAGATCCTCGGTGATAATTCTGCGAATTTCGTCAACAGATTGTTGTACGATTTCCACTTTTATACGGGCCTGTGGCGCCACTACACTGGCAAAAACCGGATCGCTCAATCCAGCAAGTTTTAAAAGCGCGTGATCAAATGCAGACACCAGTTTTTTTATCAAATTGCTGTCAGCAGGCGCAAGTCTGACTGCTAAATCGTGCAGCGCAGAAAGTGAGATCTTGACATGCCGGCTGGACCTGCCTGATCGCCAGACCTCTGCGCGTCTTGGTCTAGGGCGGTCAAATGTGCCCAAAGGACGGCCCAACCGGGTATCAGACGTGAACTGCAGACCTGTTGACAGCGCCTTGAAAAGTTCCTGGACAGCTTCGTGATGCGATCTGTAGGGCCCTGTGTCCGAGGGGCTGGTCAAACGGGCTGCGTAATGGTTTTTCCAATCAGCATGGATTTTGGCGGTGGCATTTTCGATATCTTTGTGATGGTTCGAACAAGGGCGCAACGGTATGCTGCATCGCCAGTTATACTCAGTGTCGGATCATAAATCAGGAATTCCAACGAAAACCCCAGAGCGGAGATGTTCGCCATTCGCGACCCGTTGCGCGGCCTTCGGGCATATTGTCGGCCAAACCCTCGCCCAGATCATGCAGCAACATGTCCGAATACGGCCAGATCAATTGAAAGCTCTGCTCGGGTTGATCGGCGAGGCGGTGGGTGACAAAACTGGGCTGGTGATATGCAGTACAACCCGTGGTGTAAAAAACCTCTTTACCCAAAAGTACGTTAGGGTCATCTGCATTGCGGCGGGCCGGTACGCCCAGATTGCGGTTGAAAAAAGCAACGAAATTAAGGCCCGTTTGATCAACCTCAGTGCCACGATCATCCTGATCACCATGCGGAGCTTTTCGGCAAGCGATTTGGACCTGAGAACAATCACCGGCGCCCTTTGCAAACAGGGGCGTGGAAATGCCGATGTCCCCGGAGAACGCTGATGCAGACTGCTGGCGCAGCGTTGGTGATCCTGCCTTGAGGCCGAAACGCCCCAGCATCGGTTGATTATATTCAACCGATCAAACGGTATTTGCACGCCCCGAAATGCCGTCACCATTGTGATCCTGCGGGTCGGCCAAGGCAAGTATGTCTGCAGCAGGGATCGCCTCGAGTAGGCCCAATCCGATCATTTGCGGGGCCACGCGGGGGCTGAGCATGGCATCGCGGTGCAGGGGCCCATACCCCAGTGTACCCGCGTGATATTTTGGGTGCCGCAACGAGGCGGTTTCGCCGCTTGATAGTTCAATAGTTTCTTCGGAATACCTGACATTCAGTTTGTACTCGGCCCGATGGCCTTGGACGGCAAAATCTTGCAGCTGGGAGCCATAGGTTGGGTCAGGCAGGCTGGCGATATAGCCTTCAATTTCCGCAAATCTGTCTTCTTCTGTCGCTGGGATGGAAACGCGCAGCAACATAGATAGGGAATTTGTATCGTTATCCTCAGGGGGGTGCTCCCGCCCGTTCTTGATATGGCACCGGTGACATGATCGCGCGTTATAAACCGAGCCCAAACCGTCAGAGGCCAAGGTTGATGACGGCGATGAGACCCACAGCTTGCGAAAAAAGCCCTTACCGACGTTGAAATTCAATTTGTCTTCAAAACGGATATTTCGGGTGGGTTGCGAAAAGGCATCTGCGCTGTGTCGAACCTGCACCGTTGCTGCCCCTGCTGAAGAGGTCTCGAACCGCACTGCTTTGGAAAACGTTGCGGTTGGTGTGGTCACCTTAAAGATTCGTCCAGCTTCATCGGCCGTGCGTGGCATGATGTTCAAATGGGGCTCGTCAAAAGGGCCAGCCAGTGAGGCTGACCCCGTGATAGCCGTAAAGCCAATGCAGGTGAACAAGATCGCAGTCGCATGTGGCTTCATCAGGTTTTATCGAAACACTGCATCCGAGTTATCGAGGCTATCGGAGCCCTCAAACGCGATCTGAGACAACCCCTGGGCGCTGACAGCCCGTTCAATCGACCGGGTTTGGTTAACCAGACCGTCTACCCCGCCCATGATCAGGGCTTTACCAGCCACATTTCCACGCTCCAGCATCTGATCATATTTAAAACCGGTGTCTGCCGCTGTCTTGATGCGGCCAAGCGCCATCATTGTAGTTGACAGCTTTTCGCGCATTTCAACGTCGAGGGTGGTGTCGGTGGCGGCAACCATGTCTGACAGAGACGGACCAGAGACTAATACTCCATTGATACGGACATACTCTCCCAGATAGACATTCTGAACACCTAAGCCATCATAATAATGGCTGTTATGGGTGTTGTCTGAGAAACAGTCATGTTCTTCTTCTGGATCGTTCAACATCAGGCCAAGGCGCATCCGTTCGCCAGCCTGTTCGCCATAAAACAGTGATCCCATCCCCGTCAAGATGGCCGACAGGCCTGCATCTGTGTTTGCCATCAGGCTGGCACGTGCTGTTCCGGCGTCGGTCCACTGTGCCGACATCCATTCAAGCTCAGATAGCAGCAAATCTGTGGCCGCTCTTAAATATCCGCCACGTCGGTCGCAATTGTCATTGGTGCATGCATCTCCCGCTGCGAAATTCGTCCATGGTCGATTTCCGGCGCCATCTTCATGGCCGTTCAGGTCCTGGCCCCAAAGCAGAAACTCGATGGCGTGGTATCCAGTGGCTACATTGGCACCGACCCCGTCCGCTTCGTGCAGGGTTTCGGCCAATAGTTTGGGCGTAATCGCAGTCGCATTAATTTGTGTACCTGACAAAGAAAATTCTGGATTTGCAATGATATTGAGACCCACAAATTTTTTTTCATCAGTTGGGCCGCCGTATGACGCAGAAACATAATCAATCAAACCTTCATCCAAAGGCCAAGCGTTCACCTTGCCTTCCCAATCATCGACGATGGGATTGCCAAAACGATACACTTCCGTTTGTTGGTAAGGGATACGCGCCGCCAACCAAGCCTCTTTGGCGGTTGCAGTGCCTCGGCTGATGGGGTTGCCAGCAATGCATCTACTGCGGCTCCAAGGGTCTGTGCTGTTATAAGGCTGTCTTGGTATTTTGCGGCGGCGATGTCTGCATAGGTGTCTAATACCACCGTTTTATCAACCGCGAAGGTCGATGTTGCGCAGACCAAGGTCAGCGCTGTTGAGATTGCGTAGATATGTTTCATTTATCCATTCCTGTTAATGAAGAGTGACTTGTGGTGGAAATAATGGCTTGATTTGTCCATCCAATGCCTTTGGCGTGTCCAAATGCATTTGTTTTAGAGCCATACCAAAATCGGTGGCGAGCGAGGTGATAAGCGGTGCAATATTGGGCGGCACCAAGAGCGTGGCGATCAGCATGGCATCTGCCTGCACACCGTCGGCCGCCGTCGTGATGAAATTGGCAAAACAGGCTTCGTCAGACCCAAGATAATGGCAATTTACGGTACGCTTGATCATGGGTCGATGACCGTGCAACGCACATAGGGCGCACAACCGATCAAACGCCTGCAAAGATTTGCGACCTTGCGCAAAGCCCAAAGTCACTGCAAACTGGTTCCAGAATTTGGATTGGCTTTTAGCGCCATCATGCCAAAGGCGAAGATAAATCACTGAAGCTGCCGCAACCGCATTAAGATCTGCGAGGATACCAACTGGTGTCGCCCCTGCGTCTGAGTGCATGCACGTCATTTGAGCGGTGCCATTGTTCGTGTCTTGGTCTTTCTAGTTGATTGGTTGGGTCAGAAGAGTCCGATTTGAGATTCCCACTCCACCCAGAATATGCGGTTCAGACGGATGCGAACTGGTATTTCCTTCACGGTATCTTTGGCTGATCGCTT
>ENA-OQVM01001460-OQVM01001460.1-marine-metagenome-genome-assembly--contig:-NODE-1460-length-31255-cov-5.619026_pt1 | contig 31255 bp, 20 predicted proteins | sample MGYA00237776_ERZ505498 | MGnify/ENA primary metagenome ERZ505498 (study PRJEB26159, sample SAMN06265151) | marine metagenome | isolation source: Helgoland LTER site | place: Germany:Helgoland, sampling...
AAGGCTAGGTCAGCCACTTGCGTGAGGCGAGCAAGCTCACCGGTTGTATCGGCCAACTGAATACTGACGCTGTTCGGTGTCGCAGTGTTTTGTGAGCGTTGATGCCAAGTGAGCGGCTGCTGTTTAAGTAAGTGTATGATTTCCCCACCACGCTCTGCGTGGCGAGGTACTAAAAGTAGGCGGCAATCGACACCAGTCGCAATCACACTCGCTTGGATGCGCAGGAGAGCCGCTTCTTCGCCCGGCCAGGTCGAAGATCCGAGTAAGATGAACGGGGGCTCTTGCTCGGCCGGGTGTCCAAACCCAAGCTCCTCGCAGAGCGCCGTATGTGTGGTCTGGTCGAGTTGCGCTCCAATTGATACGTCAAATTTGATACTGCCAGTGGAGGCGGTAGTGTCTGCATGGGCACCCAGTTCAATGAGCCGAGCTTGGTCTAGATCGCTGGCTGCGAAGATGTAGTCCAGCTTTTGTAGTAGGCGTTTTGCGAGCCTGGGCACTTTTTGATAACGCTTAAAACTTCTATTTGAGATACGAGCATTGATCAAGAATGTGGGGATGCCGTTGTAACGGGCTCGATGCAAGTGCTCAGGCCAGAGTTCGCTCTCAGTCATAATAATTACGTCCGGCTGGATTCGTTGCCACGCTAGCCGTGAAAATAGCCAGAAATCGAGTGGGAATATGCCAATGCTATAGACGTGATCTTTGTAGCGTTTTCTGGCCTCGGCGTATCCGGTGCTGGTAGTCGTGGTCAGTACGATTTCAATAGTATTGTCTGCGTGTAAGGCTTGGATCAGTGGGCCAATTGCTAGTATTTCGCCGACGCTGACTGCTTGCAGCCAAATTCGTTGCTTGTTCGGGGCGGGTGGGCTGAGTCGCCGGAACCTTCCGAGCCGATGCTGGAAGTCTTTTGCGTAACCGCCACGCCGCCACATGCGCCAAGCGTAGTAGGGCAGCACCACCAATAAGGCGGGGAAATACAGTAATCGATAGAGCCAAATCATTTTAGAGGATATCAATCGTGATTCAGCCAGTTTGAAAGTTTAAAAGCGATAAAACTGAGCTGACGCGCATCTGTGCTAAATAAAATAGGCCAAACGCGTGCCTCTCTAAGCCCGGATTTTCAGCTTCCAGTCCTGCATTGGATGAGTGTTGGTAGCGATATTCGACCGCCCAGGCTTCGCATGTGAGTCAATCTCTCATTTAAGCAAACAATTGTCTAATAGGTCGATTTCTATTGACCTCAGAGCTGCGGTTAATTTGTTCAACGCTTTCCCAAGGAGAGGTGACAGAGTGGCCGATTGTGCATCCCTGGAAAGGATGTGTGGGGGTAACTCCACCGAGGGTTCGAATCCCTCCCTCTCCGCCATTTATGTTCAAATACGAACCCTGTTTAGTTTTTTTTAGAGCCGTGGAAGCTTCTCTAAACAAGGACTTTATGTAAAAGTCGAAATCGAGGCGGTACCAAGAAGTTCGTATTTGGGTCACGACAGAGCCTTCAGGCAGCATGGATTCGACTTTTTCTGGCTCAATTTGCGATACACGAATTTCCCGCATCAAGAGTGTCATTAGCTTCAATCGCTCTTCAAAAGTGATCAGCGAAAAGAGGTCTTCGAAGTTTCTCAGCGCTTCGGCGACTAGTGTCTCGTCAGTGGTGGCACGTTCGATTAGATCGATTTCGTTTCTGATTTGATCACGTTGCCTTTCCGCTTCCTCGTGCGCCTTCGACAATTCATCGGCTTCCTTCAGTAGCTTCTTGGTAAAATTGCCAGCGCCTTTTTGCTTCGCGAGTGTCAGACAATTAGTCAGCTCAGAATTAATCCGTTTAATCTCTTTACTAATCGCTGCCAGTTTTGATTTAAGAGGTCGCAGTGATTTTTGCTGACGAGAGGCCGCCCCTTTAATTGTGGCTTTAATGATTTCGGGATGTCGACCGAGTTCGCCGACGCAGCGTGTCACAAATGCATCAAATTGAGGTGCTGGCAGACTGCGCAGTGCACAGTCGCAATCCTTCCCGTGACGGATCACCTCTTGGCAGGTGTAGTAGGCTCTTTGATTGCCGTCTTTGTCTTTCTTGCCACCGGGTTTCGGGCTCATCGCGCAATTGCAGTGACCGCAGGTGATAAGACCCTTAAGGGGCAGCTCATATTTGTTGCGACTCTCCCTTAACTTTTTCGGAAGATTACGTCCATTTAGCGAGTCGTTGGCTTGTTGCCATCGTTTGGCTGAAACAATCGGCTCCCAAAGTGCTTGATATTCACTGCCATTATGAATTCTCACTGCTTTGTAGTCTGGGCGAGTAATTAATCGTTTTATTTTGTCAGCGGTCCACCGTTGGCCGCCGATGTTGCGTTCCTCCGCTTCGCCTTCTTTGTAGACGCGTGCCTTCGTCCGCGCACCCTGCGAATTTACCGCTTTGGCAACGGCTGCCGGACCGCTCAACTCGGTCATTAGCTGGAACATCTTTTTTACAAACTTTGCCTCTTCGGGAACTTGGATCATTGATCGGTTCTTTTTATCCAGATCGTAGCCATAAGGGGCCATTCCTGGATGCTTGTAGCCTTCTTTGGCTTCTTCCTCAAATTTATCGCAAAGTCGCTGCGAGGTCATTTCACGTTCAAATTGGGCGAATGTGAGGAGCAAATTAAGGAACGCCCTTCCGATAGCTGTGGTCGTATCGATGCTCTCTGTAGCAGAGACCAGCTCGACTCCATATTCTTCGCAGATTTCCCAAAGATCGTAGAAGTCTTTAATCGACCTCGTGAGTCGATCCAGTTTGTAAACGACGATGATATCGACCTCGTTCGACTTAATCATTGTGATCAATTCTTTCATGCCGGGTCGTTTCAAATTCTTGGCTGAATATCCGGGGTCGTGGATCGTTTTTACCTGTTTCCAACCGTCCAGTTCGTGCAAGCGGATACAGCGCTTCGCGAATTTCTTCTGCGTCTCGATACTATTATTCTCTTTTCGGGCCTGCTCGTCGGTGCTTACACGGCAGTAAACGACGCAGCGCAGCAACTGAATAGCTTCTGTGGCTAGATGTTTGAGTGCTTTTTTCATCATAGTGTTCTATTTTAATTTTTAGTTTCCAGATTTGGAGGCGACGCGGTAGCGAGCTCCACGACCTTTGCCCTCAGCAACCAGATCTCCAGAATCGACCAGTTCGGCGAGGCGACGACGTGCCGTTGAACGAGTCATCCCCATTTTTTCGATCACGTCCGCTGTCGAGATTGAGCCGAACCTTGTCGTCATTTGAATAATGGGGCTGTCGTGGACTACTTCGTGAGCCTCGCCATTTAGTTCTTCATTTCTTGTGGTTTCTTTTTCGATAACTCGCACGCGCGATTGCAGGAGTAGCTCGACGCCACGGGAGAGGATCTCGCCGATCTCACCGAGGCGCTCTTCGCTTCCTAAACTGTCTACTGCATTGCGCATGTAAGCAGTATTGGGCGAAAATATAAAAAAAGAACGTTACCAAGGGGGGTTCTGAATACCTACGATCTTGTCTTTGTAGCAACATTGAGTGAGACTGTCCACATGAGCACCATTAAGATGAAAGACCAGACAGACAAAAAAAACGCCTATCCAAACTCTTCAGTTGAGCGCCTTCGCAAGGTTACTGGCTTATCGCAAACGGAGTTTGCTGCGCTCTGTAATATCAAAATCAACTCATACAAGACGCTGATTAAGAGGCAGGACGGCAATGGTGGCGGCTTGAGCGCAGAAAATGCTTACCGAATCGCTGCAGTCACCGGAGTTTCTCCGAAACGTCTGTTACAGAACCAGCTTAGGCCGAACGGTGAATCTGGTAAATTCACCAAACATGACTATAGGAATTACCAAAGTTCATTTAATTTCGCTAGTCAGGTTTGGAGGAATGACATCGTAAATATTATCCAAACGCGGTTTGAGGAGACTATCGATTTGCTTGTAGATCGGGAGGGTCTTGGCTTTCTTTCCACCCTCTTTTTTCTAGGAACAGAACTTGATAAAATAAATGCGGCTATCGGACTTCAACGAGATGACAAAGGCAAAAAAATGGAGCCCACGGTCAATGAACTTGCGCGGGCTATGGCTGATCAAGTTCCGGAAGCTACCGACCAGTTATTCGGAGACCGCTGGCGAAAGTGGAAAGTAGAAGAATTCTCAGAATCGATGAAGGAGGCCGAAAAAGAAGCTAAGGCGTTTCTCAAATTAAATCCCAAGAAACGAAAAGTAAAAAAGACCCGCAAGCCAAAGAAACTGAAAAATGCTCAAGAGGCCTAGTCCAGAGACTGGGAACCCTCTTAACCTATCGGGCAATAATGGATTTGAGATACGGATATGGAGCTCACAGCCTTACCATTCCGAGTTACTAGGCCTTATGTATGGACGAATGACTAAGGTCACATACGTCCCAGATTTCTTTATCCGCGAAGAATTGATATACGTGGAGTGTAAAATGGAGGAACACCTCGAAAAAGACAGCGACTAATGCCAGTATTTGGATCGTAGCGTTTGGTTAGATCCAGTCGATCAAGAGCATGTAAATGACGTAGGCGCATATTTCATAATTTAAACTGATGCTCACATCGGCTCTGGAACGCACAGGCATATTGCACTGCATTGATCACAAATTCAAATCTGGCGATCGGAAATCGCTATTGACTTGGAATAATTCCGAGCTGTATTCATTCCAACTTGTTCATGTTAAAAAAATACACAGCATATTGCCTTACCCTGATGATGGCAATGAACGGCCTACTAGCTACTGCTGGTGGGGCGGTGCTGTGCCTGCATGATCATAATTTTGGTCATGTGCTCACGGGGCAACACTCTGATCATGGTGACACATGCCATGGACATGAGACGGAATCACACAATCACGATTCCCATTCCGGCGAAGCAGATGATGGCCTTTCTGCAGTTAGTGACCAACACTGCATCGACATTTTGATCAGCTCATCGAATGAGCCGATACAGCGAGTCGCTGATTTTATTTCGATTAAGAAACCAGTAGCCGCAAACCACTCGTATCAGCTATTTGTTCCGATCATTAAAGCAAACGCGGCTCCTCAGATACGTTTAGCGACACGAGCGCCACCCATTTTCTGTGGCACATTAGAGCAGTGTGTGCGCACGACAGTGCTCCGAATTTAAAACCTGATTAGTGAAATATGCACGTAGGATTTCCTTCGTGTGACTTTGGCACGTTCGAACGTGTCTTATGACGATTTCAACTAAACAGGTTTTTTCATGCACACATATAACTATTTACTGACAACATTATTCATTTTCTACGCTTCTCTGGCATATGCTACGCCAGAGAGCTCTCTAAAACTCACAAGCCAAGACGCTGTTGCACTGGCTTTGCAGAAGAACCAGTCGTTACAGGCTGCTCGTTCTGCAATTAATGAAGCGGGTGCTTACTCGCAATACGCAGGCAGGCTCGACAACCCTGAACTCAATTTGGGTTATGCGTCCGATCGCGCTTTCAACGATGAGGGGGAACAGTCTTACTCCATTGGCTTCGAGCAACGCTTTCCGATTACCAATCGACTCAAGCGACTAAAGAACGTCTCTGCCATTGAGGTCAAACTCGCCGAGGCGGAACTTCTCAATCAGCAGAGGTTGCTGATACGCGATGTCGAAGGCTCTATGGCACTGATCGCCAGTCTCGACAAACAACTGTCTCTGCTGAGTGGAATGATTCGGCTGCAGGAGGAATTTGCGGCATTTATGGAGAAGAGAATCGACGCTGGCGAGGCGTCGACACTCGCTTTGAATCAGGTGCGTGTCGCACTGTTTTCAGTAAAGCAGGAGATTGAAAATCGGACGAAAGAACGTAATCGAGCACTTGGAGACTTACGTAGCCTCCTTGGCCTTGAGCCAGATCGTGAGCTAGAGGTGCTCGCCGATTCGGTCCAAATGCCAACGCTACCTGAGATGGAAGCATTCAACTTGGATGACCTAAAGCAGCATCCCGAGTATCAACTTCGAGCCTTACTTGCGGATATCGCGCAGGAGCAAACAAATTTGGCTAAAGCCAGTCGCTGGGCTGACATCGCAGTAGAAATTTTCTTTGAAGAAGAGAAATCCGTCGATGAGCCGGATGGTTTAGGTCGAGATCGTTTCTTCGGGATCGGTGTCTCGATTCCACTCCCCCTCCGGAGTAATTACCGTGGTGAAGTTGAAGCCAGTCGCTTTCGCGAAAAGCAGATTTACCATGAGATGAACGCTATGTCGCTGCAGTTACAAAACGATGCTGAAGCACTGCGCAGTAATGCCGCTGCAGCCTATAAACAAGCGTCCACCTACAAAGAAAGCGCACTGAAGTTGGTGGAGCAAAACCACAAAGACATCAATGCAGCGTATGCTGCTGGACTCGTCGACCTCGGCGAAGTCTTTCGAGTGCAAGAACAGCACTTAAACATCCAAACCGCTCAACTCGATCTCTGGCATGAGCTCGAGCAAATCTTGATTGAATGGCGCGCAGCTACTGCTCGCAACCTTTCGACTCACTCTATCGGAGACCTTTCCAATGAAACTAAATAGCATAATTTTCCTTTCTCTACTCTCAATCTCCACAATACACGCAGCTGAAGAAGCGCGTGCACAAAATACAATCATTCTAGACGAGATTGCGGTCAAAAACCTCCGCATTCAAACTGAAGAGGCCGAGGAGCGTGACTTTGAAACCACAGTCTTCGCGATCGGACGCATCGAAGAAATTCCGTCCAGTCGCTCAGTCCTGTCATCACGTATTGCAGGGCGGGTCAGCGCACTGAATGCGTTCGAAGGCGATACCGTTGAGGCAGGCGAAGTTTTGGCTGTCGTCGAAAGTCGTCAGTTGGGGGATCCACCGCCCAGTGTGGAGCTCAAGGCACCTCAAGGTGGCTTAGTCGTCGCCTCACATGTCAGACTTGGACAACCAGTGGAGCCATCGGCCGAATTACTGGATATTTCAGACCGCTCAAAGTTGTGGGCTGTGGCCAAAATCCCGGAACAAGAAGCGGCTCAAGTCGCGATTGGGACTGCTGCACGAATTCACATCCCAGCACTCGGCGATGAGGTGTTCGAAGCCGAACTGACACGCTTTGGCGTCGAAGCAGACCGCGAGGCAGGCACCATCGAAGCGATTTTTGAATTAGATAACGTAGATGGAAAATTGCGTCCTGGCATGCGGGCAGAATTCTCTGTCGTGCTCGATTCACAGCCTTTTGTCCTCTCAGTTCCACGCACTGCAATTCAAGGAGACCCCGCCAGCCGAGTCGTTTTTGTTAAAGACTATGAGCTGCCAAATGCCTTCATTCGAGTCCCCGTCACACTCGGCGGAGAAAACGACGCATATGTCGAAGTGCTCAACGGGGTATTCCCAGGCGATGAAGTCGTTGCACAGGGTTCCTATGCACTCAGTTTTGTCGGTGGAGGCTCAGGTATGTCACTCAAGGAAGCACTTGATGCTGCTCATGGGCATGCCCATGCCGAAGATGGATCCGAGCTGACCGAGGAAGACAGTGCCTCTGGCGATCCAGACGATCATGGCCATGCTGAGAACTCTAAAGCCAGTGGAGCTCTCACTAAGCCACTCATGATATATGCGGGATTAGTGACGCTCTTCGCGTTAGTTACCACGCAGATGCTCTTGAAGCGTCGACAAAAGGAAAGCGAGGCGTCGGATGCTTAATAAGCTCATTCAGTTTTCGCTTTCGCAAAGGCCACTCATATTAGCACTGGCCTTGGTGCTCTTCATCTTAGGCATCAAAACAGCCAGCGAGCTTCCTGTTGAAGTGCTGCCGGACTTAACCAAGCCAACCGTCACGATTCTCACGGAATCCGCAGGTTTCTCCCCTGAAGAAGTCGAAACCCTGGTAACCATACCACTTGAAAACTCATTGATGGGAGTCACTGGCGTGACGCGTCTACGATCGGTAAACGATATTGGCCTTTCCTTGATCTTCATCGAATTCGAATGGGGCACCGATATCTATCAAGCACGTCAGTTCGTGCAGGAGCGCCTAACAGGAGCCAGTGAAACACTTCCGGATGGGGTCAGCCCTTACATGACGCCAGTCGCCTCCTTAATGGGCAATATCATGCTGGTAGGACTCGTTGACCCATCGGGGAACACAGAGCCGATGGACCTTCGAACCATTGCCGACTGGACGGTCTCCAGGCGTCTGCAATCCATCCCTGGGGTGGCTGAAGTGCTCGGCATGGGGGGCGGTGTCAAACAACTGCAAGTTCAGCCCAATCCAGATAAAATGTTGGCGTTGGGGATTGACTACGAAGCACTTCGAGAAGCTGCCGCCAATGCGGTGAGTAATCGAACTGGAGGCTTTCTAACCGAGTCCGCCCAAGAGATTATGGTGCGCAACCTAGCCATGACGACAGACCTCGATGCAATTGGTAATACGGTGGTCACACACGTCAATGATCGCCCGATCCGTATCAAAGATGTCGCTACAGTTGCTTGGGACATCGAACCGATGCGCGGAGATGCAGGCATGGGAACCAAGCTATTGGATGACGCGGACACGAAGGGCTATCCCGGCGTGATCCTAAGCGTCACGAAGTCCCCTGGGTTCGACACATTGGCACTCACCGATCAAGTCGAAGCCGCGTTGGAGGATTTGAAAACCTCAATGCCCGAGGGCGTGGAACTTGTGACATTGTATCGTCAGTCCGACTTCATCGACCTTGCCGTGGGGAATCTGGAAGAAGCCTTGCGTGATGGTGCCATCATGGTGGCCGTGATCTTGTTCCTTTTCTTACTGAATGTGCGTATCACACTGATTACTCTCACCGCGATTCCATTATCTTTAGGAATGACAGTGCTGGTATTTGGCCTCTTGGATTTGAGCGTCAACTCAATGACACTCGGTGGGCTTGCGGTGGCCATTGGTATGGTGGTCGATGATGCCATTGTGGATGTCGAGAACGTATTCCGACGACTACGGGAGAATGCGATGCTCGATGAACCACGAAATAGACTAGAGGTCATCGCCAAAGCATCTGCCGAAGTCCGATCCTCGATCTTATATGCAACCGTGCTGATTATTCTGGTTTTCTTGCCGCTGATGGCTCTGAGCGGGGTCGAGGGGCGACTGTTCACTCCGATTGCAGTCGCTACTATTGTCAGTATGGCAGCGTCCTTTCTCGTTTCACTCACAGTGATACCAGTTCTGAGTTCGTATTTGCTGAAGCCCAAAGCGGGGCAAAAGCATGCAGACGGTGTCATCGAGCGAGGTTTCAAGAAACTGTTCAATGTGACTTGGTTGCGTTTTTCACTCTCGCAACCATTGATTGTGCTGTTCGCAACGGGAGCACTTGTTGTGGCTGCAGGCATCTCATTTACAAAAATGGGCGGCAACTTCCTGCCGGCATTTCGGGAGCCTACCGTTCTAGTCGCCATGACGACAGCTCCAGGAACCTCACTTAAACAAACACGTGAACTAGCCGATACCGCTCAGGATCTACTACTGAAGATCCCTGAAATTGAAACAGTCGGCTATCGGGTCGGCCGCGCCGAACGTGGGGATCATGTTGTGCCTGTCTCGACCGTGGAAATCGACATCGAATTCACTCACGACGTGAAGCGTGAACGTAGCGAGATCTTGGAAGATATTCGCAGCACCATGCAGACCATCCCTGGAACTTTTAGTGCGCTCAGCGGGCCATTGGCAGACCGTATCGGTCACATGCTCAGTGGTGTCTCAGCCAAGGTAGCCGTTAAGGTCTTCGGCCCCGATTTGGATGAGTTGCGTCGCATCGGCACTGAAATTGCCGAGATCGCACGCGAAGTGCCGGGAATGGAAGAAGCACGTGTCGAGCAGCAGGCACCCATCCCACAACTTCGAATCGAGGTGGATCGTAAACGCGCCATGGCTTATGGAGTGACACCAGGTGCCCTCAATGCGGAACTCTCTGCGCTCATGGGAGGCGAAGCTGTGAGTGAAATCTACGAAGGGCAACGCGTCTACGACCTAGTCATACGCTTGCCATTGGAGTGGCGAGAATCACCCCAAAAACTATCGAAGCTCTACATTGACACTCTGAGCGGGCAGCGAATCCCACTCAGTTATGTCGCGGATATAAGGCACGCGACGGGGCCCAACAACATCTTGCGGGAAAACACCGTGAGACGTTTTGTGGTTTCCATCAATCCGACCGTCGACGACTTGAATGCCGCGGTCGAGGAGTTGCAGCGCGAGGTCAACGAACGGGTGAAGCTCCCTGAAGGCTATACGCTCTCTTACGAAGGCGAATATGAAGCACAGGCCAAAGCAAAACGGACGATTCTGATCACATCGGCAATCGTGCTCTTGGTCATCTCGTTTCTACTCTACAGTTACTTCAAGAATTTTGCGTTTGTGCTACTAGTCTTCACCATCGTGCCGATCTCTCTAGTTGGCAGTATATTCCTGACGGGGATGACGCTGAACAATATTAGTATCGCCACTCTTGTCGGTTTCATCGCGGTGAGTGGGATTGCGGCGCGTAATAATATTATGCTGATTTCGCACTATCTTCACCTAATGCGCCATGAAGGCGAGCGATTTACCCGAAAGATGGTCGAACGAGGCACGCAGGAACGCCTAATCCCGATTCTCATGACTGCAATCTCTGCTGGCCTTGCTCTGGTGCCGCTTCTCTTAGCAACCGATGAACCGGGAAAAGAAATCCTAAATCCAATTGCAGTCGTCATCGTCGGAGGCCTCGTCACCTCCACCCTACTGGGGCTCGGTGTGACGCCTGCGATTTTCTACACCTTCTGCCGCAAGTCGGCGGAAACATCCGTCCAACGCAAATCTGCTGCGTCTGAATAATCACACATTACAAATACATACATATACTATGAAATACAAAAAAACACTACTCACTACGTTGATCACATTCGCTTTGCTTTCGTGGAGCACCAGCTATGCGGATCACCACGGAAATGATGCGGACCATGACCATTCTGCTCACGAAGGCCACGATCATGCAGCGCATGCCAAGGCAAAGCCAGAAGAGGATCACTCCGACCATGACCACGAGGCTCACGAAGACGATCATGATGAGCACGACCATGGCGAAGTGAAAGCAGGCCCCAATGGCGGTCGTATCATCACATCGGTTGAACCCCATCTAGAATTCTTCGTGACTGATACGCGACTCATACAGATCACGTTCCTCAATGACGACGGCAAAGCTGTCGCTCCGAAAGATCAGGCGCTCTCGCTTATAGGTGGTGACCGTCAAAACCCTGTCCGTCTACGCTTCACGAAGAAAGGCAGCGTTCTACTGTCCGATAAAGCTCTGCCAGAGGGTAACAACCTACCGATCGTTCTCTCGATTAAGGCAGATGCGAAATCGAAAACCGTTCGCGAGAAATTCAATCTAAACCTCAGCGACTGCCCGACTTGCAAATACAAGGAGTATGCCTGTGTCTGCGAGCACGGAGAAGATAGTCACGAAGGACACGACCATTAAGCTGAAGAAATAAACTGCTGGCGTGTATTCACGCCAGCGGTTCGCAGCCAAAACAAAGGACATTAACAATGGGACACGATCACAACCACTCTCACGGCACTGAAAATGTCAGCGACGGCGTTCTATTGTGGACGGTCATTGTTAATTTAGGACTCTCGGTCTTCGAATTTGTCGCTGGGGCGATCTCGGGGAGCGTGGCCTTGATGGCCGATGCGTTGCATAATACCAATGATGCAGCGGCGCTACTCATCGCCTACATCGCCCGCAAAATTTCCCGAAAAGGTGCTGACGGGCAATATACTTTCGGGTATCGACGGGCCGAGCTGATCGGCGCGATGATCCAGCTGACCGCACTGATCCTTGTAGGGCTCTACCTTGTCTACGAGGCAGTGCGCCGATTCTTCGACCCCGAGCCACTACTTGGGGGCTGGATCATGGCAGCGGCTGGCGTCGCACTCGTGGTGGATGTAATCACCGCTTGGCTCCTGTGGTCGATGTCCAAGGGAAGCCTAAATGTGAAGGCAGCGTTCCTGCATAACCTGACCGACGCCGGCGCTTCGGTCGCCGTTTTGCTCGGCGGCGCGGCCATCTACTGGCTGGACTGGACTTGGGTCGATCCCGTGCTCACGCTCGTCATCGCCGGTTACATCCTCTTCATGTCGTTCGGTCTACTTAGGAAGACCTCGCGCATTCTCATGGAAGGCACACCTCCCGGTCTCTCATTGGACGCCGTTAAGGAGACCATCGAAAATCTGGATGGGGTCGATAACGTTCACCACTTACACGTCTGGGAACTGGATGAGCATCACAAAGCGCTCGAAGCTCACGTGCGAATCGTAGAAAATAGGCAAAGCCACTCCATTCTTCGGAAGCAGATCAAAGACCTACTGGAAAACAAATTTAGCATCAGCCATAGCACCTTGGAACTGGAGGACAGCTCCGATGCTCATCGCTGTGGGGATGAGGGAATGATTCGTCCGGAGGATTAAATATCTCTGGGACCAGCGAGAATCTTTGAGAATAATATTTGAGGGTTTTAGATCTTCTTTGCGTTTAAGGAGGATACATGACTTTTAAGTATTCGATCAGCACATTCGCCCGACGAACGGGGGCTTCCCTTCTCTGTTTGCTTTTGTCGAGTTCCATCTATGCGGAGAATCCCGATTCAGCCCCAAAAGCTTCCTTGGAAGATTTGCAGAGCTACCTTTCGCGAGCGCTCGCGAAAAACCCTCAGCTGGAGGCGTTCGAGCAGCGTTATGAAGCGGCCATGCAGCGAATACCGCAGGCAGCGGCCTTGCCGGATCCTATGTTGCAGGTGACTAGCTTCGTGGAGTCCGTCCAGACCCGCACCGGTCCACAGGAGAATGTATTTATGCTCAGCCAGAAGCTGCCCTGGTTTGGCAAATTAGGTAGCCGAAAAGAAGTCGCTTCAAGCGAGGCTGAAGCTCTTTGGTATGCCTACCAGAATCAACAACTGTCGCTCGTCCGCGAGGTATCGTTGGCCTATTACGAGTATGGATACGCGCAGGAAGCCATTCGTCTAACGGAGGAAAACCGCAACCTGCTGGAGAAGCTGGAGCCCATCGTTGAAGAGAAGGTCAAAGGTGGGGCTGATTTGAATGCCTTGCTCCGTTTGAAAGTAGAAATTGGCAAAGTCGACGACCGCCTCCAAACCCTAAAGCAAAAGCGGGTCGCTCAGTCTGCAAAGCTTGGAGAGCTACTGGCCTTGTCAGATCCATCCGTATTACCATGGCCTAAATGGGACGCTCCAGAACCAGTTGCGCTCGATGGCCCACTTCTCGCCAGAGCGATTCGCGCCAACAATCCCGAGCTACAGATGCTGGAACGGAAAGTTGCCAGTGCCGAAGCACGTCGTGAAATCGCTCGCTTGGAGAGCTACCCCGATATCACGCTCGACCTGAATTACATTCAGATCGGTTCCCCCGAAGTGAACCCGGGCACGCCGGACGCCGGGCGCGACGCATGGGGTGTGACCGTGGCGGTGAACATTCCTATTTGGTTCGACAAATATGATGCCGCAAAAGCCGAGGCACTCGCCACAAAACGCTCGTTCGAGTACGAATACGAGAACCGCTACAACGCACTACGTGCTGAACTGTCCGCGAGTTTGTCCACTCTGGAAGACGCAAACCGCCGCCTGAAACTTTACGGCGAGGAGCTGCTGAGCCTTGCCGAGCAAGCAGTCGAGAATAGCCGGACAAGCTATGAGAGCGGACGCACTGGTATTCTGGAAGTGATCGACAGCGAGCGTTCCCAACTCGACCTGCAACTACTTTACTGGAGGGCGGCGGCAGACGCTTGGAAACAACGAATCCTCATCCAAACCTTGGCCAACCAGCCAGTCCTCGGAACTTTTCAAGTCACTCAGTCCTATGAATAAGAAAATCGTTTTCATTCTCACTGGCGCAGTCATCGCAGCCCTGCTCGTAGGCATCGGCCTCGGGCGTGTCATCTTTCCGCCCAGTGACGGCCATGCACATGCCCCTGCCGACACATCCGCAGCAATGGCCGATTCCAACGAGCCGTCGATCTGGACCTGCTCGATGCATCCGCAGATTCAGCAACCGGAACCCGGTGACTGCCCGATCTGCGGTATGGATTTGATTCCACTGGAAAGTGATTCGGGTGCCGACCTCGGCCCACGAGAAATGAGCATGAGCAAAGCATCGCGAGCGTTAGCAGACATTCAGACGAGTGAAGTCATTCGTGAATACCCCGAAGCTGAGATACGCTTAGTCGGCAAACTCGAATATGACGAGACACGGGAAAAGTCTCTGACAGCCCGCTTCCCCGCACGTATCGACGAATTGTTCGTCAATTTCACAGGGATACGTGTAAAAAAAGGCGAGCATCTCGCCAAAGTTTACAGCCCTGATCTACAGACCGCGCAGCGAGAGCTGCTCACATCCTACCGAGCAGACCCGAATAGCTCGATCACACGAGCAGCCAAAGAGAAACTACGACTGTGGGATCTCATGCCAGAACAAATAGAAGCAATAATAGAAAGCGGCGAAGCCAAGGATCACTTCGTCCTAAAGGCGCCTTTAGGCGGAGTGGTCGTCGCAAAGCATGTCAAAGAAGGAGATTACCTCAAGACTGGCGAACCGCTCTTTAAAATCGTCGATCTCTCTGAGCTGTGGGCGTATCTGGATGCCTACGAATCCGATCTGCCTTGGCTCAGATTCGGGCAGGATGTCGCCTTCACTGTAGAGTCCTTTCCGGGTGAGACCTTTCACGGTCAGATCAGCTTTATCGAACCGGAGGTAGATCGCAAAACCCGCACGATTCCTATTCGTGTCAACGTCCCCAATACAGACGGCAAGTTGAAGCCGGGTATGTTCGTTCGCGGCGTTGTTCAATCACGCATTGCAGAGGACGGACAGGTCTACGCACCTGAATTTGCAGGGAAATGGATTAGCCCCATGCACCCGGAAGTCGTCAAAGACGGCCCCGGCCAATGCGACGTCTGCGGCATGGACCTCGTCCCTGCAGAGGAGTTGGGCTATGTCGCAAGCGAAAAGGAATCGGCCCCTTTGGTCGTGCCCACTTCCGCGGTTCTCCGAACAGGTAAACGTGCCGTCGTCTATGTAGAAAAGCCTGATGCCGAACGCCCCACCTACGAAGGCCGCGAGATCGTTCTCGGCCCACTGGCGGGCGACTATTTTCTCGTCACTTCGGGGCTGGATGCAGGGGAGCGCGTGGTCACGAATGGAGCCTTCAAAATCGACAGTGCTCTACAAATACAAGCGAAGCCGAGCATGATGAATCCAGACGGAGGAGGCTCTGCTCCCGGACATGATCACGGAACGAAATCAGGTGCAACAGATCCGCATGCGGGACACGACATGGCCGCTGCCATCGAACTGAGCGCTGAGCAGGTTACGCAACTGTTAGAGCCGTATCTTGCCATGCAGTCCGCACTTGCGGCGGACAATTTGGACGGAGCCAAGGCGCAAGCAAAAGCCATGATGAAAAGCACCGGACACAGCGGGCCCATGCCCGAACTGATTCACGACATCATAGCAGCCGAGTCTTTGGATACGATACGACGTCCTCATTTCGAAACACTGTCGAATGCGATGATCGCAGCGGTCAAAAAACACACCAATGCTTTCTCCGGAGAACTACTGCTCATGCATTGCCCAATGGTCTACTCAGACCGTGGTGCTGACTGGCTTCAAAATTCCGAGCCACTGCAGAATCCTTATTTTGGAGCCATGATGCTAAAGTGCGGCGAGGTAAAAGAAACTCTCGGAATGGAACCAACAGATCACAGCGAGCATGCCCACTAAATCGAACAATCCCATAAACGGCCTGATTCGCTTCTGTCTCGAAAACAAGCTGGTCGTCATTCTTTTTACCGTCGTCTTGATCGTATGGGGAATCGCAGTCGCCCCCTTCGACTGGGAGTCGGAAATAATCCCACGTGACCCAGTGCCAGTCGATGCCATCCCGGACATCGGAGAAAACCAGCAAATCGTTTTCACCGAATGGATGGGCCGCTCACCGCAGGATATCGAAGACCAGATTACGTATCCGCTGACGACGGCCCTGCTCGGGCTCCCCGAGGTCAAGACGATCCGGAGCTACTCCATGTTCGGCTTCTCGTCGATCTACATCATTTTCAAGGACGATGCGGAGTTCTATTGGACGCGCTCTCGAATCCTCGAAAAGCTCAATAGCCTACCATCAGGCACCTTGCCTCAAGGCGCCTCTCCTCAGCTCGGCCCCGATGCAACCGCGCTCGGCCAAGTGTTCTGGTATACACTCGAAGGCATAAGTACTGAGGGTGAGCCCACCGGTGGCTGGGATCTGGACGAACTTCGGAGCACGCAGGACTGGTATGTGCGCTACGCACTACAGGGAGTCGATGGCGTAGCCGAAGTGGCATCCATCGGCGGCTACGTCAAAGAGTATCAAGTCGATGTGGATCCTGATGCATTACGAACCTATGGCATCGCACTCCACGAGGTATTTGACGCAGTGCGTGGCAGCAATCTGGACGTCGGGGCACGCACCATAGAAATCAATGCGGTCGAATATGTCGTTCGAGGCCTCGGCTTTATTGAGGATCTCGACGACCTACGCAAAACCGTCATCACCCAGCGGGACAATGTGCCCATCACGCTCGATGAAATTGCTGAAATCGAATTTGGACCTGCACTTCGTCGCGGTGCACTGGACAAAGCTGGAGCGGAAGCCGTCGGGGGTGTCGTCGTCACACGCTACGGCGAAAATCCCTTGGCAGTCATCAAGCGGGTCAAAGAAAAGATAAAGGATATTTCACCCGGCCTCCCAAAGAAGACGCTCGCGGATGGAACAGTCAGCCAAGTCGAGATCGTGCCGTTCTATGATCGCACTGGTCTGATATACGAGACACTTGGCACGCTGGAAGATGCCGTGCGCCAACAGATTCTGGTCACGATCATCGTGGTCGTGCTGATGTTGCTCCACCTGCGCAGCGCAGCGCTAGTCTCCGGCGTATTACCGCTCGCGGTGCTCTTTTCATTCATCGGCATGAAGCTCTTCGGGGTCGATGCCAACGTCGTCGCCCTCTCAGGTATCGCAATCGCCATTGGCACCATCGTCGATATGGGCGTGGTGCTCATAGAGAATATACTCAAGCATCTGGATGACGCAGCGCCCGAGGAGAGCCGACTTGAAGTGGTTTACCGAGCTTGCACAGAAGTTGCCAGCGCAGTGGTCACTGCAGTCCTCACGACCGTGATCAGCTTCCTGCCCGTGTTCACAATGGAAGCAGCAGAAGGAAAACTCTTTCGTCCCTTGGCCTACACCAAGACCTTTGCCCTGATCGGCTCCATTATAGTGGCGCTCACGATCATCCCGCCTCTGGCACACTGGTTCATCGCAGGCCGCTACAAATCTCACTTAGCCAAGTTTGGCCTTTGGGGAGGCATCGGGATTATCGGCTTACTAGGGGCATTGCTCATCTCGTGGTTTCCCTGGTGGCTTGGGGCATTGATGCTCATCGCGGCAGCTTTCCACATCGCGAGCCCGAAAATTCCTGAGAAGGCACAACGGGGTGTCTTGTTTAGTTTCAACTTCGTCGTCGCAGTGTTCGTCGCTATTTGGCTGGCAGCTGATTGGAAGCCTCTTGGTCCAGAAGCGCAATGGCACAACATTGCCTTCGTCCTTCTGACAGTCGGAGGGCTCCTCGGCTTCTTTTATCTCTTCATCCGGTTCTATGCCAAAATGCTCGCGTTTATATTACGCATTAAAACCGCCTTCATCGCATTCAGTTGCCTGATTGTCGTCTTTGGTTTCACGACTTGGCTGGGATGGGGTAAGGTCTTCGGATGGATGCCGGATTCTATCCAATCCAGCAAACCTTTCGTGAGCATGGCGCATGCGGTCCCCGGCTTGGGTAAAGAATTTATGCCAGACCTCGACGAGGGCTCCTACCTACTCATGCCCACCACCATGCCACACGCTTCTATAGGTGAAGTCATGGATGTGCTGCGCAAACAGGACATGGCGATCAACGCGATTCCTGAGGTTGAGAGTGCCGTGGGTAAACTCGGGCGCGTGGAGAGTCCGCTTGACCCAGCTCCCATCTCAATGATCGAAACCATCATCTCCTACAAATCTGAGTTTATTACCGACGAAGACGGTCGCATTCTGACCTTCGCCTACGACAAATCAAAAGACAGGTTTGAGCGCGATGGAGCCGATGAGTTGATACCAGATGATAACGGACGCCCTTTTCGCCAGTGGCGGGATCATATCGAAAGTCCAGATGACATCTGGGATGAAATTGTAAAAGCCGCCACCATCCCCGGAACAACCTCCGCTCCAAAGCTTCAACCAATCGCCGCCCGGATCGTCATGTTACAAAGCGGGATGCGGGCACCGATGGGACTCAAGGTTTACGGTCCTGATCTGGAAACACTCGAAAAGGTGGCACTCGATATCGAGGCGAACTTAAAACAGGTTCCTTCGATCAAAGCAGAAGCGGTTCTAGCCGACCGGATCGTGGGCAAGCCCTACCTGGAAATCGACATCGACCGCGATGCCATCGCTCGCTACGGCGTAAAGATCAAGATGGTGCAGGATGTCATCGAAGTTGCCATCGGAGGGAAGCCCATCACGCAGACTGTTGAAGGGCGCGAACGGTATCCCGTCCGAGTGCGCTACATGCGTGAGCTGCGTGATACAATTGAATCTATCGAGGAGATACTGGTTGCAGCTCCCGATGGCACCCAGATCCCACTGCGTGAACTTGCTGCCATCAACTATCTACGTGGCCCACAAGTCATCAAAAGCGAAGATACTTTTCTGGTCGGCTATGTCATCTTCGACAAGCGCGACGGCTACGCCGAAGTCGAGGTCGTCGAGCAGGCCCAGGACTTTCTCCAACAGAAAATTGAAAGCGGTGAACTCAATATCCCCGCCGGAGTCAGCTACAAGTTTACCGGCAGTTACGAGAACCAAGTGCGTGCCGAAAAGAAACTCCGAGTCGTCATGCCAATCGCTCTCTTTGCGATCTGGCTGATTCTCTATTTTCAGTTCAAGCGTGTTTCGACAACACTTCTTGTCTTCTCCGGCATCCTCTTCGCTTGGTCCGGCGGCTTCATCCTTATCTGGCTCTACGGGCAGCCCTGGTTCATGGACTTTAGTCTATTCGGACACAACCTGCGCGAGCTCTTCCAGATGAGCACGATCAACCTTAGTGTAGCCGTCTGGGTGGGGTTTCTCGCACTGTTTGGTATTGCGACAGACAACGGCGTCATCGTTTGCACCTATCTACAGCAGATCTTCACCGAGAAGAACCCGAAAACTTTAGAAGAAATCCGAGCCGCCACAGTGGAAGCCGGCAACCGCCGCGTCCGCCCCGCAATGATGACCAGCGCCACCACCATACTCGCACTGCTGCCCGTGCTTACCTCAGTCGGGCGTGGATCCGATATCATGGTGCCCATGGCCATCCCATCGTTCGGCGGCATGTTGCTTGCCATCCTCACAATCTTTGTCGTGCCCGTCCTCTATTGCGGACTGGCAGAAATCACCCACCGATTCAAATCCATCACAACCCGATAGAAATATGAAAAAACTACCAGCACTCACCCTCAGTCTTCTCCTTAGTGCCGCAGGCGCATTCGCGCATAGCGACGCGTTCAAACCAGAGTTAGTCGACACCCTAATTGCTCCTTACCTAGCGATTCAGAAAGGCTTGGCAGACGATGATCTGAAAGCCGCTCAAACAGGTGCGAAACAATACCTCGAAGCCATGAACAAAGCCCCCCACGAGGCTGAGGCTCACAAAGAGACAGCCAAACTGACAGAACCAGCAAAGATGATCACAGCAGCCTTAGATATAAAAGCAGCCCGAACGGCATTCCTCAGCCTGTCACAAGAGGTGACTACACTGGTCGAGCACATCGGGACAACTCAAGACACACCCCTCTACATTGCCCACTGCCCCATGGCTTTTAATAATGAAGGCGGCAGCTGGCTTCAAGCCGACAAAACAGTATCCAATCCATACTACGGGTCCATGATGCTACGCTGCGGCAGTATTCAAAAACTGATTAGCGGAAGATAAAAAAAGAAGTAAACGCCCGCAACAAGGAAGAGTTCGTAACCTGTGGTGGAGTAAGCCTGAAAGAAGTGGACTTTCGAACGATGGAAAGCAAGCTCGCCACCGGTTTGCACTTTGCCGGAGAGTGCCTCGACTTCGACGGTATCACCGGCGGATTTAATTTTCAGGCCGCCTGGACGACCGGATATTTGGCAGGTCAGTCCATTGCCATGCAAACAGGGAGCTAACTTGCCTTGGCACAAACCGAAACCGTTTTTTCCAGAGCCTCCTCCAAAAAACCACGGGGTTCCCGGGCCCGCAGTTCCGGGTTATAAAGTTCCAAGGATACTGGTCCTGTGTAATTAATCTCTCTTAAATTATTAAGGGTATCCACCAAGGGTAAAACACCGTCCCCCGGAAGCACTCTTTTTGCATCATCCATACGGTTGTGAGGCTCGATACCTGATGGACAGTCAGAGAATTGAAAAATGGTTATAAAATCTCCCGCCATATTTTTAAAATCTGAGATTTTAGACCCTCCCAAATACATATGATAAATATCAGGAATTATCTGTGCATTTTTTCGTTTTGATCCAAGAGCCACCTTTTTGGCTTCTTCAATGGTGGAAAGTCCGGGAAAGAAATTAAGAAAGACCACGCCTGCCCCGATGCCATAATCATTATTAGCTATGTCCAGAACCTGACCATAGCACCAGGATGCAACTTCTGAATCAAACAACTTCTTTTTCTTAAAGTTTGGAATGACCTGTACATTCTGGCTGCCAATTTCAGTAACCATGCGCAAACGGTCTCGATGCTCATCCATACGTTTATTAAAAGCCTCCTTGCTTACATCCAAGGCGTTCCACAACCCGATAACACTGGGTACATAAAGCCCGAGATCGGTAATACGTTTGCCCAAATCTGAAAGGTTTCCTCCCTTCTTCTCAAAATCAGCAAGTTCTCGATCCCAAGGTTCAATGCAGTCAAAACCTGCCTCCGCAGCAAGTTCGACTTTTTTTTCAATTCCAAGCTTTTTGTCCAAGGTTGCGGTATCCAGGCAGATTGGCCAGAAACTGCGTCCGTTCTGCCAAGTATTTTTACTTTTTGATTTAGCCAAAGCGATACCGTCAGGTGCAAGCAACGAAAAGCTGCTTAAAGCAAGGGATGACTGAAGGAATGATCTTCTATTCATAAACCCATCAATAGAATGTGCTAAGATATACATTCAAGATAATTGTAATTTTTTTCTAAAACAAAGGCTTCAAGTTGCCAACTGCCTGAAATCTTAATAGTCAATCAAGACATGAACCTTAGCACCTTTTTTGAACATCTCGATGAAGTGGATGAACTGACCTTCGTTCTCCCCAATGGCACCCATGTTCCTCCGCACTTTCACCTGACCGAGGTCGCATTGGTCACTAAAAAATATGTGGACTGCGGAGGCACGCAGCGTGATGAGCAGGTCATCAGCTTTCAGCTATGGAGTGCGGATGACTATGATCACCGCCTTGCACCCTGCAGGGCTTACGGCATCGTGGAACGGGCACAGGAAGCACTTGGATTTGGCAACTTGGAGGTGGAAGTGGAATACCAATCAGACACCATTGGTAGGTATGGACTGGAATTTTCCAATGGGCGCTTCTTGCTCACAGCAAAACAAACAGACTGCCTGGCAAAAGATAAGTGTGGTATCCCTGGTGCCGAACCCGCAAAGATTGATCTAGTTGAATCATCCGCTCCCTCTTGTTCTCCGGAGTCGGGTTGCTGTTAACAGATTTATTTTACTGTCGTTAGCAATTCGAGTACGCCAGAACGGGAATCTTCTCTTCGTTCAACTGCAGCAAGCAAGGATTGAGGGTCACCAATTAAAGTAATTTTCGACTTTGCCCGACTGGTTGCGACATAGAGAAGTTCTCGACTGAGTAGTCGGGCATCTGCAGGAGGTAAAACAATCAAAACCTGCTCAAATTCTGAGCCCTGACTACGGTGAATCGTGGTGCAATACCCGATTTGATGACCAGGTAGTCGGGAACAAGAAATTTCCCTGAGTCCCTGATCGTCGGGAAAATGAGCGATGTTATTCATGATTACTCCATCGTCCCCGTTAAACAATCCAATGGAATAGTCATTTACTCCAACTACTACCGGCACAGGATTATCGACTGCCGGAGGAAAGATCTTTTGCACTCTTTCATTCCATCCATCTACACCAAAGCGTCCCAGGTTGTGAGCACAAAGGATACGAAATTTACCAAGGGCTGAGATTGCTTTCTGCGGATCGGTTGATTGATTTAAGAATGCAAAGCCTTGCCGAAGCAATTGTGGAATCGCAGGATCGTCCAGCGATTCGATCAAGCAAAGAGAATCTTCAGATGCACGAACCATTGACAACGCGTCCTCGCCCCTCCCCTCGCGAATTGCATCACAAAGATTGCCGAGTTCATCGGTTGATGGTTCTTGTCGGGATCGGCGATGGGAATGAGATAGATTAACAAGGCAACCGCCCAAGGGGTGATTAATCTCTTTAAATCTCCCCAATTTTGAAAAGGATGCCAGGTTTGTTTTTTGGTGGGTATAAAAGGTATTGGGAATAAGCTCGCGAACCAATGAATTAAATACTGCACCGCCCTGTACGGGAGATAATTGATCCGCATCGCCAGCGAGTATAAGAACTGCATCCTTACTTAAAGCCGAGCAGAGTTTCGCCATTAGGGGTAAATCAACCATCGACACCTCGTCCACCACCACGACATCACAAGAAAGAGGATTTCCAGCATTACGCCTGAAGTCTACAGACCCGTGAACTGATCCGAGTAATCGGTGCAAGGTACTTGCCCGGGCACTGTGTAGCAACTTTTCTGCAACCTCACAGGGAAGGTCCACATCTTCCAATGTTTGGGCGATGGATTGGCGCATTCGATGAGCAGACTTCCCGGTAGGTGCGGCTAAAGCAATCGAAAGACCTGGAGATTCCTTCAGCATACAAGCAAGCAAAAGAGCAAGAGTACGGGTCTTACCTGTTCCTGGACCACCAGTGAGAAAAAGTAAGTTCGTTTGCATTCCTACTCCCACTGCTAAGGATTGGGAGTCATCGAGATGGGGACGAATTACTTGGTCAAAAAATTGCAGACTACCGGATGAAAAAGAACGGTGCTCGAGGCATGCTCGAGCAGCCAAAGATTTGGCAATTTCTATCTCATATTCGAAGTATCGGCGAAAATACAAACTTCCTGAAGCGGTCAGCACAAGGGGAAGGTTTTCATCTGCCTGCCCGACAGGAGAAAAAATACTCGGATCTGCACAAAGATCCTGATACTCAGAAGCAAGAAGATGCGTGGTTCCTTTTTCGTTTTGCAAGGTGAGGCGTTCGCACAAACTCCCCAGAACCTTGGCATGCTCGGGAGATTCCCGTGATGCAAAGAAAGACCCGACCGCCCGCGCCAAGGCAAGTAGATGCGGACTGTTTTCCTGATCCTTTTTCATTTGGAGGGAACCGGCGAACAAAGGGTATCTTCTAGGGCACTGACCACTGAAAGGGAGGGGAGATCAAAAAAGATGCCGCGATTGGAAGATGGTCGAATACCACGAGTGAACAAATAATAAACCCCGCCGAAATCCCGCTCATATGAAAATCCAGGAATGCGGGATTTCAAAAATTTATAGATCGCGAGTACATAGAGATGGTATTGTAAAATGTAATGATTATCATGCATCTCTTGCTCAACGGCAGCTTGTTCAAATCCATCCACCCGTCCGCTAAGGAGATTGGATTTCCAATCGAGAATGTAATAACGTCCACGATTACGAAAGACCAAATCGACCAAGCCAGTCAAATACCCATCCTTTTCCAATTCCGCCCATTCCGATCCATCTACCCTCGATAAATATTTTTTAAGTTGGGAATCATCAGGAAGAATTGATCCGAGTTTGGATAGTTCCGTGCTTGCAGAAGGAAAGAGAAATTCCATCTCTTCCATCCGGTCGGAAGTAGACAAAGAAGAGAGTGAAAAACCAGGAAACAGATCGACCGTCATCACATGGCTGACCATTTTCAAAATAGGTGCTTTCCAAATTAAAGAATCAAATTGATGATCCTCCAATTTCGATCCAACCATTTCCTCCCAACCGGATGAATCGTCAAAGGACAAATGTTCAAACAGGTCGTGCATAAAATTCCCGGCATTTGCACCTGCAGGGAATTTAAAGATTAGATCATCAGAGATTGAACCATCCATTTTTTCGCCCTCCTCGACCGATACGCCATCCAGATCAAACCCATTAAAATCGACCTGCTTGGTCAGACTGCTAAAAGACTCAATCCGATTCCCTGTGGGTAAAGTCCGCCCACGGGGAAAAACTTCTGAAAGCAAAGAATCCGGGGCGACTCGAAACTCTGCGGTTTGTCCATTCCGTACTCCACGCTCGGTTGGGTTAAGAGATAAATAATCGTGGGTAATTTCTTCATTCAAACCAGAGTGTTCAATCCAGCCTGCAATCCCTCCAGTACTGGATGATTTTGTAATTTCCTGCAAAATCCGGCCCTGTGCAGATGAGGGAACTTGCTCAGTACCAACTTCAGGAAGATGATAAAGATAACATCGTGAGGACGCCCGGGTAAGACCAACATAAAGAACGCGTGCATCTTCGCGGGATTCTGCCAAATAGCCACGATTCAAATCTTCGTCATTTGCCAACTCCCGCATACCCACAGTCAATTGCCCATCTTTATCGTGATAAGTGAACGCCCCTTTTTTGGGTTCGGTGGAAAACCCCAGAAAAGGAAGAAAGGTAATTGGATACTCCAAACCCTTTGATTTGTGAACCGTGAGAATGCGAATGGCCGCAGATTCGGATTCAAGGCGTAATTGATACTCCTCATTCGAGCGGTTCTTTTGATCCATTTTTGCACGTAACCATACAACAAGAGAGGATGGAGACATTGGATTGTTTGCGGTTGCTTGGTGTAGAACCTCGGAAAGATGTAAAAAATTAGTCACCCGGCGTTCACCATCCGGGCGTTTTAAATTCCGTTCAATCGCTCCGGTTTCTCGAAATAATTTTCGCAAAGCCACATAGATTCCCTGTTCTCGCCAGGTCTTTCGAATACCACGGAATTGCCCGACCCATCTTTCCCATTCAGCTGGATCATCCTTCCAACCCTGGAAATCATCACTCGACATTCCCAGCAAGCCTGTAGCAAGAGCCCGTCTGATAGAGCGATCATTTTGTGCATCGACTATTCCCTGTAAGACCCAACAAAGTTCACGACTCTCTTCGGTCTCAAACAAGCTCATGTCACTAAAAACAACGGCGGGTAATCCGCGGGAACAAAAATATTCCCAAACCTCACGGGCTTCGGAGTTCGATCGTACAAGGACGGCAATATCGCCCGGGTTCACCTCTTGTCCCCCTACCCTTCCGTCATTCAAAAGATCAAATATTTCATTGGCCATATCAATACGGATGGCGCCCTGAGTAATCGACTTATTAGGCCGACGATCTCCGGGGATTTGTAATTCACGAATCACAAATGAAGGAGTAGAATTTTCGCCAAATTGAAACAACTTGTTCTGATCTGCTGACCCTCCAAGGTTTGGATTGACTGGGTGGAAAGGAAGTTGGGGATGCAAAAAGGGACTTTCCGCAGGGGCAGATAAAAATTGATTAACCCCACGGACCAAGGAAGAAGTGGTCCGAAAGTTTTTATCCAAAGAATAAGTCTTGGCTCCGGTTGCACGGGCAAATTCAAAATAGGCCTCAATATCAGCACCACGAAACCGGTAGATTGATTGTTTGGGATCACCAATCAGATACATTCTGTGCTTTTCACTCGACCCGAATAATTCCTGAAAGATTTTGAATTGTACAGGGTCGGTATCCTGGAACTCATCGATGAGAGCCGCTTCAAAACTTGTCCGCAAGGATTGACGCAAAGACTCTCCAGCCTCGGTTTTTCGGGTTACTGCATCGGCAGTGAGCCGTAAAAGATCATCAAAAGAAAGTAAACCACGGGCATTCTTCCATTCCTCTATACGTTTGCGCAAATAATTCGCACCGTCGATTCGGACAATGGTGAAAAACCGGTCCAATGCTAAACAAAACTCTTCCGCCTGCCGGGAAAATTGGGGCCTTGGATCGTTAATAAATTCTTTACGTACAGAGAGCTTGGAAGAACGAATTTCGCGTAGAACCTCTATCCCAGATGGGGAAATGGATTGTTTGACCAATAAATCATCAAGCAAACGGGCATGGCGGTCGGATTGGGTGTAAGCACGATTTCTTTTATTCACGCATTTTTCGATGAATTGAAAATATTCATCTCTCCCCTGTATCCATGAATCTTTAAGCAGTTCAAAGCCAAGAATTAATTGTTCCCTGAACAAGGCAGGGTCCTCACCCTGACCAAACCCCATTTGGAAAGAGCGGGTAACCGGCAAACTCTTATAAAACTTTACCAGTTCATCCGGTCCCAACCTGGAAACAGAAGCCGAGGCAGCAACCACAGGATGGACATCAGCCATGGAACAACGCCAATATTCATGCATTGCTTCGGTAATTAAATCATCTGCAGACTGGTCCAATTCCGCTTCAAAAAGTGCATGAGTCTCCAAAGAATTTTCTGCCAACACACGGTTGCAAAACCCATGAATGGTATGAATGACTGCTTCATCAAAACAGGTTATGGCTAATCGGATCCGACGGATGTATTTGTCTTTATTGCTTCCAGAGTTCGCAAGTTGCCGAATGGTTTCATCATCGATTTCGCACCCCTCCCCCTGGAGCAGTTCCAATGCTTCGACCAAGAGTTCCCGAATCCTTCCCCGTAGTTCCTCAGTAGCTGCGGTGGTGAATGTAACCACAAGAATTTTAGAAACCTCCAGGCCATGCTCCGCAACAAGACGTAAAAAAATACGGGCAAGGGCAAAGGTTTTACCCGTCCCTGCACTTGCCTCGAGTAAACAGACGCCCTCATCTAAAGGCTCATTTGCACAGTCAAAGGAGAGTGGCATCATAGCTCTTTCTCCTCCCGTTGATGGTCAAGTAAAGGTCCAAAAACTTCTTCTGCAAGATGGGCAAAGGCCGGATGGCCAATTGGATCGTCCCGAAAACAGGTGAGGTTTTCCGCAGACTCTCCCTCTTTAGGACCGCCACGGGAAAAGCTGGATGGTTCCCACTCCTGACGAGCTTTCTTGACCGCCCCATCTTTTAACTCATCAGTCACTGGACTCTCCCCATTTAATAATTCCTTCGCATAAGCATGGGAAGAAGCAGGAAAAAAAGGAATGGGTCTAAGCATGCCTTTTTGAAAAACCTCGATTAATTTAGAAAGAAGTTCTTTGGATTGATCTTCAGGAATAGGCTCAAAAGATAAATATTTCTTAGCCTTATCCATAGCAAAGAAGCGAGTCTCCAAGGAATCCAAAGGCAAAAATGCACAGGTAAATAAATGTTTAATCCAAGCAGACAATCGATCCTTTGGTCGAGTAGCTCCGCAACGGTACAATACCTGTTTACCGTTAAGAACAGAAACAACCTCCCCACGGATTTTAAGACCTGAGATGATCCCCTCCAGTAAAGCCGGCGGGGCGTATTCACCAACCAAGGCATCTCCCCATCGTTCCATAAATTGATCGACCTCAATGGCTGCCTCGTTAAACCAGACTTCACCTAAGCTACCTGGAGGTAAACTGCCCTTTGCTTTTTCGAGGGCATGAAAGTTTATCTCTGGTTCAGGCGTCAACGCCATAGCAAGCAAGCGGTTTTTAACCCCATATTTCTCAAGGTTATTTAAAGACATGGGCTCGTGATCTTGAGGAGGTGGATCATCCTCCCACAAACTCATACCCAGGCAATTTACTAAGAAATACTTGGATGGACTCTCAAAAAATCGAATTAAATCAACTAGGGAAATACCCTCTAAAGAATCTGTCGATAAAGGAATCGAGGAGTTCACAAATGGAAGAATTTGTTTATCCGGAAATACCAACGCCCGGGCGGCCAAGCAATGATCACTGGAAAAGGAACGGGGCAATTGACCACCCGTAAAATTATCCACTGCAAATGGATGCAGGGATTGGGATTGTACCAGTACATCCTTGGCCAAAATTGGGCGGTTATCCCTATCCCCAAAATCGACCACTTTGTCTAATGCATCCAATAATTCGGCGATTACCACAGAGGGGGAAATCTCTTCTGACTGCCGTATCGACTGTCCAATATAACTTAAATACAGGAAGTCGCGGGCACACCACAGGGATTCAAGAAACAAGTATCGATCATCCTCCCGAGCAGATCGGTCTCCGGGACGGCGATCACCAGATAAATCAAAACTAGCAGACTGCGTCTGCCGGGGGAAAGCGCCCTCATTCATACCAATAAGGCAGATCATCCGTGCACTAATACTGCGCATGGGGCGCAATCCACAGAAAGTTACTCCACGGGTAAGAAACTGGCCACGGGTGGTGCCCGACTCCACCACATTATTGAGATGATATCGAATAACCCTGAGGGGAACCACGGAATCAGGTGCAAGTTTACCATACTGTTCTCCAAGGTCATGAATTGCCTGGTTGATCCTCTGGCGATCCAACAAAGTGTCATTATTTTGCGGGAAAAAAGAACGAGAGAGAGAGTCCAGAAAAGATTTCCATTCTGACAGTCCCTGAGAACGCCGGGCAGATTTTTCAAAACTGCTCAGAAGGTCAGTAACTTGAAAAAGCTTGGCGAAACGGTTCGTATTCTCCCCCTCGATTTCGTCATAAGGAAGCACTCCTGACCAGGTGCGTTCATTATGAGAACGCATCGTGTACCCCAACGCCAAACGATCGAACGCATGTTTCCAGCTATGTTCGTCGGTAAGTGTGGAACCGATAGATTTTCTATGCTCGCCATCAAAACCCCAATGAAAGTGACAATCACGAATCCACTGTCTGTAAGTATCGATATCGTCGTCCGTTAATTCAAACCTTGTACGTACGGGCAGGGAGTCGAGTAGATCCAGGATCTCAGTATTTGTCGCCCGACCATCAAAAAATTCCAACAGATCAAAAAAGAAATCCACCAACTGACTTTCATGCCTTGGTTCCCGATCAACGATCGAGAAAGGAAACTTACCGGGCATACCATCCTCCATCCCCCCAAATGTGGCCCGTATGTAAGGTGCGTAGGCCTCGGGATCAGGCATCATCACCAAGATATCGGATGGTCGGATTGTGGGATCATCGGCAAATCGACGAAGTAGGTAATCTCTCAACACCTCGGTTTCCCGCATCGGGCTGTGACAACTCATAACCTGCAAAGAAAGATCGGATTTATCAAACTTCGTGCGTTCTTTGGGGTGATCTGTGAAAACTTCGAATGTCCATCTTTGTAAAGATGAGAGAATCGAATGCCCCTTCGGTTCTCGAAAATATAACGGAATATCATGTGCATCCCGATCTACCAAAAGATTAAAAAATTCCCTACCCGTTCGACCGAGCGATCCAATCAAAGGATTGCCACTCTCAATATTTAAGTCCTCTTCCTTCCAACCACTCTGCCCCTCCCTGTTCGCACGAATCATTGCCCGTTGCTTCCATTTTTCCGATTGCACCTCGCCCCACATGACCGGAGCAGGTTGAAGAGCATATATTTGAAGCAGGCGGACTTCTCCGTACGATTTTAAAATATCTAAAAACACAGGAGGTAAGGTCGAAATCCCAAATACAATCAACCGGGGCGGGAGTGATTGCAGAGATCTTGGACCATTTAATCTTTGCATATCTACAACCAATTCAGGCAAGGATTTTTCTCCCATTGCTGCACGCAACTTTCTCCAGAGTATAGATTGCCAAGCATGCTCCCCGTCTACTTGTTTACCTTTTAACCATTGGATGATCATTTCCGGGCGGTAGGTTTGGTATGAATCAAACTGGGTTGATACCTGTCGACACAAACGAAACCGCCTATCTTCATTTCCTTGATCTTGACCGAGGTAACTAACGAGCGGGGAAAATGCTTCGGGTTCGGACTCGATTAATTCCGGCAGAAGCCCAAATATTTTCCATGCCATTCCCTCTTTTGTGTAAGGGTTCTTTGCAGGAACTCCACCAAGAAAGCCACGAAGAATCATCCATATTGTCTCCTCGGGGAACCGAAACTGAGAACGCCCAAATATTTTCATACGATCGGCAAGCTGCAGTTTTAACCAGGCACCCATTCCGCGGCTTTGCACAAGGAATTCTATGGATTGGAATGGATCGACATAGCCGTCACGCAGATTTTCCGCACACTTTTCCACAAGAACCTCTGAATCGTTCGAACCATAAAGAAGGATACCATGCCCGAAATTACCCTTCACGGTTCCCTGAGCACTTATTTGCTCCATATCAAAATCTATCTCGTCTTGGCTCAATTAGTGGAAAATATAAATGTTGAAAACAAATGTGCGAAGAAGATCGAATGAAATCGTATGGGCACTAACGATTTATAGTTAATTGCCCGGTAACAGGATGAAGAGTTAAAAAAGCCATAAAGAATTTATAACAAATCATAAGGACAAATAGAGTCCGAAAGAATTATTTAATAACTATTTATTTAGGAATCAATTGCCCTGCTCAGGAAGGTTTGGGGAGCAATTTAAACTTTACGACAGGAAATCAAAAATAAGAAGCACGCACCCTTACTTTATTTTGGAATGCTGACTCTCAACTAGGATAAAAATTTAAACCATCAAAAACAGTGAACTAAAGTCGTGTGAAATGCGTTCTATTAACAAATTAAATAATACATGCATTATGAAAAATCTCTCTCTCACACTTATCTTTACAGTTCTGTCTTTTTCCAGCTTTGGAGCTCCTAAAAAAGACATAGTCGATACAGCCGTAGATGCAGGCTCATTTAACACGCTCGTATCAGCAGTACAAGCAGCTGGGCTTGTGGAAACTCTTAAGGGAGATGGTCCATTCACCGTTTTTGCCCCAACCGACAAAGCTTTCGAGAAATTTTGGCCTGAAACCTTAAAAAATTTGTTGAAACCAGAGAATAAGGACAAATTACAAATGTTGCTTACCTACCATGTGATACCCGGTAAAGTGAATGCCAAGAAAGCCAAAAAGTTGAGAACTGCAGAACCCCTAAGCGGTGGTTCGTTTGAGTTATCAAGTAAAGACAACGATTTGTTTATCAACTACGCCAAAGTCGTAAAGGCGAACATCAAAACTTCCAATGGTATTATACACGCGATCGATTCAGTACTTA
>ENA-OQVM01001462-OQVM01001462.1-marine-metagenome-genome-assembly--contig:-NODE-1462-length-31210-cov-6.348280_pt1 | contig 31210 bp, 37 predicted proteins | sample MGYA00237776_ERZ505498 | MGnify/ENA primary metagenome ERZ505498 (study PRJEB26159, sample SAMN06265151) | marine metagenome | isolation source: Helgoland LTER site | place: Germany:Helgoland, sampling...
CCGGCTTACAGGCCCTCCGCGCATCTTCAATCTTGAAATCCCTGTTGACTTGGGGGCAGGACCCGCTAGAAAGCGCCCTTCAAGGGAATTTTACCGGATGCGAAAATATCCGGTGCAGGAGACGACTTATGGCGAAGCCTACCACAATCAAAATCCGCCTGAACTCGACAGCGGGAACCGGACATTTTTATGTGACCAAGAAAAACGCTCGGACGATGACTGAAAAAATGACCGTGCGTAAATACGACCCGGTTGTGCGCAAGCATGTCGAATATAAAGAAGGCAAAATCAAGTAAACCCTGTTCGGGTTTGCTGAATCCTCGTTTTGCACGGGGCGCAGATTTACAAAAACCCTGTTCGCGCATTGGTGTGGCAGGGTTTTTTGTTATTTTCCTATATGTTCAAAGCTGCTTACATGGCGAGTCGCATGGGAGCTGACCTTTTCCATATTTACCCTTTCATGCCATGCAGACCCTCTATTGGGTGAGCACCTATGGGCTGCTTGCAACGCAAGTTAAAAATGGGCCTAGTACGAGCAACCGGAAACAAGAGAGGCAAGTCCATGCTTGCAGGGATCAGAATCATTGAAATAGAGGCGTTAGGTCCGGCGCCGTTTGCCGCGATGTTATTGGCGGATCTTGGCGCGGATATCATCGTAGTTCACCGTAAATCGACGGCCGAGACGCCGAGCAAGGGCGCGGAGAATCTACTCGACCGTGGCAAGCGATCGATTGCGCTTGATCTCAAAGACCCGAAAGATACGAAAATTCTAAAGCGCTTGTTGAAAACGGCTGACGGGCTCATCGAAGGCTTTCGCCCCGGGGTGATGGAGCGTTTGGGGTTGGGCCCCAAGGATTGTTATCAGATGCGTCCACAACTGGTCTATGGGCGCATGACGGGTTGGGGCCAAACTGGCCCCAAAGCAACCCAGGCTGGCCATGATCTGAATTATATTGGTCTGTCTGGTGCGCTTTGGTATGCATCTGCACCGGGCGATATACCAATTGCGCCGGCAACATTGGTGGGTGATATTGGCGGTGGTGCAATGTATTTGACCGTCGGCATGTTGGCGGGACTGCTTAAAGCCCGCGATACTGGCGTGGGATGCGTGGTCGACGCGGCGATCGTTGACGGTTCGGCGCATATGATGAACCTGTTGATGTCCCTGCGTGCCAGTGGTGGTTTTCAGACCACGCGCGGCCAAAGTCTGTTGGATGGGCCGCATTGGTCACGTGTTTATTGCTGTGGTGACGACGGGTATTTTACTGTGCAGGCGCTAGAGCCGAAGTTTTATGCGCAGTTTCTAGATCTTATGGGGCTTGCTGGCGATGTGGATTTCGCCGATCAGTTCGATCAAACGCGTTGGCCTGTTTTGACCAGCCGTCTGGCGCAGATTTTTGCCGGCAAACCCCGCGCGCATTGGACAGCGATTTTTGCAGGCTCGGATGCCTGTGCAGGACCGGTGCTGAATCCTGAAGAGGCGTCGGTAGAGCCGCATATGCAGGCACGCGGGGTTTGGTCTTCGCCTGAGGGGCGATTGCAGGCTATGGCGGCACCGCGTTTTGACGGTGCAAATCCTTTGCCGCCACCGCCAAGTCCCCGGCGCGACCAGCACAGGTGCAGTATTCTCGACGAGCTTGCACAGCTTGAAAGACCCGGGCCATGACAGATTTTGAGACGCTTGATTCGCTTCTGGCTCAGCGCCATTCCTGCCGGGCTTTTTTAAACCGGACGGTTGAGCGGGCTTTGGTGGAGCGCGTGGTTGAGACCGCGCAAAAAGTGCCCAGCTGGTGTAATTCGCAACCCTGGCAGCTGATCGTGTTAAGTCATGCTGAAACCAACCGATTGCGCGACCGATTTGCAGCGGTGGATGCGGCGACACCCAACCCAGACGTGACGTTCCCAGAACGCTATGTCGGGGCGTATAAGATGCGGCGCTCGGAATGTGGTTGGCAGCTTTACGATGCGGTGGGTGTTGAAAAGGGTGACAGGGTCGCCTCTGAGCAGCAGACGATGGAAAACTATCGGTTTTTTGGGGCCCCGCATGTGGCTTTTGTCACCAGTCCGGCGGCGCTTGGGGCCTATGGTATTTTGGATTGTGGGGCCTTTGTTACTGGTTTTATGTTGGCGGCGCAGGCGCTGGGGCTGGCCTCAATCGCACAGGCGGCACTGGCCGGTCATGCGTCTTTGGTGCGCGACGCGCTTAAAGTGCCCGAGGATCGCCAAATCTTATGCGGGATATCATTTGGCTATAGTGATACGGCCCATCCCGCCAACAGTTTTCGCACAACGCGCGCCGCAGTAGATGAGGTGATGGACTGGCGGGAGGCATAATCAACATTGCGCCGGCTTGGCAATTGCTTATTCGAATGTGATCGGCACCAATACTTCGGGCTCGATCACATCGACCTCGGGCAGGGAGGCGATCAGTACCTCTGCTGATTGCTCTAAAAGTGGCATGGTGCGGTAATGGCACGGAATGACGGTTTTAAAGTTGAAAAACGTCTTGGCCGCATAGGCCGCACGCCGCATATCCATGGTGAAATGCCCACCAGCGCACAGGATGCCGATATCGGGGGCGTGCAGATCGTTGAACACTCTCATATCCGCCATTACGTCGGTATCGCCCGAGACATAGATCGTGTGCCCAGCACCTTCGATCATAAATCCGCATTCAGTGCCGACAAAGCGCGGCCCCTCGGGGGTGGACATGCTGGACGAATGCACCGCGTGCACCATGGTGATGGCAACTCCGTCCAGATCTACGGTTCCACCCTTGTTAAAGCCTGTGGTCTGAACGCCCTCTGTGTCGTTCCAAAAGCCCATCAAATCATATTGGCCAAGGATAGGGATGCCCAATCTGCGTGCCAGCGATAATGTATCGACGCTGTGATCGGCATGGCCATGGGTGATCAGAATATGCGTCGCCCCGGTGACGGCGCTATGATGCAACGCTTGTGGCAGCATAGGGTTGCCGCTGAGCCACGGATCAATCAACAGCACTTTGCCGGCAATTTCAATTCGAAACGAGCCATGCCCCAGCCAGATAATCTGCATTTTGTCCGCCCCTGTTTTCTAATACCTTTGAATGCTTAAAGGCTAAAATGGATTGAATGCTGTGCCAAGTTGTTTTTGACCTGTGTTCGGCCCGCGTCCTGCCGGTGCTCGACCCGAGGTTGACCTACATGTGGCCCAGGTCCAGCTTGTAACTGGCTCGTCGTTTCGCCTGCATTTGGCCCATATTTTTCGTGTATAAAACCCGTGTGCCGGTTGGATGTCATCAGCGGGTTGCGCATTTTGCCGTGTTTTTGGCATCTGGCCTGCCGAGGCCTAAGAGAGTGGTTAAAGCAAGATGGGATTGTGGGCGATCTTGAAGTTTATGGATTATCGTTGCCAGATGCTTGCGAAGCAGGGCGCGGGTCGCTAAACCAAACCTAAATTGCAAGTGGAGAGCCGGATGGCGATTGATACTGAGACCGCCGCACGCGTGGCCAAACTGGCCCGGATCAAAGTTGAGGACAGCGACCTGCCGGCGCTGGCAGGCGAGTTTAACGCCATTTTGGGTTTTATTGAACAACTCAACGAAGTTGATGTGTCCGGTATAGAGCCGATGACATCGGTCACGCCGATGCGGTTGAAACGGCGGGTCGACGCGGTCACAGACGGAGACCAGCAGGATAAGATCAGGGCCAATGCCCCCGATTTCCGCGAAGGATTTTTTGCCGTGCCGAAGGTGGTTGAATAATGTCGGATCTGAATGCTCTTACTCTTGCCGGTGCGCGCGACAAACTGGTCGCCAAAGAGATCACCAGCGTCGAGCTGACTGAAGCTTGCCTGGCTGCCATTGAGGGTTCTGACAACCTGAACGCTTTTGTGCATAAAACCCCCGAGATCGCGCTTGATCAGGCACGGGCTGCCGATCAACGTCTGGCCAAGGGATCGCAACAAGATCCGGCACCTGCGCTATGCGGGCTGCCTTTGGGTATCAAGGATTTGTTCTGTACCAAGGGCGTGCCCAGCCAAGCGGCCAGTGCCATTTTAAAAGGCTTTAAGCCGGAATATGAATCCACCGTCAGTCAGAACCTACTGGATGCAGGGGCGGTGATGCTGGGCAAGTTGAACATGGACGAATTTGCCATGGGCAGTTCGAACGAAACATCGGTGTATGGTGATACGGTCAACCCGTGGAAAGTTGATGACCGGCGTCTCACACCAGGGGGGTCGTCGGGCGGTTCGGCTGGCGCGGTGGCAGCCGATCTATGCCTTGCGGCGACTGGCACCGATACCGGTGGATCGATCCGCCAACCGGCGGCCTTTACCGGCACTGTGGGGATCAAGCCGACCTATGGGCGCTGTTCACGTTGGGGTATTGTGGCCTTTGCCAGCTCGCTGGATCAGGCGGGGCCGATCACCAAATCGGTGCGCGATGCAGCAATTATGCTTGAGGCGATGTGTGGTCATGACCCCAAAGATAGCACCAGTTCCGAATTGCCGGTGCCAAACTTTGAGGCATTACTGACCGGCGATATTCGCGGTCAAAAAATTGGTATCCCGAAAGAATACCGGATGGATGGGATGCCTGATGAAATCGAAGCGCTGTGGCGGGATGGGGCGGCAAAGCTGGCCGATGCCGGGGCGGAAATGGTTGATATCAGCCTGCCACACACAAAGTACGCCCTGCCGGCCTATTATGTGATCGCACCGGCTGAGGCGTCTTCAAATTTAGCCCGCTACGATGGAGTGCGCTATGGCCATCGCGCCACTTTGGATGCGGGGGATGGTATTACCGAGATGTATGAAAAAACCCGCGCCGAGGGTTTTGGCGCTGAGGTGCAGCGTCGGGTTATGGTGGGCACCTATGTTTTGTCGGCGGGCTTTTATGATGCTTATTACAACCGGGCCCGCAAGGTGCGTGCGTTGATCAAGCAAGACTTCGATACGGTTTTTGCCGCCGGCGTCGACGCGATTCTCGCGCCGACCACGCCTTCGGCCGCTTTTGGTCTCGGAGAGATGCAAAACGCTGATCCGTTACAGATGTATCTCAATGACGTGTTCACGGTCACGGTCAATCTGGCGGGCCTACCGGGCGTTTCGGTGCCAGCAGGGCTGGATGCACAGGGACTGCCGCTGGGATTGCAATTGATCGGGCGCCCTTGGGAAGAAGGCGATTTGCTGAATTGTGCGCTTGCGTTAGAGCGTGCCGTAGGGTTCTCACAAAAACCTAACAAATGGTGGTAGGCGGCAGATGCAGACATATAAAAGAGTGAAAATAGCACCTTATCTCTTGATTGGCGGGCTGGCTGCGCTGGGTTTGTCGGGGTGTATGCCCGGTTTGCCAAACGGGTTGATGAACAAAACGGCGCCTGTGGCAGGCAAGGCGCGGACCGGAGGTTCGGCCGTTGTGCCCAATACCGCACCGTTGTCTGCGATCGACGCACAGGCGCTGCCCAACGCTGATGGCAGCAATGTTGCGGCGCTGGCCGCAGAGGCTGCCAGAAAAATACAAGGTGGACCTGCGGCGGCGCAAATAAATATGACAGGCTCTAGTTTGACTTCGGACCCGGTCGCAACCGCTGCTGAAGGCGGGGGTGGGACCTCTTTGTCCGACGAAAACGACTTTGAGGCTGTCAGCAACCGACAATCTATTGAGAGTGATGCTGAGCGGTTGGCACGCAACAGCGCCTCTTACGAGGTGATCGAGCCGGGCGCGTTGCCAACGCGGGGGGCGTCCAAAACTGTCAATATTGTCGAATATGCCCTGTCGAGCGATAATATGCTGGGCAGTCCGGTTTATTCGCGGTTTCCGATCGGCGGACAATCGCGGTTTTTGCGAAACTGTGACAAATACCCGTCTTCTGACATGGCGCAGATTGCGTTTTTAGAACGGGGCGGTCCTAAGCGTGATGCGTTGGGACTTGATCCTGACGGCGACGGGTTTGCCTGTTACTGGGATCCGGCGCCTTTCCGCCAGGCCGTCAGTAACTAGGGAAGGCTTGGGTGGTCGTGATACCACATTGGCACCCTTCGCAAAATTATGGACGACGCAAACAAGGCGGGCATCCGCGACTGATCGTGTTGCATTACACAGCGATGGACACCACGGAGGCAGCCCTGCAGCGCCTGTGCGATCCGCAACATGAGGTCTCGGCGCATTACCTGATCTCACCCAACGGCATTATCTGGCAGATGGTCGATGAGGCACAGCGCGCTTGGCACGCCGGCGCGGGACGCTGGCGCGAGTTCAAAGATGTGAATTCATATTCTATCGGGATTGAGCTGGCCAATCGTGGCGATCATCCGTTCGCAGAGGCGCAGATGACGGCGCTTGAGGGTTTGTTACGGGGCGTCATGGCGCGCTGGTCATTAACCGCGTCTTCGGTCATCGCCCATTCTGATCTGGCGATTGGCCGTAAATATGATCCCGGCGCGCGATTTGACTGGCAGCGCTTAGCCCGTCAGGGCCTCGCGGTGTGGCCTGACCCTGCCAAGGGGGGCGATTTTTTAGAAGACACGGCGGCCTTTGGGTACCAAATGCCGGCGGACGATGCGCAGGCGGCCGCCGCGCTATTATATGCGTTTAGGTTGCGGTTCCGGCCCATGGCGCGGGGGCCTTTAGACGCGGATGATCGTGCGCTTGCCGCAGGTTTGAAAGGGCTGGGTGATACCAGTAGTGCAGGCTAGGCGCGACCAAACAGCCGCTTGAGGGCACCGTATTGGCTCAGGCCGACGCCGCATAGGATTAAGATTAAGGCGATGAACAAGCTGTTGTGCACTGGCTCACCCAGCACCAGAATTCCAAGAATGACCGACCACATAGGCACTTGATAATTGGTCAAGCTCATAAAGACAGGGCCGGCGCTGCGGATCAGCAACACCCGTATCAAATTTGCCCCTGCAGTTGGTACCAAGCCTAAAAAGGCCAAGATAATGAGGGTCTGTTTGGTGGGTAGGGAGGGCGGCCCCTCGACCGCAAAGGCCACAGAGACGACAAACACCGCGCCCATGATCAGGGTGACCGCTGAAAGTCCGATTGCATCAATGGCCGGCAAACGGCGCATGATCACCGAACTGATTGCATAGCAGCTTGCGGCCAGCAGGCAGGCGATCTGCCCCAACCATTCAAAGGGCGCGCCGGTCGCGACAAAACTCTGCTGCCCCAGCAAGACTACAACCCCGAAAAACCCTATGATAAAACCCAGAAGTCGGCGTGGGGTGATCCGTTCTCCCGGAATAAGAAAATGCGACAGCGGCAGAACAATCAATGCAACCGAGGCCATGGAGACACCGGCGAACGCCGAGGTGACATACTGCTGGCCCCAGCTGAGCAGTTGAAATGGTACCGCTGTGCTGAGCAGGCCTACGGCAAAAAGCCCGGGCCAATCGCGGTCGGGTCCCAGGTGGAATCGCCAGCCACGCAGACCCCAGATGGCGCTGGTCAGCAGTGCGGCAAAAGTTATCCGTCCGGCCGCGAGCCAGAACGGTGTGATGCCCTCAAGTGCCACTTCAATCACTAAAAATGTGCTGCCCCAAATTAGCCCAAGCACCGCCACCATTCCCCAGCTTTTTGCCGTGATATCAACAGACGGTTGCAATTTTAATTCCTTTGTGAAGGGCGGGGATGGGTGCAGGGTGCAGGCAGACCTGCGCCGTGTGTGTTGTGTGATAGGTACATGGGGAATTGAATGGAATATCTATGTTTCTCACCGTCAGGTCTGTCATCTGGTGGGCTATTATCTTACGATTTGGCATCTGCTTGTTCGTCACGCCCCCGCAGTTGTAAAATGCGGGGGCGTGAGGGGCTTTAATTCTTTTCTTTGTCGACCATTTTTCCAGCCGAAATCCACGGCATCATGCCGCGCAGTGTCTCGCCGGTGGCTTCGATCTGGTGGGCATCATTGATACGGCGGGTGGCTTTGAACGACGGCTGACCAACGGCGTTTTCAAGCATGAAGTCTCGCACGAACTTACCATTTTGAATGTCAGTGAGAACCGCTTTCATTTTTGCCTTAGTCTCATCGTAGGGCAGGATGCGTGGTCCGCTGACGTATTCGCCATATTCTGCAGTGTTCGAAATCGAGTAGTTCATGTTGGCGATGCCGCCTTCATAGATCAGGTCAACGATAAGCTTGACCTCGTGTAGACACTCGAAATAGGCCATTTCTGGTGCATAACCGGCCTCGACCAACGTCTCAAATCCCATCCGGATCAATTCAACCAGACCACCGCAAAGCACGGCCTGTTCGCCGAACAGATCGGTCTCGCATTCTTCGCGGAAATTGGTCTCGATGATGCCCGAGCGCCCACCACCGATAGCAGAGCAATAGCTCAGACCAATTTCCAGCGCACGGCCGGTTGCGTCTTTGTCAACAGCTACCAGGCAGGGCACGCCGCCGCCCTTGGTGTATTCGCCGCGTACAGTATGGCCCGGACCTTTGGGGGCCATCATGATCACATCGATACCGGACTTTGGTTCGATCAGACCAAAATGCACGTTCAGACCATGGGCAAAGGCAATTGCAGCACCTTCGCGAATATTGTCATGAACATATTTTTTATAGGTGTCGGCCTGCAGCTCATCGGGCATGGTGAACATGATAAGATCACACCAAGCGGCGGCTTCGGCGATGCCCATCACCTTAAGACCTTCGGCTTCGGCTTTCTTGGCAGAGGCCGAGCCTTCGCGCAGGGCAACAACAAGGTTTTTCGCACCGCTGTCACGCAGGTTCAGCGCATGGGCATGGCCTTGTGAGCCATAGCCGAGGATAGCCACTTTGGTGTCTTTGATCAGATTAATATCGCAATCGCGGTCATAGTAAACGCGCATGATTTTGCTCCTTATTTTTATTGTGAGGTCTTTAGTGATGCCTCTAAAATAAAGATTTACCGTGTATATGTGTTTTTAATTTAGTCATATTTTTCTATGAATGATTATTTTCATTCTGTAATTTTATGTATATGATGAAATTTATGCTTGATGATCTTGAACGCCGTATACTGCGCCATCTTCAGATTGATCCCGCCCGGTCGGTTGCAGCGCTGGCTGAGGCTGCCAATACCACCTCTGCGGTCTGCGCCCGACGTCTTGCGCGCATGAAACAAAACGGGGTGATCTTGGGTCAGGAGGCGGTGATTGATTGGCGGGTTCTGGGCTATGAGGTTGAGGTAAGTTTGCGGGTGAGTTTGGATAAGACCCAAACCCGGGCGTTTGATGATTTTATCGCTGCGGCACGCCTTGTGCCCGAGGTGATCGAGATTCAGACTTTTCTTGGGCGCGTCGATGTTAGGCTTTCGGTGATCGCTCGGGATATGGCCCATTATCAACATCTTTATCGGACACGGGTTCTTACCCTGCCACACATTTCAGATATCGAGGCTTTGATGCAGGTGGCGCTGATCAAATCACAAGAAATGCTGCCGATATGATTGAACTTGATGATCTTGATCGCAACCTGCTGATAGCACTGCGCAGCGACTGTACGCAGGCGATTGGCGCTTTAGCACGAGAGCTAGGGATGTCGCAACCGGTGGCGTGGCGTCGGGTCAAGCGGCTTTACGATCTGGGGGTGGTCAAGGCGCGGCGGGTGCATTTGGATCACGAAAAACTGGGATTTGGGGTGACGGTGTTTCTCGGGATTAAGCTGGCCGCCAAAGGCCGAGTCAGCCTTGAAGATTTTGAACGTGCGGTTAAGGCAATTCCCGAAGTGCAAATAGTGGAACATGTCTTGGGGCTTTATGATTACCGGCTGCGTGTTGTGGCGCGCGATATCTCTGATTTTGAAAGAATTTTACGGCGAAGGGTGATGACCCTGCCAGGGGTGGGGGACGTTGAGGCCAACGTACTTTTATCTGAAGAACGCCGCCTAGGCCCCTTGGGTCAGACTGATAATGTGTATACAAAAGTAGACCGTGCAATCCCTCTTGGCGCTGGGTAGTGCTGGTCAAACAAAATGGAGATTTGGCTCATGGCTGCCTTACTTGATCATGTCGACCCCGATGGACTTCTTGAATTTTCAGTGGTTTTCACAGACCGCTCTCTCAACCATATGTCTGCGTCGTTCAAGCAGGTGATGACCGATATATCAGACATGCTGAAACAGGTGTATTGCGCCGATGCCATTGCCATTGTGCCCGGAGGCGGGACATTCGGGATGGAGGCTGTGGCGCGGCAGTTTGGCCGAGACGCCAAGGTCATGGTGGTTCGCAACGGGTGGTTTTCTTATCGGTGGAGCCAAATTTTTGAAGCTGGCGGATTTACGTCTGACACCCATGTGATCAAGGCGCGGCAAAGTGATAATGGCGCGCAGGCGGCGTTTTCTCCGGCGCCGATTGACACTGTGGTGGCGCAAATTCGGGCCGACAAGCCGGATGTGGTGTTTGCCCCGCATGTTGAAACTTCGGCAGGAGTGATTTTACCAGACGCCTATATTACCGCTCTTGCGGCGGCGGCCCATGAAGTCGGGGCGCTGCTGGTTCTGGATTGTATTGCCTCGGGTTGTGCATGGGTGGATATGCGCGCTACTGGCGTTGACGTGTTGATCTCAGCGCCGCAAAAGGGTTGGTCGGCTTCGCCCTGTGCTGGTTTGGTGATGATGTCTGCACGGGCTGTTGCCCGGCTTGAACACTCTAAATCTGACAGTTTCGCAATTGATTTAAAAAAATGGCATGGCATTATGCAAATATATGAAAACGGTGGGCAAGCCTATCACGCCACGATGCCGACCGATGCGCTGCGCGCCTTCCGAGATACTATGGTTGAGACCCGTGATTATGGCTTTGAGCGCCTGTGTACTGCGCAGTGGGAACTGGGAGATGGTGTGCGGGCGATGCTAGCAAGCAAAGGCATCCGTTCCGTCGCGGCCGAAGGCTTTGGCGCGCCGGGGGTGGTGGTAAGTTATACCGACGATCCGGCAATTCAGAACGGTAGCAAATTTGCCGCCCAAGGCATGCAGATCGCTGCCGGAGTGCCCTTGCAATGCGACGAGCCCGAGGGGTTTTCAACCTTCCGGTTGGGTCTGTTCGGTCTCGATAAGCTGTATAACGTTGAAGCCACTCTGGCGCGCTTGAAAAAGGTGCTTGATACGGTGCTATAGAGAGATGGTGCGATAAAGAGCCTGTACTGTAAATCAAATGGGCTATCCGCTTTTAGGCAGGCCGAGACCAAGTTGCATCACAGATTTTCGCAAAGGTGCAATGCCGTGCAGCCCTTTTAAAGCTGCTGCGCGAGCATCGCGCAGGAACGGTACAGATAGCATTGAGGTGCGGTTCAACATCTCGATCCCCGCGGCACGGGCGCGAATATCGATGATCCGGGCGCTATGATACGCGTCAAGCATGGCGCTGTCTCCCAAACCATCTGGTCTGGCTTGGGCCAGGTGCAACAAGCATTGAACATCTTTCAGGCTGGTATTCAGCCCCTGTGCGCCAATAGGGGGCATGACATGGGCAGCTTCCGCTGCCAGTGCCAGCCGCTCGCCGCAGAGCCGTTCGGCGGTCTGGCTAATGATTGGCCATAGGGTTTTGCGAGAAGCCAGTGTCAGTGGGCCCAATAAGCCGTAAGAGCGCTCGGTCATTGCAGTCTCAAAAGCAGGCACCGCCATTTCATTCAGCGCATTGGCTTTGGCGCTTGTTTCCATCCAAACCACTGCCGACGAAGGTTGACCCTGCCAATTGGGAAGGGGAACCAAGGTGAAAGGGCCGCCGCTGCGGTGAATTTCGGTCGAGACGTTGTTGTGTTCTAGCGGGTGGGTGACCGCAAATGCCAGGGCTTTCTGGCCGTACCGGCTGGTTTTGACTGCGATCCCTGCGGCACGGCGCATTGCGGATTTAGGCCCGTCGGCGGCGATGACCAATTTCGCACATGCGCGGCTGCCATCGCTGAAGGTGACATGTGCCTCTTTGAGACGGGTAAACAGCCCGGCGCTGGCAATCCCGCTGCGCAGTGTCACATTTGGCAGCTGGTGCAAGGCACCAAGTATTTCGCGCCGCAGCAGCCAGTTGGGTAGGTTCCAGCCAAATGGCAGTTCGGAGATATCGCGCGCCTCGAACCGTTTGGTGACCCGTGTTGCCTTATCACTACCGCCAGCATCCATGATCTGCATCACCTCAAGCGGGGTGGCATGTGCCGAAAGATGATCCCACAGCCCTAGAGATAACATGAAATCGCGGGCGGGCTGTAAAAACGCAGTGCTGCGCAGATCTGCGCCGGGTTTGTCACGCTCTGTGACAGGCGGGGCAGGGTCAACGCAAAGCACATCAAACCCTGCAGTGCCAAAGGCGACAGCGGTGACCAGTCCGGCCAAGCCTGCGCCTGAAATAATAATGTCAAAATGGTCCTGCATCATGCCTGCTCCCTTGCAGGAAAAGTTAGCGCGGTCAGGTGGTCCGGTCGAAGCGTCATCCTGTCTCAGACCAAAAGTTCAAGAAACTGCCGTAAATTATTGGTGTGATGCTGCAGATAGGGGGCGGCGACTGGTGCCGGTGCGACATGAATGGTTTGCATCCCCAAACTGTGAGGGACCAGTAGATTGCGAGCTTCATCTTCGAACATGGCTGCTTGCCGGGGTTGAATGCCATCAAGCGCAAATATTGTCTCAAAAGCTTCCAGCTCGGGTTTAGGAAGAAAGTTGGCCTCCTCGACGCCATAGACAGCCTCAAACACCTGATCAAGGCCCCGCGCCGCCAGCACCTGACGGGCATAGGGCGCGGTGCCATTGGTATAAACTATTTTGCGCCCGGGCAGGGTGTCAATGGCCGAAGCCAGAGCTGGATCTTTGTTCAGATGCGACAGGTCGATATCATGCACGTCAAACAGATAAGGCCCGGGGTCGACATTATGTTCGCGCATCAAGCCGGCCAAGGTTGTGCCGTAATCGCGCCAATAGTCCCGACGCAACTGGTCTGCAGTGGTTTGATCAACCCCTAGCGAGGCCATGACATAGGCTGACATTTTGACTTCGATCTGGTCAAACAACCGCGCCTCGGGCGGGTAGAGTGTGTTGTCTAGATCAAAGACCCACTGCGTGACATGGCAAAAACTATTTTTTAGCATTCTTAAAACTTAGCGTGTTCCCGTCTGCTGCACAATGGTGGGTAAGGCTTGCCGGGTGGGTTAAGACAAGGCTAGAATAGTCTGAGTAATCGCCGGAGATAGCGCAGATGACGACATTTAACAAAACGCCACAAAAAGATGCTTATAAATTGGTTTTGGATGCAATAGACTGCGGAATTTTCAAGCCCGGGGATAGATTGGTTGAAAGTGATCTCGCAGAGCGGTTTGGCGTCTCTCGCACACCGATTCGGGAGGCATTGCAACGGTTACAGACGCAGTCGCTTTTGGCGCGTGATGGCCGCAGCTTGATCGTTGCGACATTGAACCACAATCAGATGACAGAGCTCTATGCGGTTCGCGCTGAGTTAGAAGCGCTGGCGGCGCGATTGGCGGCCCGGCATGCCACCAGTGAAGAGGTGCGGGTCCTGCGCGATATGGTGATTGAAGATCGCGGGCTGATTGGTGATCCGTCGGCTTTGTCATTGGCCAACCGACGGTTTCACAAACAGATACATCTGGCGTCGCACAACCGATATTTGGTGCAACAACTGGATTTGGTACATCGCACTATGGCGTTGATGGCCACCACGTCATTGGCGGTAAAGGGGCGAAGTGAAACGGCACTTGACGAGCATCAGGCGATTGTCGAAGCGATTGAGATGCGTGATGAAGATCGGGCATTTGGGGCGTTGAAAAATCATATTTCCGCTGCGTTTGTCACTCGATTGAAGATTGACTCCCTAGCGGGCGCATCGCCGTAGTTTTACGCGTTTCTAGTGAATGGCCATGGGCGGTTTTATCCCAGAAATACGGGTCGAAAATCATTTCGTAAGCGGCCTTGAAAGCAGCCAGAGTTCCCAAGTGAAAATACAGCCATAGGGTTGGTGTATAGCGCCCAAGGCCCCGGTGGCGCGTTTTGCTCAACGCAAACAGACTGATGATAATATCTGCCCCAATTATGGTTAAAAAAAAGCTGATCACGGCTTGCGCGGCATTTGGTCCCAGCAAGGGCAGAATGGGATGTGGCAGGCCGAAGGGAATAATCCAAAAAGACCAAAGAACTGGTGCAAGTATGAATTGGCTAAGGCTGGCTAAAAATATAATCTGGAAACCAACAAATCTGCGCAATCCAAGTTGTTGAAGTAACAATTTCGGAGACCGCATATGTACCCTGTAGGTCATCATATATCCCTTCAACCAGCGTGATCTCTGTCGGACCCACGGCCAAATCTGATTGTTGGCCTCTTCATAGGTGGTGCTGGATAACATTTCTGTTTGGTACCCATGGCGGGCAAGCCGTATCCCCAGATCAGCATCCTCAGTGACGTTGTGGGCATCCCACCCGCCTACATCTATTAACGCCGAGCGCCGCAAAAACACCGTTGTACCACCAAGGGGAATAGCAAACCCCAATCGTATCAAACCGGGCAGAATTAGTCTGAACCAAACGGCGTATTCGATGGTGAAACATTTTGTGAGCCAGTTAGTTTTACTATTGTAAATGTCCAAGGTACCCTGAAGGCAGGCGACCTTTTTTGGTGCTGAGGCAAATCGCGCGACGGCCAAGTCGATTTGATCTGTGTCGGGTTTGTCTTCAGCATCATAGACTGCGATAATTTCGCCAGTACAAAACTCCAACCCATAATTAAGCGCGCGGGGCTTTGTCATGATCGGACCAGCTGGCAAGATGTGAACTGTTATTATATTGGTCAATTTAAGGCGGTCCAACTCGTTCAGGGTGGCCGTATCGCCCTCTTCGATCATCAGCAAAACTTCTATTAGTGTCTTAGGATAGCGCAGGCGTGCAATCTGTCGCAACAGTTGTTCGACCATTTCGGTCTCGCGATACAGCGCAACAATGATTGATACCCGCGTCATATTGCCTTTGAAGATTGGCGCAGTCAACGGCGTGTACTCAGCCTTGGCAACCGGCTTTGGTGGCGTGTCGAGCGGCGAGGGCGTTCGTCTTGAGAGGGCTGCGCTGATCTTGAGAAGGTGAGTGCTGCTCAATGCGGCACAGGCCCAGAGGACGATACTCAGAAAGACAAGATTGGGCGTAAAAGCGAGGCTAAGCCCACAGGCTGAGGCGACTGCCATACTTTTCATGCCGCCCCAATTGACTGGACTTTGGTGGCGATAGCTTTCCAGCTCGGGTACAAGTGTTTCTGCCTTTCGGCGGTACTCTGTGCTGTGTCTTTTGATAAGTGCGGAATAAATCGTCTCTTTCGAACAAAGCGCCATCTTCGTGCAGCAGGCAAGCTCGGGGTATGCTGACATGTTTGCACAAAAGTGATCGGGATCACAGGTGGCTATCAGAACGGATTGCCCCTGCTTTTTCCATGGAATAATACCGTGATTGCGACAAAAACTTGCCGTCAACAAATTTGCTAGGGCTGGATCCGGGCGACCGTCTTTGCTTTGAATACGCTGCACGCCGTATTTCATTGACTGAGCGGCCAACAATTGGTCAGAGCTGATTATATTTTCAGCGATTAGAATGCGGTCCAACGGAGCGAGTGAAGATTTTTGCAGCGTCTGAGCAAACTTCAGATCATCGGCGGTTATGTAATTAAAGCTCAGTAAGATTGACCCTAACGGTGCATTGAGATGTCTGCTTTCTGAGCCTACCTTTGTGGGTACAGCCTGAGCTGGTATTCGTTTTTGTGTAACTGCCATTTTTAAAATCCTCATAATAGGATGCTTTAGAAATGGGTGTGGTGTGTTAAGTTTTGGTTAATCGTAGTGGATTAGGTGAGTTTTAATGGCATCACGCACACATAGAAGCCGCGAAACGTTCAAACAAGTAGAAACTGTCTTGTGGTCCTGGGCTTGCCTCGGGGTGATGCTGAACCGAAAAAACAGCTCTATTGCGCAGTCTCAGACCACAGTTGGAGCCATCGAACAGCGACACATGGGTTTCGACCACATCGTCGGGTAGAGTTTGGCTGTCAACGGCAAAGCCGTGATTCATAGACGTGATTTCGACCTTGCCACTATCGAGATCTTTGACCGGATGGTTTGCGCCGTGGTGGCCATGGTTCATTTTGATAGTCTGGGCCCCAAGGGCCAGCGCCAGCATTTGATGTCCAAGACAAATTCCAAAGATTGGCAGATCGGTAGTATCAAGAATCTGCTGGATCATCGGCACGGCATACGTGCCGGTTGCTGCAGGATCACCGGGCCCGTTTGATAAAAATACCCCGTCGGGCTTATGGGCCAGCACCTCCTCTGCAGTGGCAGTGGCCGGTAATACGGTGACGTCACAGCCAGCGCTGGCGAGGCAACGCAAAATATTGCGTTTTGCGCCGTAGTCCAAGGCTACAACGCGATGCTTTGGCTCTTTCTGGGGGGCATAACCCTCAGGCCAAGCCCAGCGTAATTCATTCCAACGATAAGGTTGCGCACAAGTCACGTCTCTCGCTAGATCTATGCCTTCTAGCCCAGCAAAAGCCCTTGCCTTATCGACGAGGTCTGCAGTGTCGAACTTTCCATCCGTGTCGTAGGCCAAAGCGACATGAGGCGCGCCCTGTTGGCGGATTGCGCGGGTTAGACGTCGCGTGTCAATGCCGCCGATTGCGACACGGCCCCGCTTTGCCAGCCAGTCGGACAACTGTTCTGCCGCGCGCCAGTTACTGGCAGCGGTCGGGCTCCACTTTACCACCATACCTTCTGCCACAGGTTCGCCGGTTTCGTCATCCTCAGGGTTGACCCCCACATTGCCAATATGCGGAAATGTAAACGTGATCACCTGCCCTGCATAGGACGGGTCGGTCATAATCTCCTGATACCCGGTCATTGCGGTATTAAAGCATAATTCTGCCACTCTTATGCCGGGTGCGCCAAAACCGACACCATAGAAAAACGTCCCGTCTGCAAGTGCGAGGCAGGCTGTAGGGTGCGGGCTTTTAGGCATTGTGCGCTCTCCAGTAAAAGTTGCTGGACACTAGGTCGGTGCCGCACCTTGGTCAAGGTACGCGCAGGTATCTGCGGGGCAAACAATTGCCTTTGATTACCGATCTGGTTGCTTTGGGCCCACGATTTGGCTAGCGTCCGCAATGAACATATCGAACGGAGTGATTACAGTGGCTGATTTACGCGAAAGAGTGGTGACTGCGGTCAAGCACGCGATGAAGCAGAAAGCTGCGATTCGGCTGGCGACATTGCGGCTGATTAATGCCGCGATCAAAGATAAAGAAATTGCGACGCGGGTGAATGGCGAGACACAGGCAATATCAGAAGCAGATATTCTTGCGATTATGGGGAAGATGGTCAAACAGCGGTTAGAGAGCGCGCGCGCTTATGAAGAGGCTGGTCGTTTGGACTTATCCGAACGTGAAAGGGCAGAAATCGAGATTATTGAAGAGTTTTTACCCCAACAACTTACCGATGCGGAAGTTGAGGCTGCAATTTCTGAAGCGATCACTGAAACCGCAGCGGCCTCGATTCGCGATATGGGCCGGGTGATGGGGGTGTTGAAAGCTGCCTATACCGGACAAATGGATTTTGCCAGCGTGGGTCCGATAATCAAACAGCGTTTGTGCGCGCCCTCATCAGGGTAAAACTAAAAGCCACAGGCTGATTGTGAAAATGCTTAAGGCGGTTCCAAGCAGCACCGAAGAGGCGGCCACTCGACGGGCGCGCCCATACATATTGGCAAAAACATAGCCATTGACCCCCGTCGGCATCGCCGCTGTGATCACCGCCGAGCGAAAGGCTGGCGCTGACAAGTCGTGGTAGGTGCCTAGTGACCACACGATGGCGGGATGTAGCAAAAGTGAAATACCACACACAAAGCCGATCGTGCGCAGATCGCCATCGGGGCGGTATTTGAACAACACCCCGCCCATGCCGAACAGGGCGGCGGGCAGGGCGGCGCGCACCACCATGTCAAGCGCGTCGGTAAGCGCAACCGGCAGGGTTATGTCACTAAAGTTGACCACAAAGCCCAGAACTATGCCGATAATTAAGGCGTTTTGAAACATCGCTCGCAGGACGGTTATGCTGAGTTGTGCGGGTGATTTTTCACGGTTGCGAACCACCTCCATCACGGTGATGCCCAATCCGTAGCAAAACGGGGAATGCAGCGCGACCAGAGCATAATTATGGGTTAGGGCGTCGGTCCCATAGGCGCGTTCTGTGATCGCAAGGCCTATCATCAACGAGTTGGAGAACAAACAACAAAAACCGATGGCAACGCAATCTTCCCAGTCGCGGCCAAACAAATAGCGGGCCCCAAACAGCCCGGCGGCGAAGCCAGTGGCGGCCCCAGCGTAAAAACTGAACATCATCCAAGGATCAAATCCCTGGCTGAGATCTAGCGTTGAAATGGCCTGGAATAACAGGCATGGAATGGCAAAGTTTTGGGTGAAAGACATCAACCCGTCCACGCCAGCAGATGAAAACAAGCCACGCCAGACCACAGTATAGCCAAAACCGACAACCAAGAATACCGGCAAGATAACTTCGATTATGGCCTGCATATTTGGCCCTTAAACCTCATAGCGAATGCACATACCGTCATAAGCCGGCATGACATAATCCGGGGTTTCGGTCGCCACTGTGTCATAATCGAGATCGTTGTGCATATTCGTCAAGACCGCACGAGTGGGGGCGGCGCGTGTGATCCATTCGAGCGATTGGCTCAGGTGCGAATGCGAGGGATGGGGTGCCCGGCGCAGCGCATCTAACACCCAGCAGTCCAGATTTTCAACAGCCTGCCATGCGGTGGCGTTAAGTGCTGAGGCATCGGGCACATACGCGAGGTCTGCAATGCGAAACCCAAGCGCATTAATGGCGCCGTGGCTTACTTCAAACGGATGCAATGTTACCGCACCGCCTGCGCCCTGAACCGTTATATCGCCGTCGATGTCATGCATGTCTAAAATTGGTGGATACGGGCTGCCCTCGGGTTGCACAAATGCATATCCGAACCTTTGAATAAGATCCTCGCTTGTCGCGGTATCAACCCAGACCGGCAGGCGCTGGCGCATGTTGAAGACCACCATTCTAAGATCATCTATGCCATGGACATGGTCCGCATGGGCGTGGGTATAGACCACAGCATCAAGCGTCCCGATCCCGGCATCAAGCAATTGCATGCGCATGTCGGGTGATGTGTCTATCAGCACCCTTGTGATGCCATTTTCTGTTTCGCGCTCGACCAACATCGAACAGCGACGGCGCCTGTTTTTTGGATTGGTTGGGTCGCAGGCGCCCCACAGTCCGCCCAGACGCGGCACGCCGCCTGACGAGCCGCAACCAAGGATGGTAAAGCGTAATTCACCGGTCATGTGCGGGCCTCGAACGTGGCAACTTTGCCAAACAGATTGTTGAAATTCAACTCGGTCTGGCGCGCGAATTCATCATAAGTGATCTCAAACAAACTGGCCCCGACCTCTGCGGTATGTACTGTATAGCCGGGCTCATTGCGCCTGCCTCGAAACGGTGGGGGCGCCAAATAGGGACTGTCGGTCTCGACCAGAATGCGGTCAAGCGGCGCTGCGGCAAAAATATCGCGCAGGTCCTGACTTTTGGGGAAAGCGGCAATACCAGACATCGACAGATAGAACCCCAGATCCAGCGCGGTACTGGCCAGTGTCGCGCTTGAGGAAAAACAATGCATGACGCAGCCAAAGGGCGCGTTGCGATATTCTTGGGTCAATATGTCGGCCATATCATCATCTGCCGCGCGGGCATGGATGATCAGGGGCAGCCCGGTCCTTTGGGCTGCCTCGATATGAATTTTCAGACTTTGCTTTTGCACCAACGCGGTGTCGGCGGTGTAATGATAATCCAGACCGCTTTCCCCGATTCCGACAAATTTGGGATGCTGGGAAATTGATATCAAATCTTCAAGCGTCGCCATGGGCTCGTCTGCGACACTCATCGGATGGGTGCCGGCTGCGTAAAACACCTCGTGATAGGTCTCGGCAATGGCGCGCACATGAGGTTCTTGGCGCAATTTGGTGCAGATGGTGACCATCCGTTGGACACCGGCTTGTAAGGCCCGCGCGACAACCTGATCGCGCTCGGCGTCGAAATCTGTAAAATCAAGGTGGCAATGGCTGTCGGTAATTGGCGCGCGGTGTGTCATGAATTCTCCCAAACCCCGGCCTAGCGTGCCGCTGTTTTCTGCATTCTGAAAACCGTATCTAGGATGAGTGCGGCAGGGTCAAGGTTGACTGCGCGGCCATGTTGCACGCGGGCGGTGATCTGCTGGGCACTTTCGGCCCAAGCGCGACCACTGGCTGGGTTGGGGGCAGCCTTGCGCAGTACGTCAAATTCGCCTTTGATGATTTCCACTGCGGGCATTTGTCCGGTCACACCGCTGCGTGCCAACCGGGATAGAAATATGTCCAGCAAATTCAGCAGCATATCAAAGCGGTCTTCTGCGCCGCGCATCGCCGCCGTATCAGCCAGTCTGATCGCTTGCGATCTGTCCAAGTTTGGAAGCTGGGAAAACAGGCTTATCAGATCGCGATATAGCGCGATGCCGTCAAGGTTGCTCAAACGTATTGATCCGCCTACAGACCCTGCGGACAATTCGGCCAGTACCGCCGCATGGCCCTGTGATGCAGACTTTGAAGCAGTCGCCATTTCAATTTCTGGTTCCTTATTAAAATCAGCCTCGGTATCCGCCTGAGATGTCGTTTCGGCCTGTTGCAGCGCAAGCGCCATATCCGCCGGGCACAGCGGCAGTAGGCGCAGGTCACAACAGCGTGAGCGCAGGGTCGGCAACAGCCCTGCAGGTTGATGCGAAATTAACAGCAGGCAACAGCGTTCGGGGGGCTCTTCAAGAACTTTAAGAATTGCATTGGCGGCGCTGATGTTCATGTCATCGGCGGCGTCAACGATCACAACCCGACGCCCCCCGTCTGTGGCCGACAGGGCAAAGAAGTTCTTTAATTTTCGCACTTCATCAACCGTAATCTGTTTTTTAAGTCGGTTAGTTTTTTCGTCGTAAGGACGTCGCAAAACAAACAGCCCCGGCTCGGATCCGGCGCGTGTGCGGCTATAGACCGGATGGTCTTGCGCAATGTTCAATGTGTTGGGTGGCGGCAAAACATCGCCGAACAACCCCCCCTCGGTTTGCTGCGGTGTGGCCAGAAGAAACCTTGCAATCGACCAAGCCAATGTGGCTTTGCCGACACCGCGCGGCCCGTTTATCAGCCAGCCGTGATGCAGTCGGTTGCTGTTGAAGGTCGTCAAAAAAAAGCTTTCAGCCTCGGACTGGCCAATGAGCCGCAGCGTGTCGCGGGGGTGCGGTGCGCCGGAGATACGGTCAGGTTCAGGGACGGTGTTGGCGGCTTTCATGCAAGAAAACTTTGAACTAAATTGGAAACGTCCTGCGCCACCTCTTCGATACTGCGATCGCCATCGACCAAACGAATCCTGTGCGGCTGTTCGGCCGCCAGCGTCAGAAACCCTTGCCGCATGCGGGCCTGTAAACTCTCGCCAAAATCTTCAAAGCGTTCTTCTGTGCCATGGCGGGATTTGGCGCGGCGCAGTCCCAGTGCCGGATTGATGTCAATCAGGACTGTAAGGTCGGGCTCTGTGCCAATCATCAGCGCGTGCAGGGTGTCCACTGCTTGGCGCAGGTCACCACGGCTAAGGCCTTGATACATACGGGTCGAGTCGGCAAACCTGTCACACAGCACGATCTTACCAGCCGCAAGTGCGGGCAGAATGGTGCGTTCAAGATGATCGCGTCGAGCGGCGGTAAATAGCAAAAGTTCAGTTTCAGCCGACCATCTGTCCGGATCACCCTGTAACACCAGCGTACGGATTTCTTCTGCCCCAGGCGAGCCCCCCGGTTCGCGCGTCAGCAAAACCTGATGGCCCTCGGTTCTTAGTTGCTCAGCCAAAAGTTCGAGTTGCGTTGTTTTGCCCGATCCATCGATGCCTTCGAAAGAAATAAACGCAGATTTTGCAGTCACGAGGCCGCCTCAGTCTTCGCTGGATTATCTGTTAAACGGCGGATCAGCACCTTTGCCGTAGTTAAAACCCGTTCCAGAAATCCGCCCTGTGCCACATCCTGCGCGGCCTGCAAGGGGATGCTTTGCTGCGGCAACCCTTCGGCGGAGATGATCAGTTTTGCCACCACAGCCCCCTTTTTTATCGGAGCTGCAAGTGGTCCTTGATAGACCACTTCGGCTGACAGATTCCGATTGCCAAACACCGGCCGCAAAATTTCAAGATCATGATCTGCGACCAAACCCACGGTACTTTTGGCGCCGATCCATACATTAGCAGAGGCTATGACGGTATTTGCAGGCACAATTTTATGTTTGGCAAATTGTCGGAATGACCAGTTGACGATTGCTTCTGATTGCTCGGCGCGCTCCTTGGCACTGTTCAGGCCTGAAAGCACAAATATAATCCTGCGGTCGCCCTGTTTTGCCGAGCCTACGAGGCCGTATCCGGCCTCTTTGGTATGGCCGGTTTTCAAGCCGTCTGCGCCAAGACCCAGGCCCAGAAGTGGATTGCGATTATAACGGTTCTGCGATTCATTTTCGTCGAACACGAACTCTTTTTCCGCGAACATAGAATAAAATTCTGGAAACTCGGTGATCATATGGTCCGTTAATATGCCAAGATCCCGCATAGACATTCGATGATTGGGATCAGGCCAGCCGTTGGAGTTTGCAAAGCTTGAATTTTGCATGCCCAATTGTTTGGCGCGCTGGGTCATATGACGGGAAAATTCTGCTTCAGTGCCGTTGGGCGACAGTGCTTCGGCGATAACCGCGCAGGCATCATTGCCGCTCAGCACAATAATACCGCGCAGTAAATCATCGACTTTGACCCGTTCACCGGCACGCAGAAACAAGGTGGATCCACCATAATTCATCGCGTGTTGCGATACCAAAAGGCGCTCATCCCGTGCCAGCCGCCCCTCTCGGATCGCCTCAAAAGCCATGTAGAGCGTCATCAATTTTGACATTGAGGCCGGGGGGAGTGCCTGATCGGCATTCTTGGCCAACAGCACCGTGCCGGTGGTCTGATCCAGCACATATGCTGCTTTTGCTGGGGTCTCAAATGCAGTGGCAGGAAGAGCCAGCCAGATAAGAGCGACGCAAAGCGTTTTAAACAAACGTGGTTGGGGAGATTTTATTTGAAATTCAGCCATTTTTTTGGTGCTCACCTCGATACTGCATATGCATCTGAAAATCCCTTTGACCGGACTAGAGCCAGTAGGTTTTTTCTTTTCTCGACAGACCGTGCAGGCCCGACTAGAACCCGCCAAAACGCCTTGCCTTTGTGGGTGTACGGTTTCACAACCGATGCCGTACCGACGCTGTCTAGGTTGCTAGCCGCGCCCATTGCATTCGCCTTAATTTTGAACAAGCCGATTTGGAGATAGGGCTTGGCAAGGGGACCGGCAGGAGAATGCGCTGCTTTGGCAGGCTCCAATTTTGCAGAGGTGGTTTGCGACGCGCTTGGCATCGTCGTTGCAGAAGATACCCGGCTCAAAGCGGTCACGCTGAGTTGGACGGCATCATCGGCCTTTATCCCCAGCGCCCGGGCTGCATCTGATGAGATCCGTATTGCGGGAGCCGCCGGCTTGGGGTCGTTGCGAAACAGGGAGCCGATGACAAATTTTTGCGTTGCCAAGTTGCGGATAACCACGCGGATGGGGTCTTTTAAATCCGGATGTGCTACCCAGATGCCGCCCAGTGTCGGCGCCCCGTCCCAAAGACCCAGAGCTCTGATGTCGAACACTTCGGGGGTTTCGATGTCGCGCTCGACAAGGCGCACCTGAGGCGCTGGCGTCGACGCGTCTGAGATATTTTGTGACGCCATCTGATCGACATGCTGGCAGCCCAACAGCAGCCCAGCAAAAGTGATTGCCCATAGCGTGGCAGATAGCTGCCTTGGCCGAGCGATGTTGTGGCGGGTCCATGCCATATGCGTGCTGCCTCGTTACTTGGTCTGTGATTGTGGGTTTTCCCACACGGCACTGGGCGCGATCGGCCCGAGTAGTAAAATCAGTTTAGCCTCATGCTTTCTATATTGAAAGCCTGTCGGCAGAACGAATAAATTTTTGTTTGATTATTGCTTTTAGAATCAGAAGGCAGCGTATAGGAGAAGCGCGTCGGAGGAGTGGCAGAGTGGTCGAATGCACCGGTCTTGAAAACCGACGGGCGTGAAAGCGTCCCCAGGGTTCGAATCCCTGTTCCTCCGCCATTATATTATAATTTATTGTTTATAAACAGTACTTTGAAGTGTTTACTCGTATTTCGTCCCTATATCCGTCCCTATAAATACTCATGCTTGGAAAAAGCACATTTATCTTTAACAAAATCTCCCTTCTTTCACAGACGCCATTTATAAATGACGTAAGAATCGTGCATGGGAATCATCTAATTATGTCTCAGGAAAAACAATTACCTTTGAAAGATCGCCTCAAGAGAGTTCAAGAAAATTTCACAACTAGTGGTCCTGTAATTGAAGATTTTTCCTTTGAAGAAATTGTTGAGCGCGTTGAGAAGTTTCTGATTCATACAGACAAGTTGAAGATTGCATTTTCTTTTGGAAACAAAGCTGAAACAGACTCAGATACTGATGGGAATGTAGGATTTGACCCAATCAAAAGGTTTCAAGATTACCCAGACGAATTAGAAACATTGAGTATGTATGTGGGTCATGAGTTAGACAATGCAGAGAAGGATTTAATTGAGATGAGCAATTCCAATCTGTGTGATTACAACACACTGGTGTTCGGCACTGCTTTGAAACTGGCAAATGGCGAAAAGCTGTCAGAACCTTTGAATGAATTTATTGTTGAGCATCTTATAAATCCAAACCAATCCCAGAAAGCCAAAGTGGGCCGACCTCCAAAAACAAAACAAGACGACCTATTCAAGTACATGGCAATCAAATTTGCGGTGAAACATAATCTCAAGCCAAGCCGAAATGAACTTGGCCCAAAAACTAGTGCCTGTGATGCTGTAGAGCAGGCTGCAATGAAATTAAAAATTTTTGGATATGGTTATGAAACACTGAAAAAAGTTTGGATGAACCGCAAAGTGTTCCAAACAGCTATCTGAGGGTAATTAATTAATAATATATTACACACGCGAGCCATGATATTTTATGGTATAATGCAGTATATTTAAACCAAAGGAGAATATGAATGAAATTCATGAGAAGAAAAGAATTAGAAAAAACTATCGGACTGTCGCGTTCATATATTTACGATCAAATGGATAAGGGTCTTTTCCCCAAACAAGTTAAAATTGGCCTTAGAGCGGTGGCTTGGAAAGAAGAAGATATTTTAAATTGGATGAATTCAAAAAAATAATGAATTCCTCAATTTTCATCATCTTTTTAGGCTAAATACACTGTAATACATGAAGATTTAAATAAAGATTTTACTGCGTTAGCGGCATGATGTCGGACTTATCTTCATAAACAAATGGGGCGCTTCCTAATGGGAAGTGTTCCACCGTACCAACACGACATATAATTTACATCTAAACTTTAACAAAACTCATTCATCAAACAAAATAACAAAGGAATTTCAATATGAAGCATTTAGAACACGATAAAATATTCTCACTAAGAGTACCCACAACGGTCTATGAAAATATAAAATGGATAGCAGAACAGAAATATACTGATGTCTCATCTGTTGTACGTAATGGTATTAGAAAAGAATTGGCCGATAATTTAGAACTGCTTGACCCAGATTATATGAGAAAGCACCAGCATCATCGCATAGCTTATTAAGGTGGCTATGGACATGTATAACACTGTATCTTTAGCTAATTCAGGCTGTGTAAAAGAAGAAGAAATTCTTAAGAAATATTCTCTTTCTATAAATGAGTTCAACCATGAGAAGGCACTCAAGGAAGCTAGAAATCACGCCTTTGAGAAAGAGAGAAATCAAATCAGAGATAATTTAGTTAAATATTACTCACCTCTTCTTCAGAATTGTGACGGGAGACTGTTTACAGTCCATATTACTCCCAAGAAGTCATTTCTCCGTGATCCTATCAACAAATTATACACTGCAGGTCATAAGGAAAGTTTTGTAATTGATCTTTATGAACTTCTCGCAAAAACTACGGCCTTTCATTTGAGCAGAACTGCTAAAGTTCACAAGAACCCAAACAGGAAAATATCTGGTTGCTTTGTTGTAGAACAAAGAGACAAAAAGGGTGGCATAATTTCCCCTCACATTCATGCCATTTGGCGCATAGATGCGAGCATTAAGGTTCCTTTTAATGCAGAACTAATGGAGAGCGTTATTGCCAAAGCTTCAATGATAATTGGACAATCTAAAGTACCATTTAAAAAGATCATCAAGGATATAAAAGTAGAAAAAATTACTGAATCCAAAGGAGGTTTGCGGGGTGCATTGCAATATCAAAACAAATGGGCCGTTGATGAGATCAAAAACGACAGAGCCGCTACTTGGTTCACTGGTTGGACAAGCGTAGAAATTTTAGAAAACATTGCGGCCCAGTCTACTTCACCTGAAAAAGAAATAAACGATAACCAAATATCTTGCGTCGTAAATGAATTACAGGACACTCAGGATCAGACGTTCCAAATGGATACTTTTAACTTAAATGCACCCAATTCTCTTAAAGATTTTGAAAATGTGGTCTCAGAAATCAGAAGTAGAATCTGTGATGACGGCAACTACAAACTTTACCTTGTGCAGCTTGATTAATGGTTGCACCATGAAAAGATTCAAAACATTTCTCAAAGAAGCACAGCGTAGTCACCCCCTATGGGTCCGTACAATCACTGCTGGACTAGTTTTGAAGATACAGCGCCTAGAAACAGAGATTGCTCTCACAGATGATCTAGTGAAGCATAACAGATTACTGGCTCAAATTAGTAAGTTGCTTGCGTACATGACCGGATTGAGTATTGGGACTTCAAGCACAGACCCGCAAATACTGAATAAGATAAAGGCGTTCAGTAAGATAAAATAGGTTTGAGCTAAATTTTTTTATGGTGATTGAGATGATGTTGTACAAAGGAAACTGTAGTTGCTGCGAAGAAACAACCAAGGTTCTGCCTTTGAACAAATATGGATCATTTTTGAAAAGTGCTTCTATCAGTTACAAGGTTTTCATTGTAATTTGTCTGACCACATTTCCACCTTTGGGAATTGTATTACTACTGATGCGTCTTCAAGATACTAAGATTGTTTACGCTTGTCAGGAGTGTGGAGAAGACATGGACTTTTCAGAATTAATTTCAGATGTTTGATTGTACTTAAATTTGATAGTAATTTTGATGTCATATTTCTATTTAATATATACCAGAAACAACGAAAAGCTTAGCAGATGTCAGACTATAATGAATTGAGAGGCTTTCTATCAGCAGCGTGTCTGCGGTTTCAGGATCACAAAAGTAAAATTGCGCAACATATCTCTGCAGTGTTGACAGATAATCCAAAACTGAATCAAAATCGCGTTCCTGAGGCTGCGCCTGTAACCGTATCCTTACCTGATTTTTTACCCTCGAAGCAGACTACTCTTACAAGCCGTTTGGCAACATGCGCAGATTCACTCTCATGGAGGGAAGCGGGGTTTGGAAAATTACCAAAGGAGTTTTCCAAACGTATTTTTGCGAGTGAATTGATTGGGCCAAACGGTCTTTTTGAAAGTACTAATATTAGGATAGGTTTGCTAATACAGCAGGAGAAAATCGTATATCCTAAACACTGGCATGACGCAGAAGAGTTATACTTAGTTCTTAACGGCAATGCATATTGGAGCGTTGATGATGATCCAGCGGTCCTTTACCGTCCAGATAGCTTTGTACATCATAAGTCGTGTCAGCCGCACAGTATGACCACCCAAGCAGAACCACTTTTGGCTTTGTGGGGGTGGACAGGTGACATAGACGGAAAATCTTATTCCATTTGAGCTACTTTCAGGTTGTAGAAGCGCCACTGATGAATGGCTAAATTGGGTTATATCCGAGAACAGGTCATAAAGATTGGGTCAAACCAAAGAAAAAACTACTAATGTTTAATGGGAGAAAAATTGGTTACTTTGGCAGCCGAACTTAGTTGGCATCACAATTGCAATTATCAATTAAGAACTTTCATTCTTTCTCCCACAAACTCTTTCTGAATGTGGTGGGTCTTAGTAGCCAAAAATGGACGAGGCCCACCATATTCAACTTTTAGAACGAAAGATTATTCAGAGACCCTGACGATTTACCGTCCGAATAATAAGCCATCATCCTAATTTTGGTTAAAGTCCCTTGTGTAATGAACCCCCAGTGAAAAACTAACCGTCAAGACCTTTTTCCAATAAAGCACGTAAGTCTTTACTTCCACCAACCAATTTTTGGTCCACAAAAATCATTGGAAATGTCGGCCAGCCCGTCCACATTTTTAAAGCTAAACGTCTTTGCCATTCAGATGTGTAACTACCGTATTCTAGATAAACAAAATCAATTCCTGCATTTTTCAAAGCATCACGAGCTTTACTGACCGCTGGGTTGTACCTCATACCTACCACCACCACATAATTTTCAGCGACAGTCTTGGACACTTCTTGCACGATGTCGGTTTGGAAATTTGCCACCTCATCTTTAATGTTTGAGTGAATATTTTCAGGGTCTAAAATCGTGCGCATGTCAGAAACTCTCTGGTAATTTACTTGGATGATGACGCATATCTAGGTTGGTGATTTAATTAAAGAGCCATATCCTAAACCTGATAAATTTTCAGCCATGGCAATGGTCAAGAAAATAAATTAGCATCCGAATGACAGGGACTAAAAAGGTTTGATTTACCAGATGAACGAAGACCGAAAAGCAGAATTAAGAAAGTCTTTTGCTGGAAAAGCAGTTTCTGAAATGAGTGATGAAGAACGTCAGGTGTTTGATGCGGATTTCCAATATGGTTTATCCACATCAAGTAACTCTGAACCCTTCAAAGGCGCGCTGTTTGATTTTGGAAAGCAAATAGCCAAATTTATGAAGTAATCTGTAAGGGTGACAACGTATGGAGTGGATGCAGATTAGTGTTATAATTTTAGTTGGGGCTATCGCAGATGATCCGCCCAGCACTAGTATGGCATATAGCAAAATTTTTGATACGATGAAGGTTTGCGAAGACGATCTCTTTGAAAATAGGTTAACTGGCGATCGTATTGCAAAACGTGTGAGGACATCAGGAGTTTTTTTAGATGGTGATTATCAACAATTAGTCGTCTCCGGGCCTGTTGACTTACTTGAATTTGGAGAAGGAATCATTCATTTTTCATGTGTTCCAACATTGGGTTAAGACAAAGTGAAAAACCAAGCACCTCCTACATCTTTGGAGGAAATAAGCGCAAAAAAAGTAAAAAGTGATTTTTCCAAATCATATAGGGCTGAGAATAAGGCCGTTGAAAAACTGTTGGGTAACGTGGCTCAACAGTGTCATGAAGAAACAATAAGAGGTTCTAGGAAAGACAAAAAGGGTTCTCCAAAAGGGAAGATTTAAATTTAATCTGAGTAAAGAAACACTGTGTCAGTGCCTTAAGTCAGGATCGTATTCTAATATCAGAGGAACGATAATTTCCTCCTCATCCGTAAGGTGTCTGTGCAGGAACTTCTCAAAGTTCACATGGGTCTCAAACAGATGGTTGATATTATCTCTGTCTTGATCTTTGTCCTGACCACTCATCAAGACCACATTTGTTTTCTCACCAAATTCATTGATGTAGAAATGCAGTTCCTCATGGTCGCTGTCTAGGATTTCAAACGCACGGTCCAGCCTTGGGTCCAGCTTTGAGAGCTGTGGGAAGAAATGCTGATCTTCAATCGTGTGATGACCATGCAGTTGCTCCAGAAAGAAGCCACTGTAACGACTTAGCTCAGCCTGAAACCTTTCGGTTTCTCTATTGTCTATCTTGGACAGTGACAGCTCTTTGATACGCTTGATTAGCTCACGGAACATGGAGTGTCGTTCCAACCAGAAGGACGCAAGGTCACTGAAGTTTGGGTGTGTCTGCCAAGATGTTGCTGGGTATTTTTCAGCAAGGACACGTAAGTGTTCTGGTAGGTTCCTACGGGCGGTGAGCAGTAATTCTTTTTCAATCATTTCTTAAAGCCCAATTTTTCTATGTAGTATTGGCAATAAATAAAACCGTCACGTTTTGGATTTTTGGCGTATAAAAGATAACGGATTGATAGTGATAATGGCAACTCCAAAGATAATAATAAATCCTCCTGCGAACTTTGCCAGTGTGGGTTGCTCACCAAGAAGCAAAATGCCTCCTATTACGGAAAAAAATGGCAATAATAAAAGGAATGGCGCCACCCTGCTTACGTCATGACGGCGGATAAGAGTGTTCCATAGAAAATATCCGAACGCTGTCATAACCAACCCCAAGTAGAGAACTGTTCCCCATACGAGTGCGTTCGCATTTCTTATTGCTTCAATCTGGCCCTCTTCAAATATAGCAGACATAAAAAACAATTGGGGCGCAGCAAACACAGCAATCCAGGCTGTGACTTGCATACCTTCAATTTCTTTGAGTTTTCTGATCATTACCTGACCTAGCGCCCAAGTAAAGCAACCAGCAATTACAAGTATAATTGCTTCCAAGCTACCACTCAGTTCTTCCTGCTGGGTCATCACAGCAACACCGCAAAAAGAAATCCCTATGCCTACCCATTTGCGCTGGCTGGGTGTCTCACCAAGTAAAAAAGTTCCTAATAAAACTAAAAATGGCACTTCAAGCTGGACAATTAATGCCGCTGTTCCTGCCTCCAAACCTTTTAAACCCGTGAATGTCAGACTGTACTGGATTGCTGCGCCGACAATCGCAATTATAAAAATATGCCGTAAGTTTCCATAGGGAATGCGAGCAAACCAAACAAGCACTAGTGCGGTGAGAGTGAAACGGAAAGCCATTAATAAAATTGGTGGGAAATGGAATATAGCTCCCTTTGCGAAAACAAATCCCATGCCCCACACAAGTGGGACTGTTAATGCCATAAGAATTTCTATTGGACGCAACTTAGTCATTAAAAAAACCGGTTAGATGTGTGTATTACAAAATGTAAAATACCTACTTACACTTTGGTACCATTTAAGTTCTAAAACAGACAGCTGAAAACCTTAAGGCCTTCACAAGGTACCAAGAAGTAATACCTGTGACAGGTCAAAACATAACTTTTGAAAACTGTCAGACT
>ENA-OQVM01001466-OQVM01001466.1-marine-metagenome-genome-assembly--contig:-NODE-1466-length-31183-cov-3.897287_pt1 | contig 31183 bp, 26 predicted proteins | sample MGYA00237776_ERZ505498 | MGnify/ENA primary metagenome ERZ505498 (study PRJEB26159, sample SAMN06265151) | marine metagenome | isolation source: Helgoland LTER site | place: Germany:Helgoland, sampling...
TTACATTTTTAAATTAAAATAAACATCAAACTTGATAAATTAGGAAAATCTCTCAATGCAGTCGTTTCCGGTAAAGACGGACAACTTAAAAATACTATGGCTGAGTTAAACACAGCCAGTAAAAACTTAGCAGCCATTACTTCTGATGTTGCAAATGCAGATATTGGAACAACCTTGAATGAATTGAAAACAGTTACGTCTTCATTATCGAATATTCTTAAAAATATGGATGAAGGGAAGGGGTCTGCAGGGAAATTATTAAACGATGATGCCTTGTATAGTAACTTGTCAGAGGCTTCAAATGCCCTTAATTTATTACTCGAGGATATGAGAGAAAACCCCAAGCGTTATGTTCATTTTTCAATTTTTGGAAAAAAACAACAATCCTACAAACCATCTGAGTAATCAATAATATTTTAAGGTGACACTACTTCCTAACCTCATTTTTGCAATTCTATTTTTTACAGGCATAGCTGTTTTTGCTAAAAATGTAAAAAAAATCATTCGCAATATTCGATTGGGTATTTCAGAAAACCGAAGTGATCAATCACCGCTTCGATGGAAACAAATGCTTCGAGTTGCTTTAGGTCAGTCCAAAATGGTCTCAAGACCCATAGCTGGAGCTCTTCACATTGTAGTATACATTGGTTTTATCATTATTAATATTGAACTCCTTGAAATTATTGTTGATGGATTTTTAGGAACTCACCGTGTTTTTGCACCCTATTTAGGAACGTTTTATAATGTTTTAATTGCCAGTTTTGAAATTTTAGCGCTTTTGGTCATTGTGGCTGTATTCTTTTTTTGGACAAGAAGAAATATTATTAAGATCAAACGATTCTTCAATCCCGAAATGAAAGGCTGGCCAAAAACAGACGCCAATTTGATTCTATACATTGAAGTGGTTTTGATGTCATTATTTTTAACAATGAACGCCTCTGACTTTTGGCTTCAAACCAAAGAAGTTAGTAATTATTCTTTAGCTGGAAGTTTTCCTGTTAGTCAATTCATTACTCCTTTGTTTGACGGTTTGTCGGTTGTATCTGTTATCGCTATTGAGCGAACCACTTGGTGGCTGCATATTTTAGGGATTTTACTCTTTTTAAATTACCTTTATTATTCAAAGCACTTGCATATTATTCTTGCTTTTCCAAACACATATTTTGCAAACCTTCAATCCAAAGGTCAGCTTTCAAATTTGGATGCTGTCACGGCAGAAGTAAAGCTCATGATGGATCCTTCTGTAGATCCTTATGCAAATTCGCCAGAAGACCAAGAGATTGTTAAATTTGGTGCCTCTGATGTTGTGGATTTGAGTTGGATCCAATTGCTTAATGCATACACATGCACTGAGTGTGGACGATGTACCAGTGAATGTCCTGCTAACCAAACAGGAAAGAAATTATCTCCACGAAAAATTATGATGGACACGCGTGATCGTTTGACCGAAGTAGGGGATAACATCATTAAGAACAAGGGCACTTTTGTGGCCGATGGAAAACAATTGTTGGGCGATTATATTTCTCACGAAGAATTATGGGCATGTACCTCTTGTAATGCCTGTGTGGAAGCTTGTCCCGTTGACATTGATCCATTATCCATCATCATGAATATGCGACAGTACCTCGTTATGGAGGAATCGGCTGCACCAACTGATTTGAACAATATGATGAGTAATATCGAAAATAATGGGGCACCCTGGCCCTTCAACCAACAAGATAGGGCCAATTGGGCAAAAGAATTATAAACTATAATACAACAACCATGCACAAAGAAGAAGCAGAAAGCTATTTACACAAAAAAGTTGAAGACGGAGAAGAAATCAGCCCTGTCTTACCCGAGGGAATTAAAAACTATTTAATTGACATCGATGGTACTGTTTGTGACGATATTCCAAATGAAGAACCAGAACGTATGGCGACTGCAAATCATTATCCTGACGCCTTGGTTACCCTCAACGGTTGGTATGATGAAGGACACTTAATTTGTTTCTTTACCTCAAGAGTTGAAAGCCATCGTGATGTGACTGAAATTTGGTTAAAAGAAAAAGGATTCAAATACCACAGCTTATTGATGGGGAAACCTAGAGGAGGAAACTACCACTGGATCGATAATCACTTAGTGAAAGCAACTCAGTACAAAGGGAAGTTTACCAATTTGGTTGAAAAAGACGTTACCATTCAAGTCTTTGATGATGGGCAACACGATTAACACATAAGTTATGATTAAAGTACCTACACTTGCCGAATGTATGGCTGAGGGCAGAACTCCTGAAATTTTATTTTGGGTTGGTTGCGCCGGTAGTTTTGATGAGCGGGCAAAAAAAATCACCAAAGCTTTTGTGAAATTACTGGACAATGCAAAGGTGGACTTTGCTGTTCTAGGGGCTGAAGAAAGTTGTAGTGGTGATCCCGCTAAACGCGCCGGTAATGAGTTTTTATTCCAAATGCAAGCCATGACCAACATCGAGGTGATGAATGCCTATGAAGTAAAAAAGATTGTCACAACCTGTCCTCACTGCTTCAATACATTAAAAAATGAATACCCTGAATTGGGAGGTACGTTTGAGGTAATCCATCACACGCAATTATTACGTGATTTATTGGATGAAGGAAAAATGACCATAGAAGAAGGTACCTTCAAAGGAAAACGTATTACCTATCATGATCCTTGTTATTTGGGAAGAGCCAATAATATTTATGAAGCCCCGCGTGAGCTTATTCAAAAACTAGACGCAGAGCTAGTCGAAATGAAAAGCTGCAAGTCGCGTGGTTTGTGTTGTGGAGCAGGAGGTGCACAAATGTTTAAAGAACCTGAGCAAGGGGACAAAGACATTAACATTGAACGCACAGAACAGGCACTCGAAACACAACCAGATATTATCGCTGCTGGTTGTCCTTTTTGTAACACCATGCTTTCAGATGGAGTTAAAAACAAAGAGAAGGAAGACAGTCTTCCTGTGTTAGACCTTGCAGAAATGATCGCCACCGCAAAAGACCTATAAATAATGCTTGTTCCTTTTTCTTCTTTGCCATCACATGCTCGGGTTTGGGTTTACCAATCCTCACGTGTATTTACTGCTTCAGAAAATGAAGAAATTAGCGCTAGTTTAACTACTTTTCTATCGAATTGGGCAACCCACGGTACGCCCCTAAAAACGGCATTTGAGCTTCGCTATAACCAGTTTATTGTCATTGGTTTGGATGAAGAGGTCAAAGGTGCGTCGGGCTGTTCTATTGACGCCTCGGTTCACATGATTCAATCGCTCGAATCGAAATATGGACTTGAATTATTGGATAAAATGAATGTATGTTATCGCGAGGATACTGAAATAGCTTACACTCCTTTAAAAGAATTTAGAAAACTTGCAAAGACGCCCAAGGTGTCACCAGATACCATTGTCTTTAATAATTTGGTGGTGGACAAGGCCGAGTATGAAAGCCATTGGGAAGTTCCTGCATACGATAGCTGGCATTCTCGTTTCATTAAATAATCACTGCTATGCGTCAATTTTTTCTTGCACTTTTGTGTGTCTCTTTTACCTACGCACAAACGAATGTTGATCCTTTATTAACTGCTGATTGGAAGGCACAAGAACAGTGGGTTGATAGTATTTACACGCAATTATCGCTCGACGAGAAAATAGGACAACTCTTCATGGTGATGGCCTTTAGTGAACAAGGGGAAGCACATTTCAACCAGATAAAAAAAGAAGTTGTTGAAAATCATATTGGCGGTGTTATTTTTTCTTTGGGAGATCCTGTGGGGCAAACCCATTGGTTGAATGAACTCCAAGCCAAAGCCAGAACGCCCTTGCTCATTGGAATGGATGCCGAATGGGGCGTAGCCATGCGTTTGGATTCTGTTCGTCCATTTCCATGGAATATGACCCTTGGTGCTATCCAAGATAATCGGCTGGTTGAAGAGGTTGGATTTCGCATAGGAGAGCAAGCAAAACGACTTGGGGTGCACATCAATTTTGCGCCGGATGTGGACATCAACACCAATCCAAAAAACCCAATTATTGGAAACCGTTCTTTTGGAGAAGATAAAGAGAATGTTGCTGAAAAAGGCATTGCGTTTATGAACGGAATGCATCGAGCTGGTGTACTCTCTTCCGCTAAGCATTTCCCTGGACACGGTGATTCTTCCAAAGATTCTCACCTGGACTTGCCCTTGATTAACTTCGATAAAGAACGCCTTTTATCAACAGAGGTTTATCCTTTTGAGCGCTTGTCAGAGGCAGGAGTATCATCCATTATGGTGGCTCACCTAAATGTCCCGGCCTTTGAAGAAGGGATGCCTTCTTCTTTATCTAAGGTAATTGTCCAAGATTTGCTCATTGACCGTATGCAATTCAAGGGGCTTATCATCACCGATGCACTCAATATGGGTGGAGCTGCTGAAGTCGCAAAAATTAACAGTATTGACCTTGCTGCTTTTATGGCTGGAAACGATATTTTGTTGATTCCCAACGATGTGAAAAAGGCTGCAAAGAAAATGAAACGGGCATTTAATCAAGGTAAGTTTACCGAAGCTCGATTAGCTCATTCAGTTAAGAAAATTCTTAAAGCTAAGTATAAGGTAGGCTTAAATGCGTTTGAGTCAATTAAAGCAGAAGGTCTAGTTGCTGATTTAAACACGCCAAAAGACGATTATTTGATTGAGCGGTCTTTGGCCGAAGCAATTACTTTGGTTAAAGGAGATGACGCACTCCCATTATCTACTGATGAAACTATTGGTTTTATTGGCTTAGGTGAGGCCGATGGTACTGTTTTTTATTCGGACTTAGTCAAAGAGCTAACACTATCTCCACTGCAATTCTCAGGAGACATTGCTGCAACACTTGCCAATGCGAAAGGATTGTCAACAATAATTGTTGGTTTTCATCGCTCGAATGCCTCTCCTTGGAAAGCAAGTGATTTTTCCAAAAGCGAACTTCGTTTGTTGAAGGAATTAACCAAGTATCACAAGGTGCATTTAATCACTTTTGTGAAACCCTATGCCTTATCTAAACTCTCCAATTTGCCTGATTTTTCGAGCGTTTTAATTGGGTATCAAAACACGATTGAAGTACATCGACTAGCTGCTCAAATGTTATTAGGGAAACAAGAAATAAAGGGAAAACTCCCTGTCTCAGTAAATGATTCCTTCCCAGTTGGTCATGGACAGACAATAACATTCGACGATATGCCATTGGCAGAGGCAACTCCTTTTTCAGTGGGAATGGATGCTAAAAAACTTGCTGCATTAGATGGTTTAGCTCAGGTTACCCTAGATTCCTTAATGGCACCTGGGTTCCAAATTCTTGCCGCCCGTCACGGAAAGGTGTTTTACCACAAAGCCTTTGGTTACCATACCTATGAAAAGAAAGCTCCTGTGAAGCTATCCGATATTTATGACGTTGCGTCCTTAACCAAGATTCTCGCTACTCTCCCCATAGTGATTCAGGAAGTCGACAAGAACAAGTTTAATTTAGCCACAACACTTGGCGAACTTTCTCCTCGCTTTAAAAACACAAACAAAGCCAACCTTAGTCTAAAAGAAATTCTTTCACATCAATCGGGCATTGTTCAATGGTTGCCTTTCTACAAAGAAACTTTACGCGAGAAAGACAATAAGTTATTGCGAAAATACTACCGCGATCGTGCCACAAAGCGTAATACAATCGAAGTAGCTGCCAATGTGTTTGGTCGTTCAACGCTTGCAGAAGAACAGTACACCGCTTTAATAAACAGTGCACTTTTGGAGAAGGGATATCATTATTCAGATCTCCCCTTTATTTTTATACAGCATATTTTGGAGAAAACCTATGCCACTCCTTTGGATCAATTGTTTAACGAGAGAATTGCTATCCCTTTAGGTTTGCAATCGACGCTATACAACCCTTTACGTAAAATAGAGAGTGATCGAATCATTCCCTCAGAGATTGACACTTATTTCAGACAACAAACCTTGCGGGGTTATGTCCACGATATGACAGCTGCCGTTCAAGGGGGTGTGAGTGGTCATGCTGGCCTTTTTTCCAATGCCAAAGATGTCGCTACCATTATGCAATTATATGTCCAGAAAGGGTACTATAAAGGCCAACAGTTTTTTAGCCCTGCTACGTTCGATCAATTCAATCAATGCTATTATTGTGCTGAAGAGAATAGGAGAGGAGTTGGACTTGATAAACCCCAAACTGGCGGTGGCGGTATGACTTTTCAGGGGATTTCCATGGAGAGTTTTGGGCATGCTGGTTTTACGGGCACTTATGCTTGGGCTGACCCCACAACCGGTATTGTATTTGTCTTTTTATCGAACCGAACTTTTCCAAATATGGAAAATCGAAAACTAATTGACCATAGTATTCGAACGCGAATGCTTAAATTGGTCTATGATGCAATCTTATATTAAATGAAAATAGCCATTGTTTGTTATCCCACCTTTGGAGGGAGTGGAGTAGTTGCCACCGAACTTGGATTAGCTTTAGCTGATCGTGGACATGAAGTTCACTTTATTACCTACCAACAACCTGTTCGATTAGAGTTTTTAAACAGCAGTTTACATTTTCATGAAGTCAATGTTCCTGATTATCCTTTATTTCATTACCAGCCCTATGAACTTGCCTTGTCGAGTAAATTGGTTGATACAATAAAGACTTACGGTATTGAGCTCTTACACGTGCACTATGCCATTCCACACGCCTATGCCGGCTATATGGCCAAGCAAATGCTTAAAGACCAAGGGATTGATATTCCCATGGTTACCACCCTGCATGGAACCGATGTTACCCTAGTGGGAAAACATCCTTTCTATAAACCTGCTGTTACTTTTAGTATCAATCATTCGGATTGGGTAACTTCTGTTTCTGAAAGTTTGAAGGAAGACACACTTGCCCTTTTTGATGTAAAAAAGGAAGTAAATGTTATCCCCAATTTTGTTGATTTTTCTAAACACCAACATCATAGTGAAAACTGTCAGCGCAGCATGATCACGCAAGGTGATGAGAAGATTATCACTCACATAAGCAACTTTAGAAAGGTGAAACGTATTGATGATGTGATTGAGGTGTTTTTCCGCATTCAGCAAAAAGTAGAGGCTAAATTGATCATGGTGGGTGATGGACCAGAGCGTTCTAAGGCAATGCTTAGATGTAAAGAACTAGGCATTATGGATAAAGTCACCTTTCCAGGCAAGAGCAATCAGGTTTATGAAATTCTGTGTTATTCTGATTTGTTTGTATTACCCTCCGAATCGGAAAGTTTTGGTTTAGCTGCGCTTGAGGCTATGATGATGCGCGTTCCTGTTATTTCAACCAATGTTGGTGGCTTGCCCGAGGTGAATATAGATGGGGAATCCGGTTATTTATTTGAGTTAGGTGATGTTGCGGGTATGGCCGAAAAGTCAATTGCATTACTCGAGGACGAAGATCGTTTGAATCAATTCAAAGAACAAGCCTATCAACTAGCAAAACGCTATGATATCGATGCAGTGGTTGTCCAATACATCGATATTTACCATAAGGCACTAGCTTAACCGCTATTTATTTTGGGTGGTAAATGCGCTTTGCATTCGCGTAAATCTTCGCTTTGTCAAAGGTCATTTTCTTAGTTTTGTAGGAAGTGTACATTTCCATTTGATCATTGTAGTGGGGTGAGTCTGGATGATCTGAGGAACCATAGGAAATGACCGATTCTATCTCAGGACCTTCAGGGGTAAACTTCACCAATTCAATATACGATTCACCTGCGGTTACCTTTACTTTTCCATCCTTGTGTGGTACAGAAGACATAGCCGTTACAACATCATTGATGCCAAAAACGGGTAATTCTTTGTCCCCGCGTACCAATTTTTGATAATCTCCCAAGCTAACATTAATCGTTCCAAAATGCTTAAGCATGTGAGCTTTGGCATTTTTAAAGGCTTTAACCAATACACTCGTGGGGATTATTTTTGGCACAGGCAATGCGTTGTAAAAAGGATATAATTGGTGATATAAAATCAAGTATGTACCTGCCCCTAGCGAAGTGGCATCTGTTTTGCGATCCCATTGCTGTACTCTTTCGATTAATTCGCTGATTTCTGGATACTTTGCCGCATCCATTAAATCGAGATAGTTGATGTTCATCCAAGAATAAACATAGGGCTTCGGCAATTGATTGTCGTATTTAATGCGCTTAAAATCGGCATAGGAAATTTTATCCTCAGCTTCAATCAAGTTTTTTATACGCGTTGAACGATTGTTGTGATAAGTTTCAAAATTCATGTCGGCAGAAAAGTCTTCTTTTGACGGGTTATTGGCCTCATCTGAAGAGAAAAATGGACTGTGATTAGCATTGTAAAAATAGCCAGAGGAGGGCTGAAGAACCTGAGGTAAATCCTCAATATCATAAGTATCAACCCACAATGTTTTCCTGGTGTTTCCAGGCACAACTTCTTTCCAATTATAGCCTTCAGCACGCTTAGGAATTAATCCATTTGAAATATAAAAAATGGTGTCGTTCTTGTCAGCGTAACCAATATTGTAGCCAGGCAAAGCTTTCATTTTAAGCGCCTTGTAAAATTCTGTAAACGAAGTCGCTTTGTTCATTCGCCACCATTGCTCCAAACCTCTGATTTCAAACAAAGCTGGAGTACGCACAGCATAATAGCCCGATTTGTTTTTAAGCGTAGGGCCAAAAATACTGTTGTAGTATTTTCTTGAAACCTTGATTGGAATTCCGAGCACCTTAAAGGTAATCTGTGCTTTGCGTTCTTCGAGGGTTACGTACTCATTATCTACTTTATAGTGCAGTTTCTTTTTCGGATGCATTTCCAATTTAAATACATCGGTTTTATCAGGGTAATTTACCGTATGCGCCCAACCTAGGTGTTGATTTGCTCCAATGAGTATATTCGGTGTTCCGGCAAATAAAGCTCCGATGATATTGGTGCCTTCCTCACTGCATAAGTGGGCTTCGTACCAGGAGACTGGGCCATCGAGGGGTTGGTGGGTGTTGATGGCTAAGTAGGTATTGCCATCTGTGGTTTTTGCACTGTTGAAAGCAAAGGTGTTCGATCCAGTAATTTCTTCTTTTGGCGTTTCAAGTTTGACTGAATTTGCTAGGATGCGCGATATCCAATAATCTCCACCTGAGGACACAAATAACTGTAATTGAGCATAGCGCAGCATCATTTTCGGTGTAATGGGGAAAAGTACTTCCTCTGTATGGGTTTCTGCATAACGATTAAAGCCTTGTGCGTAGCCCTCAACAACCTTCTTGTATTCGGGGCTTATTTTTTCGTCATAGTTCTCTTCTATAAATTCTTTCGAGCCAATGAATTGCGTAACAAAATCTGGTCCGGCGCCCCTTTTTCCCAAGTGTTGACTCAGTAATGCATTCCCCGCTAAATAAGACTCTTGAATGGTTTTAAAGTCATCTTCTGCGTGTGCCCAAGCAAGCCCATAGGCTACATCGGCATCTGTTTTTCCAAAGATATGTGGGACCCCAAAGTTATCTCGAACGATTTCTACATCTTTAGGGTTTATTTGTGCGTAAAGGGAGAGTATTGAGCACAAAAAAAGGCTCGTAAGTGTATTCTTCATAAAAAATATATTGAGATTAAAAAACAACAGAAAGATAGATTCTATACGCGAGATATACACCGGTTATTGTCCATATCCACCAGCGATTTTTTAAATACCATTCCATAGCTTATTTTTTAAGTAAGGTATCGATTTCTTGAGCGAGATCAAAATCTTTTTTGGTGATACCGGGTGCATCATGAGTGAAGAGAGATAAATGTATTGTAGCATAGTCAATCGTCATCACTGGGTGATGCTTTTGTTGTTCGGCTACTTGTGCAATGGCATTTATGAAATTGATGGCTTCAAGAAATGAAATACATTCATGTATTCTCTTGAGTCGGTCATTTACAAATGTCCATTCGGGAAGAAGTAAATCAATTTTAGCGTGAATTACTTCGTCAGTAAAGGGAGTAAGATCACGCATTAAGTAACAATTCGTTTTTTAGTGTAGCTAGAAAGAACAACGATAAAGATTTTGTCAAATGACTATACTTCGCACTGCATATCTTCTCCGCAACATTGTGGAGATTTGATTTTTCCTTCACAGCTTGGGCATTTTGAAATCTGAACTTGTTGTCCATTGACGTCTAAATGATCGTTAACTAGCGGTTTATCACATTTTGCGCAGGTGGCGTTCACAGCCATTCCACATTTATTACATTCGTATGTTGCCATTGTATTAAGTTTTAGAGATATCGTTCTTTGAATTCAGCAATCAATAAGATTGCAATACATAAAAATACTGTTGCGATAACAAGTCCGCCTATTCCCATATTATTCTTTTTTTGTTATTGTCTAAAGATAGCAAAAGATATTTATTTCTACCTGTTTTTTTGATGAAGGATAGGATACAACTGTTGTTCTTTTTGCTTTGAATTCAGGGTCTATTTTGTCAAGAGAACTTAAAGACAACTGTATATTTCTATAATTTCTCCATTGGTTTTTTGAACTTCTATTATTTTATTGAAATCCCGAAGTTTCATATAAGCATAGCCTTCTGTTTCGAGTAGAAAAGAATGTGGAAAAAAATACCCATTGTTGTGGATGATGAAATCGCCAACTACAGGTTCTGGAAATTCTCCTGAATGATAGGCGAGATTAAAATGATTATCATTGGTTTGACCACAAAAATAACTCTCATCAGTAATTTCTACGGTAGAAGAGACAAGAGTGCTTTTATAGTTATTGCCAATATAGACAGACCAAGGACATCCATTCAAAAATTCGATTCCAGCGGCAAAGGGACAGCTATCCGATGGGTCTAAAATCCCGTCTAAGTCACTGTCTGGAGGGCAAAGCTCAACTGTAACTGGATCTGAATCTAGAAACTCTTCTGGTTCACCTGGGCAACTAATAAATCCCCTAGTGATATAAAGCCCACCAAGGGTTGGAGTAATTGTCGATTGATTCGTACTTTCGTCTATGGTTGTATAGCCTGTACCGTCACTATATTGCCATTCATAGCTGGTGAAAATATCCATGTTTGCAGTGGCGAGTGTCAAATTCGGCGCGCAGTAATCATAAAGTTCTAGTCCAATTATTTTTGTTGGAATTTCAGGAGGTGAAGAGAATCCAGAATAAAAGGCACCCGAACTTGCCGCTCCACTTTGATTAAAATAAGAACAATATAACTCATCATTACTAACAATGGATACATCCCCATTTAAATTTGACAAGACATAGGTTTGGTAATCGACATTTCCTAAAACATCAAATGGTCCACTTAGATTTGCTATGTTTAGTGCTTCAATAGCTTGGTCTGTATTATTATCATCACTAATGGTAATTATTGCCCCTCTTTTACTAATAATATTTAGGTTTCCTGTGAAGACACCATTTCCAATGTCATTAATCATTGGAATATTGTCAACATCCCCAACACTTGAGCATTTTAAAGGGGGAACAAAAAACAAGCCTTGATTAGCTTCTCCCCCTCCAGAGCCAATTCCCTGAAAAGCAAACAAAGGTGAAGAAGATTGGACATACATATTTCCATCAGAACCGTATAAATCTCCCTCAATTAAAAAATAATCACCAGCATTAATGCTTGGATTTCCTATGGTAGAATCGTAGGCAGAGGATATATTGACCCCTTTTCCGTGAATGAAGGCATTTGAAATAGGGTTTCCGTTAATGGTAATTTCTGTATTATCGGTATGGGCAACGAACAATACATTTTCCCATTCATCATTACCAGTGCCCTTTACAAAAATATATTCGGTTCCCACTTTACTGTAATCAACAAGTTGATCAAACCCATAATCGCGTGCACCTCCAAGACCAAAACTTCCATTCAAAGATCCACTATTTACAACAATAGGTTTTGTGGAGCCAACATAAGTTCCAATAAGTCCGTCCGAGTTTGTCTTTTGGGTAGATGCTGCTTCAAGTTCAGAAAGAACATCAGTTCCTTGATCTGACCTAGTCACAATGGTATAGCTTTCGCCGCGATTAAGTATAAAAGTAATCGAGTTTAAATAGCCCACGCCGTCTGTCCCCAGAGTTTGCTCGTTAAAATCAAGAATATCTACCCCTTCAAGGATATTATTAATTGTAATTGTTGTCGCGTTTTCTGTTGCCATAACAGAAAGAAAGCTTGAGTAATTTGCTTGCCCGTTATAATTAGTAAATGCACCAATTCTAAAATCGGTCCCAAGCGCAGCACCCCCCTTACTTACCAATGCACCTGCTTGCGAATCACTTGCAATTCGTAGGGCTACATATATCGAAGAATCTGCTTCAACGATGTATCCTTTGTTGGTTGAAATGATGCTTGTTGTTGTAGCTGTATCTGAGCTACTTGCACCAATAGCTATCTGTGATTCATTAAATCCACCTGGATCATCTATGGTGAAAACATATGGATTTGCGTTTGACACTTCCACGGTGGTTGTTGCTCCGCCAACGGCATAAACATTAACGGTAACAGAACTCGTACTGGGAGTCGAGATATAAAAATAATGACCCTGATTTGGAATAGCATTGGATCCAGTTTCACTTGAATATGCAATGGGGGTAAATAATGTACTTTACTGAGTTGCGCAAAAAGCGAAACATGTATTATTAAAAAAAATATAGCAAAGAATGACCTTCTCATCATTTGTTTGATAATAAAACTGGGAGCAAATTGTTTTCTTTATTATTGGTTGTGTGAAGATAAATAAACAAAAACTATTTAAAAAAAACATTTTTACAACTCGAAATAATGATCATCCTAAAACGGAACAATTTTCTTAGGGGTGAAATAACGATTCCTCTTCATTCACCTTAATGGCCTCTATTTTTAAATCATCCAAGCCTTTTTGATCAAAAGGATTTTCTATATAGTCCTGTACATTGTAGAGGGCCATCAGCACAAAACTCATCAGTAATAAAAAGAGCAGTGAAAATCCGCTCTCAACAGATAAGTCAAAGGGGGTTTTATCGATGATGGTTTGGGTGTTGAAAAGTAAGGGGGAAAAATAGATGAATATCAAGCAATATCTTTTTAGTGAAATGGGTGTACCATGTATTTTTATTCCACGAATTTTTTCAGCAGATAAAAAGAGTTCATTTTTCACGCGAATTAAGCTGTCTTTTTCACGTTCATTGAACAATTGTTTACGATTGTCTATGATGCTTAGTACATCTTTTCGTTCTTGTCGAATTTGCTCAAAGTCTTCTTTGGAGCTTTCATTTTCTAGGTAATTGATAAGGGAAGTTTGTATACCTGTTAGCTTGTTGAAAAGGAGTGTATAGTCTTTTTCTTCAATTTTATCTACAGCATAGAAAATATTCGTCAGATCAATGATTTTATTTCTAAAATCCAAGAATAACCCGATGGCCTCCTGTCTTCTTTGGTAGGCACTTGTAATGGAGAAAACCAAAGGAAAGACAATGGCGATACTCACAATGGAGATGTCGAAATCAATGTTGATTTGGAATTCTCGATAGAGAAAAAACACAATCACGGTTTCAATCAAGATAAAAAATAAACGCGGGTTAAAAACCGATAAGAGGGCATTTGAATTCATGTTGGATGTTTTTGACATAGAGGGCTATAAGAAGGTGGATAGACTTAATAAATACCCGATGACAATGCCTAGGGATAAAATAATGATGTTTTTAAACTTGAAAACGAAATCAAATTTACCCTCCCAAGAATCGGGGATATCGTTTTTGTTTTCATCTACAGCAAATCCAGATTTTGAAGCATATCGAGCATACCAAAAGAAAACCAGTATAAGCAAGGTAAATACACTAACAATGATTAACAAAGAATCAAACATATTAAAAGAAATAAATTTAGTTGGTTCTGGCTGTTTTTTGTTTGGCCAGATTTTGTAGTTGCAAAGTAACAACTTTTTTAATGATTATTTTAATCTGCTTTGGCGATAATGGCCTGGGAAGTTATGTAGGGAGTGGGGTTTTACTGCATAAAAAAACCTCCAAGTGGAGGTTTTTTTTATGGTATAGTTGCATTGTTATTGCATTGAAAATTCTACCCGTCTATTCTTTGCCCGTCCGGTTGGAGTTGCATTAGAATCTGTAGGATTATCTTCACCAAAGCCTACGCTTTTTAAGCGAGACGCCTCAACGCCCAGTTGAATCAAACCTGCTTTAACACTTTCGGCTCTTTCTAATGATAGCTTTTGGTTAAATGTTTTACCACCTTCACTAGAAGCGTAGCCTGCAATTTGTAGATTTATATGTGGGTACTTTGTGAGCATTGAAAAAATATTGCTAATTACTGCTTCGAATTCACTTCCAACTGCAGAAACATTGGCGTTAAATAAAATAACACTTTCTTTATTCTGAATTAAATCCATAGCCATTTTCGGGTAGTTAGGGCAGCCATTTGCGGAAGCTGTGCCCGCTTCTTCGGGGCAACTATCCTGTTCGTCTGCAACTCCGTCTCCGTCAGAATCAACAATAGGGCAACCGTTGTTTGAAGCTGTACCAGCTTCTTCAGGACAGGCATCTTCCTTATTGTTTACTCCATCATTATCGTCATCTGGCCAAGGACAGCCCTCATTTTCAACATCTCCTGCAATATCCTTGCACTTATCGTCTTTATCAAGAACACCATCGGCATCACTATCTGCTGTTTTTTCAGCAATAATTTGCTCAATTGTTTCTGATTCACATTCAATAACAATGTCAAAATAGGTTTCCCCTTTTTTAATTTTTATCACTTTTCGAGTACATCCTTTTTTCGTAACAATAATTTCAAGAGGATGCCTGTAGGAGGTTGTTATTTCAAATTTACCATCTGGTTCGGTTAAAACACCAGAGTAGAATCCAGCTCCGCTTATTCTTTTTGGTTTGACAACAACAAGGGCTTTTTCTAATTCTGTTTTACTCTCTTTGTCCTTGATAACGCCACTAAAGGATAATTGAGAATAAACAAAGAAAAGGGCAAAGAAGTAATAATAGAAATGATTTTTTCATGGTAAAATAGTTTTTTTAAAATTAATGTTTTTTTTTGACAAAGGGTTTTGACTCTATTTTTTACGTCTACTTTCCAATACAGAAGTTTGCAAAAATATTTCCAAGTAATTCATCATTGGTAACTTCTCCAGTAATTTCTCCTAAATGGAACAATGCTTGGCGCAGGTCAATGGCCAATAAATCGGAACTTAACTGATTGTCCATACCTTCTTGTACTTTCCCAATTTCGGCTAAGGCGTTACTGAGGGCTGCATAATGCCGTGAGTTGGTAATAACACTTTCGTCCTGATAATTATTTTTTTCCATGTGTAGCACAAGGGACTCCTTTAGTGAATTTATTCCTGCTTTATTTTTTGCGCTCAAAGCCAGGCAAGGGTAGCCTTCAAATTCAGTGGGTAAAGTGCTACTTTTTAGGTCACTTTTATTGAATAATACCCAAATGGCTTTATCGGGATGTTGAGTGCTTAATTGACGTATTTTTTCTTGATGTGCAGCTTTTTCTTGCTCAAACACATTGGCATCTATCATGTACAAAACAATTGCTGCTGCTGCAACTTTCTCAAAAGTCTTTTGAATGCCAATTTGTTCAATTTCATCTTGTGTTTCTCTAATTCCCGCAGTATCAATAAACCGAAAGCCAATTCCACCAATGGTTATTTCATCTTCAATCGAATCACGGGTTGTACCTGCAATGGAAGAAATAATGGCCTTGTCTTCTTGGAGTAGGGCGTTTAACAGAGTTGACTTCCCCGCATTTGGCGGACCAATAATCGCAATGGGTACACCTTTTTTAATAACATTACCAAGGGCGAAAGAATCGATTAAGCGTTTTAAGAGACCTTGAATCTTTAATAATAAAGCCTGAAAAGCAGCGCGATCGGCAAAGGCAACATCTTCCTCGGCAAAGTCCAGCTCTAACTCGATTAGACTAGCAAAATCCAATAATTCTTGGCGCAATGCTTTAATTTCTAGACTAATTCCTCCCCGCATTTGTTGCATAGCGACCAAGTGACTTGCTTCATTTTCTGAGGCAATGACATCTGCCACGGCTTCTGCCTGGGCTAAATCCATTTTTCCGTTGATAAAAGCGCGAAGAGTAAACTCTCCCGCTTTTGCGGGACGTATGCCTTTATCAACAAACAGCTGAATGATTTTTTCTTGTATGTAGCGCGATCCATGGCAAGAAATTTCAATAACATCTTCTCCAGTGTAGGAATGTGGATTCTTAAAGACACTGACCAAGACCTCATCTATAATACGTTCCCCATCCATCAGTTCTCCCAAATGAATGGAATGACTTTTCTGGTCAACTAACTTCTTTTGTGACTTTGTACGAAATAGCTGATCTGTTGTTGTTATTGCCGCATCTCCCGATAAACGGATAATGGCAATGGCTCCAGCGCCAGAGGCTGTTGAGAGCGCAATAATGGTTCCTTCGCTTAACATGCTTTATAGTGTACAGCTAAATGTAGCTCGTTTCTTATGTAATCGATTTTCGTAGTTTTTCCACATATTTTGAATGGAGTCATTTTCTTCTAGTTCTGGATTTGTTTCAACGATGGTAATTCCTTTTTTGTTGAATAATTTTTGCACCTCATTAAATATAACAGCCGTAACCCCTTTATTTTGATAATCAGGATGTACACCGATCAAATAGAAAGAGGCTCGATTATTGAAATATTGTGCTTTCAGAATGTGAAAAATTCCCCAAGGGAACATTTTTCCATTGGCTTTTTTTAAAGCTTGGGTAAAAGAGGGCATAATGATGACAAAGGCGACCAATTTACACTGTTCATCGGCCACGCATTTGATGAATTCTGGATGAATATAACGGAAATATTTTTCCTTGTAATGTTTGATTTGATAAGGTTGAATGGGCACAAAGGTTTGCAGCTTATTATAGGTTTCTTCAAGCAGGGTAAACATCTGTTCTACATAGGGTAGAATTTGTTTTGTCTTTGTAAAGTGAAGCACCTTCAGTTTGTAACGATCGAGCATTAACTCGCCAAAACGACGCACCTTTTCTGGAGAATCGTTGAAAGAGGTTATTTTGATTTCGTATTCAACCCATTGGGCTAATTTTTCCATGCCCAGTTCTTTCATATGCTGACTGTAGTAGGGGTAGTTGTATTGGGTAATCATGGTATTCATTTCTTCAAATCCGTCTACCAGCATTCCAGCTTTATCAAGGTTAGAAAACCCAACGGGACCTTCCATGAATTCCATAGCAGCCGCTTTTCCAAATTCCTTTACACCGGCAAGTAGCGCCGTAGAAACTTCAATGTCGTCGATGAAATCGAACCAGCCAAAACGCACTTTCTTTTTGTGTAAGTTATCTACTTCAATCCAATTGATAATAGCCGCAATTCTTCCCACAATCTTCCCTTCTTTATAGGCAAGGAAAAAAGAGGCATCTGCATTTTTGAAGACAGGATTTTGATTTTTATCAAGGACTGTTAATTCCTCTGCTTTCATTGGAGGAACCCAATATGGGTTGTTCTTGTAAAGTTGAAAGGGAAACTCAACAAAGGCAACAAAGTCCTTTTTTTCTTTGATTTCGACTATTTCAATCATGGGTATGCTAATTTCTTTTGGCTCTACGGTCTCTTTTCTTACTGGCTTTCTCTGCTTTTTTAATCCCTTTTTTAATGCCTTTTTCCTCTTTACGGGCAGCTTTGTTTTTTGCCTTCTCTTCTGGATCTATATCCTTATGAAAATCCAAACGATAGGATACACCAGCATTCATAAAAAAAACAGAAGGGGTGTCTTTATTGTTTACCCCAACGGTGGCCTCGATTTGAATGTCATCTGTTAGTAAATAGGCAGCTCCAGTGCGTAAAATCTGATCACTGTATTTATCACCATTATATCCTTGGGTTTCGAGGTAGATAGACCAAAGCGGATTGATGGTATGGGTAAGGGTTAATATATAACTTAGATCGGGAAAATCAGTCATAATGCGATCATAGGTCACATTGGTGACAAACACCCAAGTACCAAAAAAGTGGTGTTGCGTGGCCAATATTGCCCGTCCGCTTATAAAGGGCTCACGATCGGTGCGAACGCGAAGATTTCTATAAAAAACGGGATTAAACAAATTGTCAAAAACGTTGCCATAAGGGTAGGGAGTTTCTGGATCGATGACTGCATTTGCTCCCAGGGTTATAGCAACAGCTGGCAGTAAATCCCGCCATTTGAAACCGTTATTGGCTTTCCAACTATATACATTAGCCTCTACTTCACGCTTATAGGGATCGTATACCAAGTACTTAATTCCTAAAAAATTGGTTAAGAACCCTTCACGTTTTTGCTCTATTGAAGGAAGAACAAGTCGGTTTTCTTGTTTGTCAAGCTGATAAACCCCTTCGTAGGTAAGTTCTAGCTGTTCCTTTAAGAAGCCGTAGCGCAAAGAGAAAAACCCAATCTTACCGCTTACTTTCGAATTGTTATATCCTTTGTGCTTATAGCTGCGGTATTCAGTTCCTGCTTCAAATTGAATGACACGGGTCCCAACAGAGAATGCTCCTATGGATGCACCCGGTCGATTTGAGTTGATTTGATCCGTATATTGACCAAATAGGCAGGAAGAAATAAAGAGTAAAACTAGCGTCGATTTTAGCCGCATCGTGTAATATATATTTCGACCAATATAGGTGTATTTTAAAAAATATGCTAACGAAAGAAGTAGTCTAAGCCTGTTTTTCTCATATATTATTTTAATTTTATTGAACAATTGTGTTTATCCTATGATCTCAACCATACTACTCTCCTTTTTGTTTATATTAATTGTCTTTAGACGAAAAATTTTCCCTTGGTTATTGCTTTTTTTTGCCAATCGATTAATGAAGAATTTTCAGGAAAAAGTACAAGAAGCACAGCAAAAGCCACCCAAAGAATCCAAGGCCAAACCCGCCAACAAGATGGGAGAATATATAGATTATGAAGAGATTGATTGAATCAATTAATTATAAAAGTTTAGGGGTACACTTAGGAATTCTTCTAGGTTTTGTCTTACTGTCTTTAAGTGTTTTTTATCCCATATTACAAGGCAAAGAACTCTTACAGTCCGATATTCAGCAATACAGAGGCATGTCGCGCCAACTGCAAGAAAGTAGAGAAACGTCTAATGAGGAATTGTATTGGATCGATAATGCTTTTGGAGGAATGCCAACCTATCAACTAGGAGCCAAATACCCGAACGATCTCTTGACACCAATTCATCAACTGGTTCGTACAATTCCTGCACCAGCCTTTTCTTTGTTTTTATATTTTCTAGGCGCCTATCTATTTCTGTTGAGCTTTGGCTTTTCTAAACCCTATGCTGTTTTAGGGGCAGTAGCCTATGGCTTATCTACCTATTTGTTGATCATCATTCAAGTTGGGCATAACACAAAAGCGCAAGCGCTGGGATATTTACCATTTGTGTTTGCCGCCGTTCATTTCTTGTTCAAGCATAAATCCCTTTGGGGAATTGTTTTTGCGGCTTTGGCAATGGGGCTTCAAATACGTGCGAATCATTTCCAAATGACCTATTACATGCTTTTATTGCTCCTGGTTTATGGAGGAATTCAAGCTTGGGCGCATTTCAAGGATAAGAAATTAAAACAATTTTTCAATAAAGGAATTCGTCTCGGACTTGCAGGTTTATTAGCAATCATACTCAATGCAACAAGTTTATTGGCTACTTCAGAGTACACAACCTTTAGTACCCGTGGGAAGAGTGAACTCACACTCGATGCCAGTGGGGCGCCGCTAGAAGTGCGTTCAGGCCTTTCGTATGACTATATCACTCAGTTTAGTTATGGTATTTTTGAAAGCCTCAATCTATTAATCCCCCGTATTCAAGGGGGGGCTTCGGGTGAAAATTTGGGAACAAATTCTGATTTATACAAGAGTTTACTGCAACGTGGCGCTTCGCGACAACAAGCTGGACAGTTTGTTCAAAATGTTCCCACCTATTGGGGAGATCAGCCTATTTTAGAGGCGCCGGCCTATGTTGGAGCTGTCATTGTTTTCTTGGCACTAATGAGTTTGTTTTTCCCACTATCTCCAAATAAGCGATGGCTTATCATTGGAATCGTTATGTCTCTGCTGCTTTCATGGGGAAAAAACCTTGACTTCCTCACCCAGTTCTTTGTGGCCTATTTTCCTCTCTACAGTAAGTTCAGAGCCGTTTCTTCCATACAGGTCATTTTGGAGTTCTGTTTACCTGTTCTCGCCATGTTTGGATTAAAAGAGTTTTTTATGGCCTCTAGTAAATCTAGTAAAGCAGCTAAAAATGCTCTTAAAAAATCCGCTTACATATACTTGGGCGGTTTGTTTGTCTTGTATGTACTCGCCGGTACATTGTCTTTTAGCGGAGTAAATGATGCCTACTACACCAGTGTTTTTGGGGCAGATTTGATGCAACAAATTGTAAAAGCGAGAAAAGCAATTTATGCAGAAGATCTCCTGAGAACATTTGTATTTGTCGCCATTACTATTTTATTCTTAACGGCATTTATATTCAATAAGCTGAAGAAAACCTATGCTTTTGCTGGAATAGCCCTCCTTGTTTTCATTGATTTGGTTCAGGTGTCCAATAGGTATTTAGACCGAGATCTGTTTGTAAAGCCCAATCGTTTACGCTCTGCCTTTGTTTCTTCTCCAGCCGATAAAGCCATACGTCAAGATAAAGGGCATTACAGAGTATATGAGCCTGCACTTGGTTTGCAAGGAGGACGTACCGCTTATTTTCACAACGCAATTGGTGGGTACCATGGTGCTAAACCACGGCGTTTTGAGGAATTGATTGACTTATTTCAGCAGAAACAATACGAGCCAATTTTAAATATCCTCAATGTGAAATACATCCTCTACACCGATGAAGAAGGGAAGATGCAGCCGATACAAAATCCAGATAACCTGGGTTCGGCCTGGTTTGTTGAAGAATTAGTTCCAAATGCAACCGCAGACGATGTGTACCAAAACATGACCGCTGTTGCCTTTGAAAAGAAAGCATTGGTCGAGACAAAAGCATTGGATATTCCATTAAATTATACGAAAGACTCCCTTGCCATGGTCGTTTTGACAGAGAATGCGCCTATGGCAAAAACCTATACCATTTCGTCTAGCGAGGATAGCTTTGTGGTTTTTTCTGAAATGTATTATGCCAAGGGCTGGTCTGCTTCTATAGACAATGTGCCTACAACCATTTATCCTGTCAATTATGTCTTGAGAGGGCTCAGAATTCCTAAGGGAGAACATGAAGTAACCTTTAGGTTTACTCCGTCGGTAATTCAGCAGGGGAGTAGTGTTCAACTCTTTGGAATAATCCTTCTTGGTTTACTACTCATTCTTGGTGTACGCGAGTTAATCAATACTAAAGCAATACTAGAGACATGGGAGTAGTCGCCAAACAATCGTTTTATAATATCCTAAGTGTAATTCTCGCCTTTGGAATAGGGGCAATCAATACTGTTGTGTTTTATCCTCGTTTTATGGGAGAAGAACTCTATGGGATAATTTTAATTCTCTTGGCAGAATCCAATATCCTTCAGCCTATTTTTTCCTTTGGTTTGCAACACGCAGTCATCAAGTATTTCTCTGCAGCAAGTTCGAAAAAAGAACAGGACAAACTCTTGCTTTTTTCTCTCCTTATTCCGTTGTTAATTATTCTTCCGAGTGGTTTGGTCTTCTTTGGAAACTATGATCAGATAGCCGCTTACTTATCCACCCAAAACCCAGAAGTGGCAAGTTTCACTTATCTCATTTTTGTCATCGCCATTTCCACTGCCTATTTTGAAATCTTTTACAGTTGGTCTAGGGTGCAAAAGAAAACCATCGTCGGTAATTTTTTAAAGGAAGTGTATCAGCGGGTAATGATAACGACACTGTTACTGGCCTATGTGCTTCAATGGCTTGATTTTAATGGCTTTATTATAGCGTTGATAGTTGGGTATTATTTGCGCTTAGCCATCATAATGGTGTATAGTCTTTGGTTGTACCGACCCCATATACATTTCGAATGGCCAGAAAACAGCAAACAACTCTGGACCTATATTCTTTTGATTTTCTTATCTGCCTTTGGCGCTAGTGTCATCATTGATATTGATGCTGGAATGCTAGGGAAAATGGTGGATGAAAAATATGTAGCTTATTATAAAGTCGCCATTTTTATTGCCGCTATAATTGAAGCACCCGGCCGAGCATTGCTGCAAATAGTAAGCCCTTTGGTGGCCGAAGCGTTGAATCAAAAGAATGATAAAGAATTGGCCTCTTTGTTAAAGAAAAGTGGGACCAATCTTTTGTTGGTTTCTGGTTTGTTCTTTGTTTTAATCAATGCCAATATCGATGACCTCTATGTCTTTATTTATTATTTAAATGGGAAAGAAGGTTTTGCCTTGGCCATCCCTGTCGTTTTAATCATTTCATTGACAAAACTTTTTTCTGCCTCCATGGGTTGTTTGAATAATATCATCACCAATTCTAAGTATTTTTATGTCGTGCCCATCTTCTCCATAGGATCTGCCGTCGCTGTAGTCTTTCTAAACATCCATTTTATTGAAGAACTCGGCTTTATTGGTGCAGCTGTAGCTACATTGATTGTTATTTCGGTGTTTAATTTACTTAAACTACTCTTTATCGCTCGAACAATTAAAATAAGCCCTTATGGCAAAGAGACGCTCTATTTGTTGGGGATCATTGCAGGGACTTATATTCTCTTTTTTAATATTTCATTGCCCTTTTCAGCATTTGTAAACCTCGGCTTAAAATCTGCTGCAATAAGTGTGGTGTATTTGGTGATTTGTTACCAATTAAACATTTCGGAAACGGTCAATCAGTTTCTAGAAATATTCTTTAAAAAATTAAGGTCTACCTTCTAAAAGATAGACCTTAACCAAACAAAATCATAGAAACCAAAATAATTTAACTTATGAAAAAAATTAAATCATAGTAGCCATTTCAATTATTGTGCCAAAAAGACAACTTTAATTTTGTTAACTGTAAACTAGCGCTTTAGCTTTTCTTTTAAATATTGCCCTGTGTAGGATTTCTTTATTTTCGCAATTTCTTCAGGCGTTCCTTCTCCAACCAGTGTTCCTCCGTTTTGTCCTCCTTCTGGTCCTAGATCAATGATATGATCTGCACATTTAATCAAATTCATATTGTGTTCCACCACAATTAATGAATGGCCTTTTTCTAGAAGTGCCTCAAAAGAGGTGAGGAGTTTTTTAATGTCGTGAAAATGAAGCCCAGTGGTGGGTTCATCAAAGATGAAAAGGATTTTGTCGCGCTGCTCTCCTTTGCCAATGAAAGAAGCGAGTTTAATGCGTTGTGCTTCTCCCCCCGATAGGGTAGCAGAAGATTGTCCTAAGGCAACATAACCCAAGCCTACCCGTTGCAAAGGAGCTAGTTTTCGCGCCAATTTAGTCTGCTTATGCAATTCGAAAAAGGCAATGGCATCGTCAACGGTCATGTCTAGCACCTGATCAATAGACTTGTCTTCAAACAAAACTTCGCGCACTTCTTTTTTAAAGCGTTTACCTTTGCAGTGTTCACAGGCCAAAATGACGTCAGCCATAAACTGCATTTCAATGGTAACGGTTCCTTCTCCCTTACAGGCATCACAACGGCCACCGTCTACATTAAAGGAAAAATGTTTGGGCTGAAAACCTCGGGCTTTGGATAAAGATTGTTGGGCAAAAAGCGCACGAATATCGTCATAGGCCTTGATATAGGTAACTGGATTGGAACGCGAAGAGCGTCCAATGGGGTTTTGATCAATGTATTCAACCTGCTTAATGGAAGAAAAATCTCCTTCAAAACCGTCGAACTGCCCCGGTTTTTCTACAAAAATGTCTAAATGACGTTGCAAAGCAGGGTAGAGTATTTTCTTGACCAAGGTGCTTTTTCCACTTCCCGAAACACCTGTTATGGCGGTAAAGCAATTTAACGGAATGGAAACATTGATGTTCTTTAAGTTGTTTTCTCGAGCTCCAGTGATACGAATTGCATTCTTGCTTTTTCGTCGTTTGCTGGGGACCTCAATCTTCATCGCTCCATTGAGGTATTGAGCTGTGAGAGTGTTTTTCTTTATGATTTCTGCAAAACTACCTTGACCCACAACTTCTCCACCAAGCGTTCCTGCTTCTGGACCAATGTCAATAATTTCATCTGCAGCACGCATGATTTCTTCATCGTGTTCCACAACAATAACGGTATTCCCAAGGGCTTTGAGTTTATGGAGAATTTGAATTAAACGTTCATTGTCGCGTGAGTGTAAACCAATGCTTGGTTCATCCAATATGTACATAGAACCTACGAGACTACTTCCTAGAGAAGTGGCCAAGTTGATACGTTGCGATTCTCCTCCAGAGAGGCTGTTTGATTTTCTGTTTAAGGTTAAGTAGCCCAAGCCAACATTTTGCATGAACGACAAACGCGAATTGATTTCCACCAACAAACGACGTGCAATTTCGTGTTGCTGCTCATTGAGGGATAGTTGGGCAAAAAAGGCGGCTAAATCGTCTAAGGATAAATGCATTAATTCAGGGAGGCTTTTCCCGTCTATTTTCACATAGGAGGTTTCGGGGCGTAAGCGCGTTCCTTTACAGGCATCGCATTTGGTTTTACCACGGTAGCGCGACAACAAAACACGGTTCTGAATTTTATAGTTTTTCTTTTCGAGCTTATTGAAAAACTTGGTCAATCCCGCAAAATAAGAATTTCCTTTCCAGAGCAGCGCTTGCTGTTCTTCGCTTAATTCAAAATAGGGTTTGTGCAATGGGAAGTCAAACTGATACGCATTGTTCACCAAATCGGCATAGTATTTCTTAAAGCCGCTACCACGCCAGGGAGCAATGGCTTCCTCATAAATCGATAAGCCACTATTGGGAATCACTAATTCGGGATCAATCCCGACAATGTCACCATAGCCTTCGCACTTTTCACAGGCCCCAAAAGGATTGTTGAAACTAAAGAGGTGTACATTGGGTTCCACAAAGCTGAGTCCGTCTGCCTCAAATTTATTGGAGAATTGGGTGCGTTCTCCACTTTTCAGGTTCAATACCTGACAATAGCCATCTCCTTCAAATAGGGCAACGTCTACCGCATCGGAAAGACGATTTTTAAAATCCTCGTCGTTTTGACGTACCACTACCCGGTCAACGATTAACTCATAGTCTTTCGGGATTCGTCCGTTTAACTCATCCAACCGAATGGTCGTTTCATCGGCATAAATACGCGCATAACCCTGCTGAATGAGCATGGCAATGACTTCTTTTTGGGTACGTTTTTTATGTGTTTTGGGGGTGGTTAGTAATAGGAACTTACTGCTTTCCTCTTGGGTGAGAAGAAAATCCACCACATCGCTTACATTATCTTTCTTAACTTTCTCGTTTGAAATAGGGGAGTAGGTCTCTCCCAAACGGGCATAGAGCAGTTTGAGGTAGTCGTAAATTTCCGTTTTGGTCCCTACCGTAGACCTTGGGTTACTGGCATTCACTTTTTGCTCTACCGCTATGGCTGGGGCAATTCCCTTGATTTGATCCACCTTGGGTTTGTTTAATCGACCCATAAATTGCCGCGCATAGGAAGATAGACTCTCCACATAGCGTCGCTGTCCTTCAGCGTACAACGTGTCAAAGGCCAAGGAGGACTTCCCTGAACCCGACAGCCCCGTAATGACCGTTAGTGAATTGCGTTTTATGGCGACATCAATGTTTTTGAGGTTGTGCAGCTTTGCCCCCAAAATGATAATATAGTCTTTAGGCGATCGTTTTTTAATCTCTTCCATGCGAAAATTGAAGCACTAAATATACAACTATCTCCTGAGAAGAAATTTAAAATTTGCTTTTCAAACAATAAATTTGCGATTCTTTTTAAACTGTGATTTCATCCTCCTTTCGGAGGTTTTGGATGGGTTCTGTTTGGGCAGATGGGAGTATCTACGGTTTGGCTAAACTGCGTTTTAATGCAGTTTAGGTGGTGTTGTACGCAGGTATTATTCGGTTAAATTCTCTATACATTTCTCTCTTATTCGCCAGATTTGATCAAACTCAAATTTCGATTTTGTTTCATTTAACCAGTTTTTCAAAAAATTTTTGTGATAATCAACTTTGAAATTTGTAACCTTATTTGGTTCAATTAGCTTTTCTTGAATAATGTCTTTTTCAATTTTCTTAAATTCAGATTTTTCACTGGTAAAGTCAATTCTATTTTCATTTATTTTCAGATAACAGTGTGCTTCTGGAATAAATTCGATTGAGTTATCAGTTAGCTCAGTTCCAATTTTTGTAGTATTCAATTCGGTCATACGGTAAATTCCGATTACTAAATCAATATTCGGTATACTGTTATGATTCGCAATACTTTTTAATAGAGCATGTTTTGAACTACACGTCCCTTTTTGTTCTGATAAAACAAGTCCAAAATCAGTACGATTTTTATTTCGACCATATGGCAAGTTTTTAATGAATTCTGTCAATTCATTCCACGTTTCGATTCCTTTGCTTTTTGCAAGGAGGTAGGTTAATCGGTAGAAGAACAGTTTGGGACAGCTCAATTCAAATGTAATAAATTTTTGAGCAATGCCTATTCTAGGGTACTATTTTGAATCAGCTGCTGGTAAAACTGTACGGCCTTTTTAAAATCTTTAACGGCGATGCGTTCATTCAATCCGTGGAAGGATTTAATGTTAGCGGGATTGATGATCATGGGCGAAAAGCGATAGATGTCTTTTGCGATGGGTTCAAAGTGTTTGGCATCTGTACCTGCAATGACCAGAAAGGGCGCTACTAGCGCGTTTGGATAAACCTCTGCGACCGTTTTGCGAATGGTGCTAAAGCCATTTGATTCGGTGCTGGAGATCTGAGAAGGTTCTGACTGCATACGGCCTTTGGTAATTTGAATGCGCGGGTCTTGAATGAGTTCTTGTACTCGGGCTAAAACGCTGCTTGAACTTTCGCCCGGCATGATCCTAAAGTTTATCGTTGCCTTAGCGTTTTGTGGGATGACATTGTCTTTGATCCCAGCATTAAATATGGTGGGGGCGGTGGTGGTGCGCACCAGCGCATTGCCCGAGCCTGTTTTTTCATAGATACCGGTAATGACGGGTTCAAACAGCCAGCGGTTCGCAAAAATAAACTTGTTGATCCCGCCCATTTCTGGACCTAGGTTTTCCATAAAACCTGCGATGGGACCAGCTAATTTTGCGGGGAAGGGGTTGCGTTTGATTTTAACGATTGCGGCGGAGAGGATATCAATAGCCGATTCTTTTTCGGGCATAGAAGAATGTCCTCCTTCTTTTTTGATGGAGAGTTCTAGGGAGACATAGCCCTTTTCTGCAATCCCAATCAGGGCGACATCTTTTTCGATGCCGGGGATGATGTTTTGCGAAATGGTTCCGCCTTCGTCGAGGACAAATTGAGCTTCAATGCCTTGAGCTTTTAGGTGCTCTACGATGACTTTGGCACCTCTTAATCCACCGATTTCTTCGTCGTGACCAAAGGAGAGGTAGAGCGTTCGCTTTGGCTGAAAGCCATTAGATAACAAAGTCTCTGTCGCTTCGAGTATACCTATTACACCTATTTTATTGTCGATCGTTCCTCTTCCCCACAGGGTGTCGTTCACGATTTTTCCTTCAAAAGGAGGTTGTTTCCAGTCGGTTAAATTTTCTGCAATCACGGGCACCACATCGAGATGCGCCATCAAGATCACCGGTTTTAAACTGGGGTCGCTTCCGGTCCATTTGTACAAATGGCTAAAGTGGTTAAAGCGCTTTTTCTCTAGGAGAGAATCGGCCAGAGGGAAGCTGGTTTTTAAAAAATCATTGAATTGAAAAAAGGCCAAAGAATCAAAATCACGCTCCTTTTCTGGGGAAATGGTTTGCAGGGTCACAGCTTTCGCGAAGCGACCCACCACTTGTTCTCCCACCGGGTTTAAGGCGACTGCAGCCACCTTGATTTGCTGGGATTTAAACTGCAGGGTTTTGTAGCCCATAAAGAGGCCTAAGAGGACGAGCCCTAAAAGGAGCGTTTGAAGGATTCTTTTCATGCTTTTATTGTCTTAGATAGCGATAACGTCTGCGCAATAAATTGGCAGTTTGATCAAATAACGGACGCGTAAACGAATAGAACAAGTCCTGTGGGGGTGGTGGTAATAGTTCTTTTTCTTGGGTTAAGACAAGCTCCTCTTTAGTCAAGGCTCTTTTGTCTCCTTGATAGGTCGCCCAGTCGTTTTTCCAGACGGTTGTGCTGGGGAATTTTTGTTGGAAAAGGATGCTTTGGGTGTTGGGATCAACGATGGCGATATTCAATAACCCTCCGCTTTCAATGGTTTTTTCATAGCGTTGCAAGTCGGCTTTTACTTCGCCATAAACTGCGTATTTCTTCCCTAGGCTATCGGTGACTTCTCCTACTTTGACACTATCGCGCACCAGACTTTCACGGATCTCTTTGACATAGGTCTGCCCGATATAGTAATCATCAAAAGAAAGATCGACCACTTGATCCGGCACTTGCTGTTGCTCGACCAATTGCTCTACTGGGGCAAAGACCGCAAAGAAGTAATTTAAGTCATTCATCGCTTGGGTAAGTTGTTGCAAGAAAAAAGCAGTGTTGAGTTCAAGGCCTTTACTGCTTACGGGAATACGCGACACGCCAATCACTTCGGTTCCTTGTGTTCTGGCATCATTTAACATAAGGTCGATATTGCCATAATTGTTCTGGTAGACTTTTGCTTGTGCAAAATGGCGGTAGGCCAGACGGCCCCCTTCTTTTTCTTTGGTGGCGAGCGCTTTTTGTCCTTCTTCGACATAGACTTGTGCTCCTGCGGTTAAGGCTTCGTTTAATTCATTTTGAAAGTCCACCGGACTCACCACGGCAAGACAACCGGGGCACTGCAATAAATCGGTGTATAATTGTTGCATTTTGCGGTATTGCGCAATCACAGCATCCCATTTAAAACGGTCTGTGCTTTGCTGCTGCTGCTTGATTTTTTGTTCAGATACTTGTACGGCATACCCATAAGCCGCTTTAAGAATGGCTTTTTGTTTGCTGTTGTCGGGCTTCTTTCTCAGCTTTTTAATGCTTAAGGCCACGGCCTTTTCATAGTTTCCTTTTTCAAATTGTTGCTTAGAGGAGCTACAAGCAGTAAGGAAAAATAAAGCGATAAATGCTGTAATAATTAATTTTTTTAACATGAAGAAATGCTTCTGGGTGATGGATTTACAAATATCTTGCTAAATTTAATCAAAAATAACACCAATGGAAGCTTTAGATCAAATAATGGAAGCCCTCTTTACCCCATATCGCGAAAGAGTTCCAGATGTAGGGAAGATTGTCAACGCCATGCAGGCCAAAGAGATGATCGCGCAGGAGAACGAGATTGAAAACGATCATGTCGCCTTTAGAACCTTGGGCGTCCCACATTTAGGCTTAGCCTCTTTTGAAAAGATTTTTTTACATTATGGTTACACCAAAATGGAGCCTTACTTTTTTGCTAAGAAAAAGCTAGACGCCTATTGGTATGCGCCTCCGCACCCTAAGTATCCCCGTATTTTTATCAGTGAGTTAAGGGTGCGAGATTTGTCTGAGGCTAGCCAAAAGATCATCGGAAAATTCACCCAGTCCATTACAAGTGACCCCGTCGATGCCTTAGATCTAGACAATGCCGCGCAGGTGGGGGAGTTCTTTCATCGGCCGTTATGGGATTTGCCTACGGCCAAAGAATACGAAGCCCTTGCCAGCGAAAGTGAATATGCCGCCTGGGTGATTTACAACCGCTATTATCTCAACCATTATACTATTAGCGTTCACGCTTTATCAAACTACAATACCCTAGAAAAGTTCAATACTTTTTTAGAGGAAATAGGAGTGGTGTTAAACACCGCTGGCGGAAAAATCAAAGTAAGCCCAGACGGTTTATTGCGCCAGTCCAGCTCTGTCGCTAAAATGATAGCAGCTACTTTTGCCTGTGGCACCACCCAAGAAATCCCGGGGAGCTATGTCGAATTTGCCGAGCGACTCCCGCTGGCGAAATTCCAACATTTACCTAAAGCAGAAATAAAACGCGAACACCGCCGCGAAGGCTTTGAAGCTGGTAATGCCGATAAGATTTTTGAAAGTACCTTTAGAGAACAGACCCAGAAGAACGCTTAATTATTCTACTGCCGCGGGGTACATTTTGACAGCAGTATCCTTGCGCAACATTTCTGCAAAAGTATAGGCGGCTGTACCAATGATCTGATTCATATTCTCCACCTCCATCTTTTCTGCTTCGTCTCCCGCCTTGTGATAGAAGTCATAATTTTGGAAATCAAAAGTAGAAAGGGTTTGTGCTGGGACTTTAAAGGCCTTGTAAAAGGCATAGTTGTCGGAACGTTTAAAAAGGTTGAGTTCTTTTGCCTGCGGAAGAAAGCGTACAAAGTCGTTGGAAATATGATTCATCTCTTTTTCCATATTGGATAATTTAAAGCCGGTCATATAGACTTGGTTCGCTCCTGTGGTCAAAGTGATACCCAGCATTTCAAAATTCACCATATAGGCCAGGTTGACCTTTTCTTCTTTTAATCTTTCGGCGAGATGATAGGCGCCTTTTAGTCCTTTTTCTTCATCTGCAAAAAGGGCTACTAAGATATTTTGCTCCCATTGATGTTTCGCTAAAAAAGCAGCGATTTGTATAACTGCGGTGGAGCCGGTAGCATTGTCATTAGCGCCATTGTAGAGATTATCCCCTTCATTTTCTTGGATACCGATATGATCCAAATGCGCCCCAATCAAGATCGTTTTCTTCCCCGGAACATATTTGCCTATGCTTCCCACAACATTATAAGAGACTAGACTATCGGTCACTAAAGAATCACGATAAGCGGGATAAAAAGGCTGAATGTTGTGTTGCTCAAAATAGTTAGCGACAAAATCAGCGGCTTTGTAATAGCCTCCACTTTTAGTGTCTCTTCCTTTCATTTCGTCACTAGCAAGGGTGAATAAAATCGCTTTGGTTTCTTTATGGCTAATTTGCTCGCGCACTTTCGCTTGGTCAAATTGACGCTGGGCGATAAGTTGTACAGTAATGAAACAGCTTAAAAGAATGAGTGCGTTTTTCATGGGTGCGTTTTTAATTTTGGTGATCAATATAATACAAATCTGCGACGACCTCTTGAAAAAGGACCCGCTTTTCTTTTTTTATTCCCAGGCGTTTAGCCACTGCAATTGAGGG
>ENA-OQVM01001467-OQVM01001467.1-marine-metagenome-genome-assembly--contig:-NODE-1467-length-31160-cov-4.715214_pt1 | contig 31160 bp, 28 predicted proteins | sample MGYA00237776_ERZ505498 | MGnify/ENA primary metagenome ERZ505498 (study PRJEB26159, sample SAMN06265151) | marine metagenome | isolation source: Helgoland LTER site | place: Germany:Helgoland, sampling...
GTAGTGATTGCGGCTGTTAATGTTGTTTTACCGTGGTCAACGTGGCCGATAGTACCGACGTTTACATGCGGTTTAGTACGTTCAAACTTTGCTTTTGCCATTTTACTGGTTTCCTAAGTTAAAAATCCGCCCTCTATTTAGAGTACTGGATAAGACCTTCATTAAAATTTAAGTGCGCGCGTTGGTTATGATTTTAGTGACATTACTAGGCGCTTCTGTGTATTTAAAAAATTCCATTGAATATGACGCTCGCCCTTGGGTTGCACTGCGCAAGTCAGTAGCGTAGCCAAACATTTCTGATAACGGTACTTTAGCATGTATTATTTTAATACCTGCCACACCATCATCCATGCCATCAATCATACCCCGACGCCGGTTAAGGTCGCCGACTACGTCACCCATCCAGTCTTCTGGAGTGGTAACTTCAACTTTCATAGTTGGCTCAAGTAAAACAGGATTTGCTTCTGCAGCCCCTTTTCTGAAGCCCATCGACCCAGCAATTTTAAACGCCATTTCTGAAGAGTCAACATCATGATAAGAACCATCAAACAAGGTCACTTTTACATCAAGTACCGGGTATCCAGCTACTACACCATTTTGCATCTGTTCTTCGATACCTTTATCAACTGAAGAGATGAATTCTTTTGGAACAGAACCCCCTACAATTTTGTTGATAAATTCGTATCCAGCGCCTTCATCATTGGGTTCGATAGTTAACCAAACGTGACCATACTGGCCTTTACCGCCTGATTGACGAACAAACTTACCTTCAACATCAATTTTATTGCGGATAGTTTCGCGATAAGCAACCTGTGGTTTACCTACATTACACTCAACACTAAACTCACGTTTCATTCTATCAACAATAATATCGAGATGTAATTCACCCATACCCGATATAATAGTTTGACCAGACTCTGCGTCAGTATGTACCTTAAAAGACGGGTCTTCTGCTGCTAGTTTCCCTAAAGCAACGCCCATTTTTACTTGGTCCGGTTGAGACCGTGGCTCTACCGCTATAGAAATAACCGGTTCCGGAAACTCCATTTTCTCAAGGGTAATGATGTGGTTAGGGTCACACAATGTATCACCTGTAGTCACATCTTTTAGCCCTATTGCCGCAGCAATATCCCCAGCACGTACTTGTTTAAGTTCTTCTCTATCCTTGGCATGCATTTGAACAATTCGTCCAAATCGCTCACGCTTAGCTTTTACTGGGTTGTAAAAAGCGTCGCCGGTGTTCACTACACCAGAATAACAACGGAAGAAAGTTAACGTCCCAACAAAGGGGTCAGTAGCAATTTTAAATGCCAATGCAGCAAAGGGCGCAGCATCATCTGCTGGACGCTCTGCTTCTGTCTCATCTTTGTCGCTGAGTACACCTTTTATCGCAGGTACATCAATAGGTGCAGGTAGATATTCGATAACTGAATCGAGCACAGCCTGTACACCTTTATTCTTGAATGCTGAACCGCATGTCGCGAGTACGATTTCATTCGCCAATGTGCGTTTACGCAAACCAAATTTAATTTCGTCTTCGGTAAGGTCAATGCCTTCCAAATATTTATTCATCAATTCATCAGTAGCTTCCGCCGCTGCTTCGATGAGATCTGTACGCAATGCTTGCGCTCGGACCATCAAATCAGCTGGAACCTCTTCATAAGTGAAGGTCATGCCTAAGTCAGAATCATTCCAATTAATGGCTTTCATCTTGAGAAGGTCAACCACACCTTTAAAAGTTTCTTCAGCACCGATATTTAAATGAATAGGAACACAATTGGCACCTAAACGAGTTTCAATTTGTTGAATAACACGTTCAAAGTCTGCTCCAGTTCTGTCCATCTTATTGACAAATACTATACGTGGAACGCTATATTTATCAGCTTGACGCCAAACTGTTTCAGATTGAGGCTCTACACCTGACGAACCGCAAAACACAACGACTGCACCATCAAGCACACGCAGAGAACGCTCGACTTCAATGGTGAAGTCAACATGCCCAGGGGTGTCGATGATATTAATTCGATGTTGTTCGAATTGTTTGTCCATGCCCGACCAAAAACAAGTCGTCGCTGCCGAAGTAATCGTAATGCCGCGCTCTTGCTCTTGCTCCATCCAGTCCATGGTAGCTGCGCCATCATGGACTTCACCGATCTTGTGTGACAAGCCAGTGTAGAAAAGAACACGCTCAGTGGTCGTGGTTTTACCCGCGTCCACATGGGCGACAATACCAATATTCCGATAACGCTCAAGGGGCGTTGTTCGAGCCATAACTTTCTCTTATTACCAGCGGTAGTGAGCGAAAGCTTTGTTAGCTTCGGCCATACGGTGAACGTCTTCACGTTTCTTAACCGCAGATCCTTTATTTTCAGCAGCGTCGAGCATTTCAGCTGCAAGGCGTTGAGCCATTGATTTTTCACCACGTTTACGAGCAGCGTCCACTAACCAACGCATACCTAGAGCATTTCGACGAACAGGACGAACTTCTACTGGAACTTGATAAGTAGAACCACCAACACGACGAGATTTAACCTCGACCGTAGGGCGAATATTGTCCAATGCGCTTTCAAATATTTCTAAGTGCGTTTTGTCAGCTTTAGTAGCAACAATTTCTAGTGCACCGTAAACGATTTTTTCTGCAGTCGATTTTTTGCCGTCTAACATGACGACATTCATAAATTTAGCAAGTAACTCTGATCCGAACTTAGGATCGGGTAGGATTTTACGTTGACCTACGACTCTTCTTCTTGGCATTTCAAATTCTCCGTAGAATTTTCAGGGTATTCCCAAAACTCAATTAATACTTTAGTTTGGCCTTACTAACGGAGAACCGTTAAGACTTAGGCCTTTTTGTACCGTATTTAGAACGGCCAGCTCTTCGATCACTTACGCCTGCACAATCTAATGTACCGCGAACAGTGTGATAACGAACACCTGGTAAATCTTTAACACGACCACCACGAATTAGAACAACACTGTGCTCTTGTAAGTTGTGACCTTCACCACCGATATATGAAGAAACTTCAAAACCATTGGTCAAACGAACACGACATACTTTACGTAATGCAGAGTTCGGCTTTTTGGGTGTGGTGGTATATACACGTGTACATACTCCACGACGTTGTGGACAGGCTTGCAAAGCCGCGACGTTGCTCTTCGTCGCAGGTTGTTTGCGTGGCTTGCGCACTAACTGGTTAACTGTTGCCATTAACTAGCTCCTGTTTAAGTTACGACTGATTGCCCTTATTTAAGGGCGTAAAACGCGAAAAATCCGCGAGCCCTAAATTAATGACGATAAAGCCATCAATTTTCGGGTCGCGGAAGTCTAATGATCAATGTGTGAACTGTCAAGTAAGACTGCTGCTAAACTGCATTAAATATGGGTTTAGTCAGCAATCGTTAAAATCCAGATCACTTTTCGATCTTATTTTTTACTCGTCAGCAGGTGTTTCACTTACTTCGGCATTGAGTGCCTCTGAAAGTGCCAATTCTGCTTCAGATGCAGAAACTGATGGTTCTTCCAGTTCCTGTAGTTCTGCTAGCTTTCTAGCATTACGTTTTTGGTGATGTGTAAAGCCTGTACCAGCTGGTATCAATCGTCCAACAATAACGTTTTCTTTCAAGCCACGTAACTCATCTTCTTTACCTTGCACTGCTGCTTCAGTAAGAACACGGGTTGTTTCTTGGAAAGATGCCGCTGAGATAAATGACTCAGTAGACAATGACGCCTTAGTGATACCCAGTAACACGGTTTGGTATTCAGCAGGGATTTTACCCTGTCTTTCCAACTCACGATTAGCGATTTTCACGTTAGACACTTCAACCTGCTCGCCTTCTAAGAACCGACTGTCACCTGAATAAGTGATCAAACACTTACGCAACATCTGACGAATCACTACTTCGATGTGCTTATCATTAATTTTCACCCCTTGCAGGCGGTAAACTTCTTGTACTTCATTAACGATATAGTTTGAAACAGCGCTGATACCACGCAATCTAAGAATATCATGAGGAGACTCAGCACCATCCGCAATCACTTCACCTTTTTCAACGTTTTCACCTTCAAAGACATTCAGGTTACGCCATTTGGGGATCATCTCTTCGTAATGATCTGCACCTTTAGGGGTAATAGTTAAGCGTTTCTTGCCTTTAGTCTCTTTACCAAATCCAATCATACCTGATACTTCAGCTAGGATGGCTGGCTCTTTAGGCTTACGAGCTTCGAACAAGTCAGCTACGCGAGGAAGACCACCGGTAATATCTCGAGTCTTCGAACTTTCTTGTGGTATACGAGCAAGCACATCACCAGGCTTAGCTTCCATACCATCAGTTGCTTCGATAGTAGTAAAGCTTGGAAGACGAATTTCTTGTATACCAAACTCTTCACTTTCAAGTATAAGCTTAGGTTCTTTTGCATTTGCTTTAGACAAGTCGTTAACAACGATACGAGTTAGACCCGTCAAGTCATCTTGCTGCATCTCAGTGTTACTGTCATCAACGTCAGAGAAGCTGATTTTCGCTGCTCGTTCAGTCACGATGGGATGTGAATGCGGGTCCCAATTGGCGACAACTTCACCAGAGGACACTTTAGCACCATCATCAACCGTTAATATTGCACCGTAAGGTACTTTATAACGTTCTTTCTCACGACCTTGATCATCAATAATAGTGATTTCAGTTGAACGAGAAACAATGACCACTTTATCGTCAGAATTACGTACAAATTTGGCATTATGTAATTTCAGGCTACCAGCAGTTTTCAACTGAACGTTGTTTTCTGCTGATGCTCGTGATGCCGCACCACCGATGTGGAATGTACGCATCGTAAGCTGTGTACCAGGTTCACCGATTGACTGAGCGGCGATAACACCAACAGCCTCACCATGACCAACCATATGTCCACGAGCCAAATCACGACCGTAACATCTAGCACATACACCAAAGTCATTTTCACAGGTAATTACAGAACGTACTTGAATTTGGTCAACAGAGTTAGCTTCAAGCATGTCTACTAAGGCTTCGTCTAGAAGAACATTACGTTCAACTAATATTTCCTTTGTACCTGGTTTAAATACATCTTCAGCAACAGTACGACCTAGTACACGTTCGCGAAGTGGCTCAACAACGTCACCACCTTCGATTAGAGGTGTCATTTTAACACCTTCAAACGTGCCACAGTCATCGTTGTTGATGATCAAATCCTGCGCAACATCAACTAAACGTCGTGTTAGATAACCTGAGTTAGCAGTCTTAAGAGCTGTATCGGCCAAACCTTTCCGGGCTCCGTGAGTAGAGATGAAGTACTGAAGTACGTTCAAACCTTCACGGAAGTTAGCGGTAATAGGTGTTTCGATGATTGAACCATCTGGTTTCGCCATCAGACCACGCATACCAGCTAGCTGACGTATTTGCGCGGGGCTACCACGAGCACCAGAATCAGCCATCATAAATACTGAATTGAAAGACTTTTGTTCTTCCATCTCACCATCACGATTTTTAACTGTTTCAATCGACAAATTATCCATCATGGCTTTCGCCACTTTTTCGTTGGCATTTGACCAAATATCGATAACTTTGTTGTAACGTTCACCGGCGGTGACGAGACCAGATTGGAATTGCTCCTGGATTTCACGGACTTCTGCTTCAGCATCTTCGATGATATCTTTCTTAGCATCTGGGATAACCATGTCATCTATACCAACAGATGCACCAGCGATCATCGCGTAGTGGAAACCTGTATACATGATTTGGTCAGCAGCTATTACTGTATCTTTCAAACCTAAGGTACGGTAACAAACATTCAACAATTTAGAGATTTGCTTTTTACCCATCGCTATATTGATGATTTCAAAAGGTATACCTTTTGGCAAAACTGAAGATAAAATCGCTCGACCAACCGTAGTGTCAGTTAAAGTGACCTTTTCAGTCTTATTGCCTTGTGCATCTGTTTCGTATTCTGTGATGCGTACTTTTACACGTGCATGTAATTCTGCTGTGTCAGTACGATAAGCTTTTTCAGCTTCCAGGGGGCTGGTAAACATCATGCCTTCACCTTTACCATTAACACGTTCTCGCGTCATATAGTACAAGCCCATTACCACATCCTGTGAAGGTACAATAATTGGCTCACCATTGGCTGGTGAAAGGATGTTGTTGGTAGACATCATCAATGCGCGAGATTCAAGCTGAGCTTCAATCGTCAACGGCACGTGAACAGCCATTTGGTCACCATCGAAATCGGCATTGTATGCAGCACACACCAATGGGTGTAACTGAATCGCTTTACCTTCGATTAGGATGGGTTCAAATGCTTGAATACCTAGTCTATGCAGTGTGGGTGCACGGTTAAGTAGCACTGGGTGTTCACGAATAACTTCGTCTAACACATCCCATACTTCTGGATCTTCACGCTCTACTAATTTCTTAGCGGCTTTGATGGTAGTAGCTAGACCACGACCTTCTAATTTTCCATAAATAAATGGTTTAAATAACTCAAGCGCCATTTTTTTAGGTAAACCACATTGGTGCAAACGTAATGTAGGACCAACTGTAATGACAGAACGGCCAGAATAGTCAACGCGTTTACCCAGTAAGTTCTGACGAAAACGACCTTGCTTACCTTTGATCATATCAGCCAAAGATTTAAGAGGACGTTTATTAGATCCTGTAATTGCACGACCACGACGACCATTGTCTAACAAGGCATCAACTGCTTCTTGCAACATACGCTTTTCGTTACGAACAATTATATCTGGGGCGGCTAGATCTAGAAGGCGCTTTAATCGGTTGTTACGGTTGATAACACGACGATATAAATCGTTCAGATCAGACGTCGCAAAACGACCACCGTCTAGTGGCACCAAAGGACGTAAGTCAGGTGGTAACACAGGTAGTATTGTTAAAATCATCCATTCAGGTTTGTTACCTGACAATTGGAAAGATTCCAATAACTTCAAACGTTTAGTGATTTTTTTACGCTTTGTTTCAGAGTTAATAGTGGGTAACTCTTCACGCATTGCAACAACATCGGCATCAACGTCCAGCGCTTTAAGCAATTCAAATACTGCTTCGGCACCCATTTTTGCTTCAAATTCGTCGCCATGTTCTTCAAGGGCATCCAAATATTCTTCTTCGGTTAGAAGTTGGCTACGCTCAAGCGTTGTCATACCTGGCTCTGATACCACATATGATTCAAAATAAAGTACACGTTCGATATCACGTAAAGTCATATCTAACATTAAACCAATACGAGATGGTAATGATTTTAAGAACCAAATGTGTGCAACTGGACTAGCCAAATCAATGTGACCCATACGCTCACGACGTACTTTAGTTAAGGTAACTTCTACCCCACATTTTTCACAAATTACACCACGGTGTTTAAGGCGCTTGTATTTACCACACAAACATTCGTAATCTTTTACCGGACCAAAAATACGTGCACAGAACAAACCGTCACGTTCTGGCTTAAAGGTACGGTAGTTAATTGTTTCTGGTTTCTTAACTTCACCAAATGACCACGAGCGGATCATATCCGGCGAGGCTAGACCAATTCGTATATTATCGAATTCTTCGGTCTTATGTTGTTGCTTAAGAAACTTTAATAAATCTTTCACATTTCTCTCCCAGCGGAGTCAATTGCAAAGGTGTAACACTTGCACTGACAAGTGTTACACCAATCCTGTCATAAGCTCTAAGAGCAGCTTACTGCTCTTCTAGTTCGATGTTGATACCTAGCGAACGGATTTCTTTCAACAATACGTTGAAGGATTCCGGCATACCAGGTTCCATACGATGATCACCATCCACAATGTTTTTATACATTTTGGTACGGCCATTCACGTCATCAGACTTAACGGTTAACATTTCTTGCAAGGTGTAGGCAGCACCATAAGCTTCTAGTGCCCATACTTCCATCTCTCCGAAACGCTGACCACCGAACTGTGCTTTACCACCTAAAGGTTGCTGTGTAACCAAGCTGTATGAACCAGTTGAACGAGCGTGCATTTTATCGTCGACTAAATGGTTCAGTTTCAACATGTACATATAACCCACGGTGACAGGGCGCTCAAATGGGCGTCCGGTACGACCGTCGAACAATGTAATTTGTCCGCTTTCTGGGATATCTGCCAAGGTCAACATATGCTTGATTTCAGCTTCAGTTGCACCATCGAAAACAGGTGTTGCCATAGGCAAACCTTTACGAAGGTTGCCGGCTAAACGTGTCACTTCATCGTCACTGAAGGTACTTAAATCAACTGCCTGATGAGATTTACCGGCGCTGTATACTTCTTTTAGGAAGCTTCGCAGTTTGGCCATCTCTTCGTGTTCTTTAAGCATACGATCGATTTTGTCACCGATACCGCTAGCAGCCATACCCAAGTGGGTTTCAAGTACCTGACCGATGTTCATACGCGAAGGTACGCCCAATGGATTCAGTACGATGTCGACCGGCGTGCCATGTTCATCATAAGGCATGTCTTCAACTGGCTTGATAGTCGATATAACACCCTTGTTACCATGACGACCGGCCATTTTATCACCAGGCTGTATATGACGTTTAACTGCAAGGTAAACCTTAACAATTTTAAGCACGCCTGGTGCTAGGTCATCACCTTGAGTGATTTTACGACGTTTAACTTCAAACTTAGTATCAAAGTCAGCTTTGATTTCGACGTGCTGATCAGCAATTTGATCTAGCTCTGATTGCGCATCTTCATCATCGAGTGTTAAATCAAACCACTTATCACGTGGCATGCTGTCAAGTCTTGCTTGCTCAACTCCAGACTTAAGCAACAAATTTCCTGCACGAGCAAAGATGCCGTCAGCTAAAATGTTGAATTCGTCAGATAAGTCTTTTTTCACTTCACGTAATTGCATATCCTCAATTTCGCGAGCACGTTTGTCTTTTTCAACACCATCACGAGTGAAGACCTGAACGTCAATAACTGTTCCATGTACGCTGTTAGGTACTCGTAACGACGTATCTTTAACGTCAGACGCTTTTTCACCGAAAATAGCCCTTAGAAGTTTCTCTTCTGGAGTCAGCTGAGTTTCACCTTTAGGTGTGACTTTACCTACCAGAATATCGCCGCCTTTTACTTCAGCCCCGATATAAACCACACCAGATTCATCTAGTTTACCTAGCGCAGACTCACCCACATTAGGGATATCAGCACTGATTTCTTCTGGACCAAGCTTTGTATCACGAGCAATACAGCTTAATTCTTGAATGTGGATTGAAGTGAATCTGTCTTCCATCGCTACGCGCTCTGAAATCAAGATTGAATCTTCGAAGTTGTAACCGTTCCATGGCATGAACGCGATACGCATATTTTGGCCTAACGCCAATTCACCCATATCAGTTGATGGTCCATCTGCCAAAACATCACCCGCTACAACCGGTTCGCCAACATTACAAGTAGGCTTTTGGTTGATACACGTGTTTTGGTTAGAACGCGTATATTTAGTCAAGTTGTAGATATCGATCCCAGCTTCACCCGCTGTCATCTCGTCTTCATTTACTTTGATAACAATTCGACTTGCATCAACGTAATCAACTGAACCACCGCGTTTAGCGATAATGGTTACACCAGAATCTACAGCAACTGTTTTCTCCATTCCTGTACCAACTAATGGCTTTTCAGCTATTAATGTAGGAACGGCTTGACGTTGCATGTTGGCACCCATTAGGGCTCGGTTAGCATCATCATGCTCTAGGAAGGGGATAATACTCGCTGCAACAGAAACGATTTGTTGCGGTGACACATCCATATAAGTGATATCAGAAACCGACATTAACGTGGTTTCACCACGGAAACGACAAGGGATCAAATCTTCAGTCAACTTACCTTTTGCATCCAGTACTACGTTTGCTTGCGCAATCGCGTATTGCCCCTCTTCAATCGCAGATAAGTAATCAATTTCGTCAGTCACGACGCCGTCAGCTATTTTACGATAAGGGGTTTCTAAGAAACCGTAATCGTTAGTTCGGGCATAGCTTGCAAGCGAGTTGATCAAACCAATGTTTGGGCCTTCAGGTGTTTCAATAGGACATACACGACCATAGTGAGTCGGATGTACATCTCGTACTTCAAAGCCTGCACGTTCACGTGTCAAACCACCCGGACCTAAGGCAGAAATACGACGTTTGTGCGTCACTTCAGACAATGGATTGTTTTGATCCATAAACTGAGATAATTGACTTGAACCAAAGAATTCTTTAACGGCAGCAGAGATCGGTTTAGCATTGATTAAGTCTTGAGGCATGATTGCATCAAGGTCACCTAGGCTCAAACGTTCTTTAACTGCACGTTCAACACGCACAAGACCAACTCGGAATTGGTTTTCAGCCATTTCACCAACAGAACGAATACGTCTGTTACCTAAATGGTCGATATCATCCACTTCATCTTTACCGTCACGGATAGTGATCAGCTGTTTCATTACAGCTACGATATCGTCTTTATCTAATACACCTTTACCAGTTGATACGTCACGACCTAAACGGCGATTGAACTTCATTCGTCCAACAGCAGATAAATCATAACGGTCTTCAGAGAAGAACAAGTTATTAAACAAAGTCTCAGCCGCGTCTTTAGTCGGTGGCTCACCTGGACGCATCATGCGATAAATTTCAACCAAAGCTTCTAGCTTATTAGTTGAACCATCGATACGTAAGGTATCTGAGATGTAAGCACCATGATCAAGTTCATTGATATAAAGCGTATCAAATGCTTTGATACCTGCTGCAGTGATTTCAACAAGGTTTTCTAGGGTTAATTCATCATTGGCAGCAACGATAACTTCACCAGTTTCTTCATTGACATAATCACGAGCAAATACACGACCCACTAAATATTCTGCAGGTACTTCGAGCTCTGTTATTTTTGCTTTTTCTAGCGCGCGAGTATGACGTGCTGAAATACGACGACCTGTTTCAACAACCACTTTGCCTTTATTATCAAGGATATCGAACTGTGCTGTTTCACCACGAAGGCGATCCGGCACAATATCTGACAAATATTTCTCACCGTCGATGCGTACTTGGTTTGTTTCAAAGAACAAAGCAAGGATCTCTTCGGTTGGCATTTCCAATGCACGTAACATAATAGTAGCCGGCAATTTACGGCGTCTATCTATACGTACAAATAAATTATCTTTAGGGTCAAATTCAAAGTCTAACCATGAACCACGGTAAGGAATAACACGTGCGTTATATAACACTTTACCAGATGAGTGAGTTTTCCCTTTGTCGTGATCGAAGAACACGCCTGGTGAACGGTGTAATTGTGACACAATGACACGCTCAGTCCCGTTGATAACAAATGTACCGTTATCAGTCATGAGTGGAATTTCACCCATGTAGACTTCTTGCTCTTTTATGTCTTTTACTGTGCCAGGTGCTGCTTCTCTATCGAACAACACCAAACGCAATTTCACACGTAATGGAGCAGAATATGTCACACCACGGATTTGACATTCTTTCACATCAAATACTGGGGCACCTAAACGGTAACTTACATACTGCAACTCAGCGTTACCAGAGTAACTTTTTATTGGGAAAACTGATCGAAATGCTGCTTCCAGTCCATGTTGACCATCTACATCTAGGTCAATAAATTTCTTAAAAGAATCTAACTGGATTGAAAGTAGATACGGTATTTCCAATACCTGTGGACGTTTGCCAAAATCCTTACGGATACGTTTCTTTTCGCTATAAGAGTAAACCATGGGTTCCTCAGCCTGCCGATTTTTGACCCAACTTGCTTAACTAGACGTCATGACAGACATAAAGTAAAACAAACTTCCGCTACCCTTTAAGTTGTAGAAAAACGTTTACCAAAGTCATTAAGAGGCTTACTTAACTTATTGGTTTTATTTAGTTTTATCTACAATTTGCACTTCTTTATTAGGACTAATATCAAAGGATGAAAATAGTAAATCCTACAGCGCAAAAAGGCTGGTGACTAAAAAGTCACCAGCCTATGCCATTTCAGGCTAACAATCTGTGTTTAGACAGATTATTATTTAAGCTCAACTTCAGCGCCAGCTTCTTCAAGCGTCTTCTTAAGTTCTTCAGCATCTTCTTTAGAAACGCCTTCTTTTACAGGTGTTGGAGCAGCTTCAACTAAAGTTTTCGCTTCTTTCAATCCAAGACCTGTAGCAGTACGTACCGCTTTGATTACTGAAACTTTATTTGCACCAAAAGATGTCATAACCACATCAAATTCAGTCTGCTCTTCTACAGCTTCAGCAGCTGCAGCAGGACCAGCAACAGCAACAGCTGCTGCAGCAGAAACGTTGAATTTTTCTTCAGCCGCTTCAATAAGTTCCACAAGTTCCATTACTGGCATTTCAGCAATAGCGTTTAATATATCATCTTTAGTTAGAGCCATTTCTCTAAACTCCTGGGTTTAATGTTAAAAATTTATAATGCCAAAGACGAAAACTATTTTTCGTCTTTGATCGCCGCCAATACACGCACAAACTTGCCTGGAACTTCGTTGATAGTACGAACGAATTTCTCGACAGGTGCTTTGAAGGTAGCAAGTAATCTTGCCAACGCTTCGTCGCGGGTAGGAAGTGACGCTACTGCATCCAGTTTTTCTGGACCCAACAAACCACTACCAATAGAAAGTGCAGTTACGTTTAACTTGTTGTTCGTTTTTGCATAGTCTTTAAAAAGACGTGCAGCACTACCAGGTGCTTCTATGGAAAAACCATAGATTAACGGACCAGTTAAAGCACTGTCCATGTCAGAAAACTTACTTTCAGCTAAAGCACGTTTTGCAAGTGTGTTACGAACTACTCGTAAGTAAACACCTTGTTCACGGGCTTTAATTCGAAGGTCAGTTAACTCTGCCACTTCCATCCCACGGTATTCAGCGACGGCAACAGATAGAGCTCGAGACGCAACATCGTTTATCTCTGCTACGATCTCTTTTTTTGCTGCTAAGCCTAATGCCACTGAGTTCACCTCTTAAAGTCTGAAACATCATTTCTTTTGAAATATCCGTTTCAGGATTCACAGATTGATATCATTGCTTCTAATCTTTGGGAAAAGAATACAAATCCACCGCTCTACGGTGTTCGTTAATCCCAGAGAGTCTGAGTCGAAACCACCGTCTGCGCAGGCTCGCTTTTTAAGTAAGTTGTTTGCGACAAGTGATATTTATGACCACTGTCTAGGCGAATGCTCTCTTACTTCATTCACCAACTTACGCCTGCGGTCTTGGACGGGAGTCTGTCGTTTAGCTAATTTTACAAAAAGTTAAACTCAGACTCCAACCCACAACCTTTATAGAGAAACAGGTAACCTACTCGCTACCTGCTAAAACCAAACTTACTTAGCGTCTAAGCTAGCTTGATCTAGAGAAACACCCGCACCCATTGTTGTACTAAGGCTAATTTTCTTAATGAAAGTGCCTTTTGCTGAAGAAGGCTTAGCTTTGTTAAGCGCTTCTAGCAATGCTGCCAAGTTTTCTTTAATCTGGTTTGCTTCAAAAGCGATTTTACCAATGCTTGCATGGATAATACCGTTTTTATCGTTACGATAACGTACCTGACCTGCTTTAGCATTCTTAACTGCCGTAGCAACATCGGGTGTAACCGTACCGGTTTTAGGATTAGGCATAAGACCACGTGGACCCAATATTTGTCCTAACTGACCAACAACGCGCATCGCATCTGGTGATGCAACAACAACGTCAAAATTCATTTCGCCTTTTTTCACTAGTTCTGCTAAATCTTCCATACCAACAATGTCAGCACCGGCAGCTTTTGCAGCTTCAACGTTTGCACCCTGTGTAAACACTGCAACACGTACGTCTTTACCTGTGCCATTTGGTAATACAGTGGCGCCACGAACATTTTGGTCAGATTTACGTGCATCTATGCCAAGGTTAACGGCGACATCAACACTTTCTGCAAATTTAGCAGTAGCTAATTCTTTTAATAAAGTAACCGCTTCGTTAAATTCGTATTCTTTAGTCGCATCAACTTTTTCTGAAACTAAGCGAGCGCGTTTTGATAATTTAGCCATGTCTTATCCCTCTACCACTAAGCCCATGCTGCGTGCAGAGCCAGCGATGGTGTTTACTGCTGCATCTAAACTTGCTGCAGTCAAATCAGGTTCTTTGGTTTTAGCAATTTCTTCTAATTGCTCGCGCGTCACTTGACCCACTTTTTCAGTGTTAGGACGGCCAGAACCACTTTTTATGCCAGCAGCTTTCTTTAGTAAGAAAGAAGCAGGAGGTGTTTTAGTTAGGAATGTGAAAGAACGATCTTCGTAAACAGTAATTTCTACTGGTACAGGAGAGCCTTTTTCAAGAGATTCTGTTTTTGCGTTAAACGCTTTACAGAACTCCATTATATTTACACCATGTTGACCTAAAGCAGGACCAACTGGAGGACTAGGGTTCGCAGCACCTGCCGCAACCTGAAGCTTAATTAAGCCTGTGACTTTCTTCGCCATGATAATACTCTCTAATTTGGGTATAACGCCTTGTAAACACTGAGAATGCTTACTCTATAGGCTTCCCGTTCTAATAAAAATCGGTCGCGAATTGTAGATTAAACGGCGTCTTCGCACAAGTCTTATTGTTAACAATCTTTAATTTTATGCACTAAATATTACATTACGAGCATCTATGAGCACATTATCCACCATAAAGTAACAATAAACATTGCTGCATTCACAAATTCATTAATCTGACCATGAAGATATTCAAGATATTAACTGTTTTAAGCTAATTCACTTATTGTTTAATTACCTCAGCATTATCTTTTTTAATGGATATGCAGGTTGGGTAAAACAGCAATTTAGTTGGTGGCGGTTGTCTAAGCTGATATAGAAACGTGTGTTTTTCAGTAATAAAAAAAGATGCAATTTGCATCTTTTTTTATTACTGATTTGTAGCTAAATTTAGCCTTTTTCTACCTGACCAAACTCTAGCTCTACCGGTGTAGAACGACCAAAGATTAATACTGATACTTTTAAGCGGCTCTTTTCGTAATCGACTTCCTCGACAACACCATTGAAATCTGCAAACGGTCCATCGGTAACACGTACTACTTCGCCTGGTTCGAACAACGTTTTTGGTTTTGGTTTATCAACGCCTTCTTGAAGTCGGTTTAAAATAGCATCGGCTTCTTTATTGGTAATAGGTGCTGGGCGGTCTGACGTACCACCAATGAATCCTAGGACACGAGGCACACTTTTAACCAAATGCCATGAATCTTCATTCATATCCATTTGAACTAATACGTAACCTGGAAAGAATTTACGTTCACTTTTTCTTTGTTGCCCTGCACGCATTTCGACCACTTCTTCGGTTGGCACTAAGATTTCGCCAAAGTAGTCTTCCATCTCGTTCATTTTAATATGTTCTAACAATGTTTTTTGAACACGGCCTTCATAACCAGAAAAAGCTTGAACTACGTACCATTTTTTATCAGACATACCTTAAATCCCTAATCCAGTTATAAACGAGACAATCTCAACGATGATCCCGTCTAGTCCCCACAAAATAAGTGCCACCACAACAGTCGCGGCTAAGACGATCATAGTCGTCGTCGTCGTTTCTTGACGAGTGGGCCATACGACCTTGCGTACTTCAATACGTGATTCTTTTGCAAAAGTAATGAAAGTGCTGCCTTTCACTGTGGTAGAAGCTATAAAACCTGACATTCCCACAACAGCGACGGCTATTAGGGCAATATACAGAACGGAAAGTTCTGGAAAAAAGTGATTAACAGCAACTACGCCCCCTAACAAACCAAATATAACCAGCCACTTCAACATGTCTAAAGGGTTGGAATTGTTTTCTGTATTTTCACTCATGCTAAACCCTAACTCTCTTATTCGTTATGTCGTCACCTGAAAATGGGACATTTTTTGCCAATAAAATGGCAGGGGTGGAGGGATTCGAACCCCCAACCATCGGTTTTGGAGACCGCTGTTCTACCAATTGGAACTACACCCCTAAAACTCATAGCGATTATCGGATACTAAATTTCTACCCAACAACGCAAATTTTAGTTACATCAACCTTGTAGAATCATTTATTTTTCGGGAAAAATTCTGAATCACTATCAAGGAGGGAGCCGTATTATACTTATTGACATCGGGTATTCAAGAAGAAAGATGAAAGAAGACAAGTGAGCAGTATATAAATCTAGTTAATAAATATTTATTCATTAACTTTTCTGTTTCTTAAATGCTTATATTTTAGCTTTAAATAAGCTCTTAAGGGTACCGGGAAGTTTTATTGATATTATTTACCTTGCTCTTAGATTTTATATGCAAAGTAACTTTATTAATATTCAAACCACGTAATATTGTTGTTTAAAATTCTCATTTACACAAATTATTTGAATATAACTTTAAGTTTCAAAATGAGTATTTTTGACTGCTTATATAATGATTTTAAAGAAAAAGAGAACCGAATATGATGCTCAATGTTGATGGCAACAATATTAGTTTAACCTCAATTATTGAGAGCATCTTTTAATTTGTAAATTGGCAAATAATTTGCAAGTTATATGCAAATTATTCTAAGAATAACCAATCTAAAGTTGAGTATTCCAGTTTAACTATGTTGACAGGTTCCATATTACTGATATAACCCCTTTCTAATTTAAACGTCTTGGAGTCATTTCTTTGAACAAGAGCATTATCACCAATGGGTTAGCCCTCGCCATAGTTTTGCTGGGTTTTATGTTAGACAACGTCATCATTAAAACTGTCGGGCTATTTGCTATATCAGGTGCGTTAACCAATTGGATCGCAGTACATATGTTATTTGAAAAAGTACCCGGATTGTATGGCTCCGGGGTAATACCAGAACGCTTCGAAGATTTTAAAAGCGGGATCCGCACGCTGGTGATGGCGCAGTTTTTTAGTAAAGAAAACATACAACGTTTTTTAACTGACAACAAACAACCTGTACATGTGGACTTTGCGCCTATTATTAAAAAGGTAGATTTGGCACCCACATTTGATTCATTGGTTGAAGTTATCAAAGATTCTTCATTTGGACAGATGCTTGGAATGTTTGGTGGTGTTGAAGCCTTAGAGCCGATGCGACAACCTTTTGTCATTAAAATGGGTGCGGCCCTTGAAGATATTACTCAAGATCCTAAATTCACATTACTATTGCAACAAGAATTAACACAGCCAGATATACAGCAAGACCTGCACGAAAAAATCAATACAATTGTTGAACAACGTTTGGACGAACTGACGCCCAAAATGGTCAAAGACATTATTCAGAGTATGATCAGGGAACATTTAGGTTGGCTAGTGGTGTGGGGCGGAGTTTTTGGAGGATTAATTGGGCTGTTGGCTGCTTCGCTCAATATATAGATAGTCTAAAACGGACAAGGGCTGGTCAAGGTCATTCGCTTTTGAGATTGCGGGTGGCTGAAATTGATGTCTAGGGCATGTAACAAAAGCCTACTTGACATGGCTTGGGTTGCTTCTATGCCATAAAGATCACACCCTAAGATACTATGTCCAATAGCTTGGCTGTGAAGTCGCAACTGATGTGTTCTCCCTGTCAAAGGCGTAAAAATCACTCTAGTACGAACAGGATCATTCAACCTTTCAATCACTTCATAACAACTTTGAGCAGACTTGCCATCTTGATGACAAATTTTAAGTCGTGGGAATAACAATTTGTCCTTGGCTATGGGTAAATCAATTAGCCCTTCATCATCTAACACTTCGCCAGCCAAAATACTCAGATACCGTTTTATCACACTGCGAGCTTGGAATTGCTTGGTCAGGTTTGCATTAACCACTTTATTTTTAGCTAATAACATCACACCTGAAGTACCAAAATCCAAGCGATGGGCCAAAGTAATGTCGCCATATTGTTGTGTTAATCGATAGTGTACCGAATCTTTATTCAGCGGGTTTTTACCGGACAAACTCAATAATCCACTGGGCTTGTTGATAGCCAACAGATATTCATCCTCAAACAATATTTCGATTTTCTCGAGACAAATAGGAGCAATAAAATCGTCTATAGGACCTGACTTAAAATCGAAGTTATGCAAGTTGATTCTGATAAAAAAACATGATTAAACCTGTTGCTATCCAGCACATTATTATGCCAATTATAAAGTCTAACACCACCCATGTTCTGCTACTTTCAAAAAATGGGATGAGCTTTTTCGATGCGTAACCTAAACCAAAGAACCAAATAAAGGAAGCCATCACTGAACCCAGTAAGAACCAAGGTTTTTCTTCGCTACTCAAGGTGCCGCCAATCCCACCGATGATCACTAAAGTGTCTATATACACGTGAGGATTAAGCAAGGTAATGGCCAGTGTAGTTAACATTAATTTGCCAATTGACTGCTGTTTGCTGGCTGTATCTTCAATACGTAAGTGGCTATTTCCTCGATAGGCTTTTATAAATGAATTCAGACCATACCAATACAAAAATGACGCCCCGAGTATTGCTAGTATATTCAAGAAAAAAGGCCATTTTTGTAATACAGTTCCTACTCCAAGTATGCCTAGGGTGATTAAAATCGCATCACAGAGAAAACACACTGCACAGGCATAAAACACTCTTTGTTTGAGTAAACCTTGGCGCAAAACAAAGGCGTTTTGAGCACCTATTGCGATAATTAGCCCGCCAGAAATCAGAACACCCTGTACTACCATGTCTATCAATCGAAATTCCTAGCCATTGCGTTTATGCCTCTATTCCAACCCTATAAACCCACCAGTTTGGTGAGCCCATAACTTGGCATAAATCCCATTTTTCCTTAGTAGTTCAGAATGTGAACCTTGCTCAACAATTTTGCCTTCGTCTAACACTAATAGCCTGTCCATTTGCGCAATAGTTGAAAGTCTGTGGGCAATAGCAAGTACTGTTTTATTCTCCATGACTTTATCTAAACAATGTTGAATTGCCGCCTCCACTTCAGAGTCCAGTGCCGACGTGGCTTCATCTAAAATTAAAATCGGCGCGTCTTTTAACATCACACGGGCTATGGCAATACGCTGACGTTGACCACCGGAGAGTTTCACACCACGTTCACCTACATGGGCGTCATACCCTACTCGTCCTTTTAAGTCAGACAATGTCTGGATGAACTCATGAGATTCAGCTTGACTGGCCGCCAGCAGCATATCTTCTTCACTGGCGTCTAACTTGCCGTATAAAATATTGTCTCTTACTGAGCGATGTAACAAAGACGTGTCTTGAGTGACCATACTAATATTGGCCCGCAACGAACTTTGTTGAACCTGGCTGATATCCTGGCCATCAATCTTGATTGTGCCACTTTGAATATCATAAAAACGTAATAATAAATTAACCAAAGTAGATTTCCCGGCACCTGAGCGCCCAACTAAACCCACTTTTTCACCCGCTTTTATGTTGATATCTAAGTCTCTAAATACTGAAATAGGGATATCATTAGCGCCCTTGTAGCCAAAATTCACCTTATTAAAGTGAATGGCACCGCCGTTCATTTTAAGTGTTTTCGCTTCATCAATATCCTTGATATCAACAGGCACAGACAAGCTATTAATGCCATCTTGCACCGTACCTATATTTTCAAATAATGATGAAACTTCCCACATGATCCATTGAGACATACCGTTGAGACGCAGACTTAAACTGATAGTAATGGCTATTTCGCCAGGCGTTACCAATTCAAGCGTCCATAAATAAATGGCCAGGGCACTAATACTGAACACTAATAGTGCATTACTAAACCACACACAACCATAAAGCACGGTAACCAAACGCATTTGTGGATAGACACTTTTTAGAAAACCAGACATGCCCTCTTTTGCATACTCTTCTTCTCTGCTGGTGTGGGCAAAAAGTTTTACTGTGGCAATGTTCGTATAACTATCCACAATGCGCCCTGTCATCATAGAACGGGCATCAGCCTGTTTTTGTGACACGCGTTTCAACTTAGGTATCAAAGTGCTTAGTATCACCACATAGACAACAAACCATATAATAAGTGGCATACTCAAACGCCAGTCTGCCGACATAACTAAATATAAGATACTGAAAAAATACACACCTACATAGACAAAAATATCTAAGGTTTTCATCACGGCTTCACGCACTGACAAAGCCGTTTGCATGACCTTGGTTGCTATTCGTCCAGCAAACTCATTTTGAAAAAAACCTAAGCTTTGACCAATCATATATCTGTGAGCTTGCCAACGAATTTGCATAGGGTAATTTCCCATCAAACCTTGGTGCGACAAAAAAGATTGGGTGATAACTAATATTGGTAAAATAACTAAAATCAGTACCCCCATCCAAATCAAACTGCCCGCTTCTCTTTCAAGAAAAGTGTCAGGATCACTTTCAGCCAACCAATCAACTAGTTGACCAAGAAATCCAAATAAAGACACTTCTAATATGGCGATGGCTGCCGACAGCAATGACACAGCAAAGATCACCGGCCACATTCCTTTAGTGTAATAACAACAAAAAGCAAAAATGGTATTTGGTGGTTGTGAAGGATGTTCAACAGGAAACGGATTGGTTAACCGTTCAAAAAATGAAAACATGGAGATTATTGACCTTGGAATAACATGGCTTGATGGCGTTAAAAACTCAGCAAACCTTAATCTTAAATTAGGCTAATCAGAATACCCTAATTGTTGCAGCTTCGATTCAATTTTTTTCGAATGTTGCGCTTTCCATTCAGCTAAATCCATCGCCGCATCTTTATCGGTTCGAGCTTTAGCAAGGTTATAAACCTCTGCTAGCTTAACTTGCGGAATAACCGCAATACCATCTTCATCGGCCACAATGTAATCACCGGCATTTACTGTGACACCACCACATTGAATAGGTTGATTAAGAGGAAATATTTGTTCTTTAGCCCCGGGCTTAGGCATCAAGCCACGGGCGTAAACCGGAAACTGCGCATCACGTATTTCGCCAATATCACGAATAAATCCATCAATAATCATAGCCACAATGCCTCGCTGCTTAGCGATTGCGCAAACATTACCGCCAGCATTAGCATAATCAGGGCCTGCTTCAACTACAATCACATCACCTGCTTTAGCACGGTAAATTGCTGCATGTAAGCTTAGGTGATCACCCTTTGCACACTTCACAGTAAAAGCAGGGCCAGCAATGCGAGGCATTGGCGACCACATTTGATGAATGCCAGGCTGGATAAACTGCTCTATTGGTAAACCTTCCGCATATTCGCAAGGGGAGACCCCAAGCAACTGTTCAATTGTCGGTTTTGACATACTGCTAGGCTCCAATAAATTTTGTGGCAAATAGCACCACCCAATAAAAACAAATACCAATCTGTGCCAAGAAAAAAGCAAAACGAATTTGCACCGCCAATACACTAGTCGATATCAAGTGCGTAATAGACTGCCCTAAACGCGCTACCAACAACGGTAACGCTAATCCATTGGTGATTGCAGCCGAATCAGTCGCCAATGCCAACAACATCAAACCACCCATAAACGCAAAACTCTCAACACAATTACTTTGAGTTCTGGTTATCCGTTCACCAAAGGCGGGTGAGTCAGAACCATCAGGCTTAAAGCCATTAACTGCCTGCCTTTTTTTAGCAACTAGCAGAGTACGATAAGAGGCTAAGCAAACTAATAAAATCAATATCCAAGTGATATATCCTAAAAGTGAAATAATCGTGTCGTTCATGAATATCCAATTTACAAATTAAAATGTTGTAACACTTTATCCCACACTTTGTTTTAGGCCAACATCAAATTTTCATCAACAAGTTAGTTAAACTCGCTCAACAGCCCGCAGACTGAAAAACAGAATGAAAATAAAAACTACGCTAGCAATTTACTCACTACAGCCACATTGTTTTGCAAGTTTTTGTATGCTGAATATTTATTGGGGATGTGAAACAAGATGTCACAGCTTATAAATAATATGACTATCAAGTCCAGCTTCTTATTGCTAATGGTGATATGTCACCGATTAAATATAAATATATTTAAAGAAAAGGTCTGACTGGAGTGGACCGGAACACCTCATCATTTCTCTAATATACTTATTTAGCCCAGATTTTATTACTTAATGGCGCTGTGGGGCAGCGGCTGCCTTAATTGTTATCTGCGACGAATGACGAGGGTGTAACTTAGGATAAAGTAAACTTGTGCATCGAAAGTAACACCGTCGTTGATTTCCCCAATCAAAAAGAGTTTGTTTTTTTGTGGCTTCACCACTGCTATTTATTGTTGTAGATCAAATACATTTCTGCTTAAAAGGATAAAATACATTTGAGTAACGTTAAGGAAACACAGATGAAAATTGATAATATCTTAGTCATTTCAGATCAACAAGACAAGCAACAAAGTGCGCTAGCGCATGCAAAGTCATTGGTTGACCGCTATGGGGCGAAACTTCATATTGTGGCTTTTAATTATGAGCATTTTGCTACCCTAGAAACCAAATTAAACAATGAACAGCAGCTCGAGGTTCAGAATAAAATTCTTTCATCAGGTAAAAATTGGCTTGATGGCCAAATTACTAAATTAAGTCTGCAAGCAAAATCAACAAGTGAAGTGTTATGGGCAAAAGATATTGTAGGTTGGGTTAAAAAGCATTGTGCCTCCCAATCCTACGATTTAATCATTAAGACAGGACACCGCAGCGAAGGTTTGTTTTATGTGCCTACAGATTGGCACTTGATCCGTAATAACCTTGTGCCCACTTTACTTGTAGCAGAAAAAAAGTGGCGCAAGAAACAAACGATTATGGTGTCACTTGATTTAGGTACTCACTTCAAAGCAAAACAAGCACTCAATCAAAAATTGGTTGATGCAGGGATCAGCTTTGCCACAAGCACAAATATGCCATTGCATATTTGCTACAGTTTACCTATCTCAAATGTACTTAAAGACTTGGGTGTAATAGATACCAAAACGGCTGTTAAAGAAGCCAAAATGAAATATATCCCACTTATTCAAGGAATGTTGGGAGATCACAACATTCCAGTGGAGAATATTCATATTAAGGCCGGTTCAGCCGCAAAGGTGATCCCGAGTCTCGCCTCAAAACACGCTGCGGGACTGGTGGTTATTGGCAGCATTGGACGCAAAGGCTTAAAAGCCAAACTAATGGGCAATACCGCTGAAGGTGTATTAGCGTTATTAAAGACAGATATCTTAGTGATGCAGCCTTAAATAATTAAGCAAAAATTTAGGCCAGGCAACATATCTTTATATTTTGCCGTGCCTATATTTTGCTGCGGTATCGAACTTAGTAACCGTAGTAGTTTATCCCTAATAGCATTGTCAAAAGCTAGGGTGTATTGCATTTTTGAAATAGAAACGGTTTTTATTGTATACTCATCTATCGCCCCGTTTCTATTTTTGCTGACTTTGTATGACATCAGTTTTAACATCGTCAAGTATTTAGCTTCTGCTAGAACTTAGTAGTTCATGGCTCGCTGCTGCTCTTAGCTTAGCTTTCTAGCTTTAAACTTACGCCCTTTCAATTTGCCTTCATTAAACTGTTTAAGGGCTCGTTTAATGCTGCGAGTTTTAACTGCCACATAAGTATGAGTGGCTGTCACGTTGATTTTGCCTATGTCATCACCGGCAATATCAGCGTCTTTTGTTAAGGCGCCCAAAATATCTCCTGGTCGGATTTTACTCTTTTTGCCGCCATCGATACATATTGTGGAATATTCGGGCTCGATAAGACGGTTAGCATGAAAACGTAGCGCTTGGATACCGGTCCATTTTATCTTAGCTTTTTGATAATCTTCAATCGCATTGGCGCGAGGGATTTCTTTTTTGGTACACAGGGTTAGTGCTAAACCTTTGGCATCCGCACGACCTGTTCGACCAATACGGTGAATATGTACTTCAGGGTCTGGAGTGATTTGGTAACTGATGACCGCATTCACTGCTTTAATATCCAACCCCCGCGAAGCAACATCTGTAGCGACCAACACAGATACACTACGGTTCGAGAACCGGGTTAACACTTCAGTTCTGTCACGCTGCTCTAAATCACCGTGCAAGGCTAATACAGACACGCCCAATTTAGTCAGTTCCTCTGCTACTTCTTGACAGGCAATTTTAGTATTACAAAATACGATAGCCGATTCTGTTTGATAGTGACTTAACATTGCTGCTACCGCTTTAATGCGATGAGGCTCTTCTACTTCAAAAAACAGTTGTTCAATACTGGTAGGTTCATGAGTGGCTTCAACACTGACTTCTAGTGGGTTGCGCTGTACATCTCTGCTTATCTGCGCAATAGAATCAGGAAAAGTGGCAGAAAACAGCAAGGTTTGGCGATCCAGAGGCACTGCATCAATCACTTTGGCCATTTCTACTTCAAAGCCCATATCTAACATACGATCGGCTTCGTCGAGCACTAAAGTATTCACCTCACTTAAATCTAGGCGTTGGCGAAACAAATGGTCCATGAGGCGCCCTGGAGTACCCACAATTATATGTGCACCATGCTCCAATGAACCGATTTGCGGACCCAAAGGCGTGCCACCACATAAAGTTAATACTTTAATATTATGAATACCACGGCCTAACTTACGAATTTCTAACGCCACTTGTTCTGCCAGCTCTCGAGTAGGGCACATGACCAATGCTTGAACTCGAAATCGCTTCACCTTGAGGTTATGTAATAATCCTAAACCAAAGGCAGCTGTTTTACCGCTACCTGTTTTGGCTTGGCCAACGACATCTTTGCCTTCAATAATAGCTGGCAAGCTCATAGCTTGAATGTCGGTCATTTCTTTGAAACCCATAGATTCCAGGTTGTCGAGCAAAGCGTTGTTTAAACCCAGTGAAGCAAATTCTTTATTCAAAATATTCTCATTTATGATAATCGATATACACGCAACTAAAGGCTGCTATGTCGGTCTTTTTCGTTACACACTTCGAGCACTTGCGATGATTCAGCGGGTGCTTTTAGCTTAGTCTAGTGATGGGCTTTCATATCTAGTTTTGTCATCGCCTAAGCAATCGATTGTCACACTAGGTGCAAATTCTGCTTCGCTAACGACCTTATCTAAAAATCCAGCGGTGACCGCTTATTGTGGTGAGACCATTTCAGCTAAAATTACCGAACGGTTAAAATACTGGAGCCAATCTACCTTTTAGTAATTCTACACCACCGAAGTGCATAGTCATAACTATTGCGACTTCGTTTAAGTCAATTTTACGTGCCCCATCAACATCAATACGATAATCAGTCGTTAACAATAAAAAGGCGCTCTTAGCAATCAGCAATCGCATGACCACTTCATGCAGCCATCAAAGGGTAAGGAAACGAGTTCACTCATTTCAGTTCTTTTGATAAAATCATCAAGGGGAGATTTAACTAAGGGCACTGAGTGTGTATGGCTTTATAAAATTATGCCAAACAACGACTTAAGTTCCATTCAGATAATTTTATTTATCTATCTATTTATCTATGAATAATAGAATGGCTTGAATGAAGGCATTAATAAATTCTAGCCAATTTTCCAGTCAACAGTTTGTCCTGCGAAAAATGGCACTATCGCTTCGCCATTTGGCAAGGTGAGAGATTCTGGTACCGTCCAGCTTTGCCTTACCAAAGTCACCGAATTTGAGTTCCTGGGGAGACCATAAAAATCTGCTCCGTGGAAACTCGCAAATCCCTCTAACTTATCCAGTGCATTGAGCTCATCAAAGACCTGAGTATAAAGTTCTAAGGCGCTCCATGCACTATAACAACCCGCGCAACCACAAGCGTTTTCTTTGGCATGTTTGGCATGAGGTGCAGAGTCGGTACCTAAGAAAAACTTATTCGACCCACTAGCCACTACTTCGCGCAGAGCCCGCTGATGAGTGCTGCGCTTTAATACAGGTAGACAATAGTTGTGAGGTTTAACGCCACCGACTAATAAATCATTTCGATTTAACAATAAATGTTGCGGGGTAATAGTGGCAGCTACATTACTGGCACTACTGAGAACAAAGTCAGCCGCATCACTGGTAGTAATATGTTCAAACACCACTTTCAATTCAGGGAAGGCTTGCACGATTTTCGCCATATATTGATCGATAAATACCTTCTCACGATCAAAAATGTCCACATGACTTTCAGTGACTTCACCGTGCACCAATAATAATAAACCTTGTATTTGCATCTCTTCAAAGACGGGGTATAACGCTTCAATACCCCTGACCGCTTGAGCGGAATTGGTAGTCGCTCCAGCAGGATATAATTTGGCAGCTATTATACCCGAATTTTTGGCATCGATGATATCTTGCTTAGACGTTTGATTCGTCAGATACAATGTCATCAAAGGTTCAAAGTGACTACCTTGTGGGCGAGCAGCTAAAATACGCGCCTTATATTCATTGGCCAACTTTGCATTCACCACAGGAGGCACTAGATTTGGCATGACTATCGCTCGGGCAAAGCACCTAGCTGTAGCAGGTACTGTTTCGCTGAGCATATCGCCATCTCTAAAATGTAAATGCCAATCGTCTGGTGTGGTGATAGTAATCTGTTGCATCTTCGTCCTGCTTGTATTTTAAAAAAACGAATGAGAATAAAGTTTTTATTATGCCTTAAATCTAACAGCAAACGTCAAACAGTTAAAAAATTGTTGTTTTAAGAACAGAATACTTTGTAATAAGTTAATAATTGGCTGAATTAAGTGGCAAATTAAAGCATGATTAGTGTCATAAATTATTCGTCTTTCTTGTGGTAATGTTTTATGCATACAGCCATAAGCCTGCTAAATGTTGCCCCTGATAACAAAAAAGAATTGGTTTACCAAACTTATCTTCACATCATCAGACCGTATCCAAGTTATTAAAAAGATAGACAACTTATACCGTGAAAATAACCTTCACTATTTAGACAACATAACCTTATAAAACGCCTACTAGATGTCGCTGAATATTTACATATCAGGCTTAGAAGCGTTACACGCTAATTCCTAAAACGGGTCCTTTTGTTATCGCTAGTAAACACGCACCCAGAGGTTGCCGACTTTGCCAAGCAACATGGACTCACAAAACATGCCAGCGCATTGCTTAAAGGGTTATAAGCAGTCGTAAAAGACGGAGCAACATTATAATAAGCAACTAATAGAGTGTTAATTTTTGTTGTGAATGTTCATTAGTCGATACCTATTAAGTCTTCATAAACCCAATCCATGATTGCGAAAATGTCAGCCCTGGTCCCAGCCTGTGATTGTGCATACACCTCCTCATAGATTAGTTTTCACTTCGTTATTTTTTGTAAAAGTGTTGCCCTTTAAAGTGCCAGCGTTATACCTTCTTAACAAACTCAGACTTCAATTTCATGGCGCCTATACCATCAATTTTACAATTGATATCATGATCACCCTCCACCAAACGAATATTCTTCACTTTAGTGCCCACTTTTACCACAACAGAAGACCCTTTTACTTTGAGATCTTTGATGACGGTAATAGTGTCTCCATCGCTTAACACATTGCCATTTGTGTCTTTGATTATCTTTTCGTCTTCGTTTACTTCACCGGATTGTGGCCATTCATGAGCACATTCTGGGCACACGAACATATCTCGATCTTCATAGGTGAAGCTGGAGTCGCACTGTGGACATTGGGGTAAATTACTCATGGAAAAATCCTTACTGCAAACACTTAAGATAATAATAAAAAATAATTATCTACGCTTTATTAGGCAATTACCAGCTTCAAACGCCCCTATTTAAAGAGGCTTATAATTAGTAGAGCGAGTAATGGATTGGATAAACACCTTAAAATAATTGGGTATATATGACTGTGAGACTAAGTTGGTTAAGAAGTCCCAAGCTAATCATGTTGGGAGTATAAACGTCGTAATTTTTAAAGCAGATAATGGGGGCATTAAGAGAACTGTGGCATGCTGCAAATCGTGCGTGAGTGGTTAATAAAATAACAACGGTTATTGAAAATAAATAGTTTTCATATTTTACTTTTCTAGCTTAGTAATAAATGGATTTTTAATCATTATCTGACGGTAGATAGTCTAAGCGAAATGGTCATCACATCCAAAACCCTCCGCATATAGGAAAATTTTGAATAGCCACTTCAGGCATCTACATTACATTTATTGGTGGCATAAAAATAAAAAGCTAAGGGATGATCTGGTAATTCAGAAGTTCTGAGACAATAATAGTATTTACTAAATAGTTAAAAGAGAATTTCATGAAAAAAGGACTAGGAATTTTTGCTCTGGTAGCACTGCTGATTGTTGGCGGTGTTTGGTATATGTTCAGCGGTGCGGGCGATTTTATACGTTCGCAAATAGAACAACAGGGAAGTAAGTATCTTGCTACAACGGTTTCAGTCTTAAAAGTAGACTTGGCATTAACTGATGGACGAATGACCATCAGTAATCTGGATATAAAAAATCCCCAAGGCTTCAGCAATCAAAACGCGTTCAGTGTTGATGCTGTCACGCTAGATTTAGGCGAAGTTATCAATGAGCCATATGTGATACAGACAATTAGCATCAATGCACCGGAAATTCTTTATGAAGTAGACAAGGATGGAAAGGGTAACCTAATAGCGCTGAAAAACAATTTGGCTGCTAATTTGCCAAAAATTAAAAATGAACCTGCACCCACATCACAAGACTTAGCCAATCCTTTAGTTATTGTTGAAAACATCACAGTCAATAACGTTCGTCTAAAGTTAAATTTCGAAAAACTACCTACTGGCGAACTTAATATAGAGACGAAAGCCTATGAGATTAGCTTACCTACTTTTAATGCAGGCTCTATTGGCCAGCCAAATGGCTTGCCAGCAGATCAACTGGGGGTGGCTGTGGTTCAAGTCATGCTTGACAACGTGATTGCTGCCGCTAAATCTGAAGCAAAAAAACGCTTGGAAGACGAGGCTAAGAAAAAAGTCAAAGAAGAACTCAAAAAGCAAAAGGATAAGTTGTTAGAAAAAACGAAAGATAAACTCAAAGGTTTATTCAATTGAGGTTAATACCCATCACTGAAGGTGGTTATAACTTAAAATGTATTGACTCTATGACAGCCAAAGTACAACGACTGTCTAATGCACCTAATACGCCTAAGTTATCCGAGACTAGCGTCAAATATAAGACCGCTGAGTCCATAATCAGCCTCGGCTCGCAAAATTACTTAGATAACAGTCTAATTCGCCAGCAAGACTTCGCTTAAACCCTAGCATTATGGCATCACCTTTCCTGGCCGCTATTAAATAATTATTTGGCGACTAGAAAGCCATTAGTTAATGGACGGTCTTCACTATGCCGCTGGCCAAGCAGACTCATATAGCTATTTAGGATATTCTAGCGGATTTTTTTATGGGAACAGACGATTGGGAACGTCTGACATGGCCTACCACCTTGGACGAATACCTGAAAGAACGTTTAAAAAATACAGTTTGGACATAGTCACCGGTCAAGCACTATATTAAATTTATAGCTAATGACCAAATCGCTTGGCTGGATAAAATTATTGTGTCAAAAAGATGAACGCGTTTTATAGGCAAAACAAATTCTACCGTTGCCGTTAGCCACATTCAGTAATATTTTTGCTACCCTTGGCAAGGGCTGCATTAGTAGCCTTGGCTATTTGCTTGGTGTTTGCCCTTATTAATAGAGGGCAGTTCTCCTTCAATATTAATATAGTCAAAATCCATTTCAGGCACTAAAATATCAGAGGTATCAATACCAATGCTCGTTACTTCATTATACTGTTGTGAATCAAACTCAGGTGACCTGGCGTTTACATTATAGTAACCGCCAATATCATCAATACCGCCAGATAAGTCACTCCATGAGCTTACTGGTGGACTTGTCGAAAGCACAACCATATCGAATTCTTCTTCAATAAGAGGGGCAGTTGCTACTTGAGCAACCACCTTAGCCGCAGGCATATCTTCCTTCTCATGAAGAACAGCACTCTCTTTTTCTTGAGGCCCAGTCCTTTGACCCTCAGTAGCGTCAATTTCACTATTAGTGCTTAAGTAAAAGAACAGCGCTGTGACAACAACGATAAATAATACAAAACCCTTCATCATTTACCAATTACCTGCCATTGTGGATTGACCGTGTTCAGAGCCCCTCTACTAATAATTGCAGCGCCATCCATAAGGTATACGTAAGTTAATCCGCTAGTTTGGTTGTGCCAGAAAATATCTGCTTTGCCATCGCCGTCGAAATCAGCAACAGATTTAATCTGCCATTCTGCGCCCTTTACATTGTTAATTTGCTGGCTTGTTTCAATTTGGCCGTCTTTCATCAAATACGCCCAATTTCTACCATCAATTGGATTGCGCCAAACAATATCCCCGTAGCCGTCACCATTTAAATCACCCGCCCCAACTAAATCCCATTCGGTAGATATGGTATTTAAAGGATACCTTTTTTGAATTGTGTACCCATCCATTAGCCAAATGTAATTTAAACCCGTTGATTGCTGACGCCAGATAACATCGCTCTTACCATCTCCATTTAAATCAGTGGTCGCTTCTATTTGCCACTCAAGATTAGTGACTTTTTTAACACTACTGCGTCCAATTACTTGCACTCCATCCATCAGATATATGTGAGTATCTCCTCTCACCTGATGATGCCAAAGAATGTCGCTCTTGCCATCTCCGTTGAAATCAGCCACTGCCTTTATCTGCCAATCTAAATCAGCGACCGTATTGATGGCTTTGCCTTCAGTGACCGTATCGCCATCCATCATCCAAACATAGTTAAGACCAGTTCGAGTGTTACGCCATAAAATATCGGATTCATTGTCCCCGTTGAAGTCACCTTTGCCAACTATTAGCCAATCTAGAGATGCCTCCCCAACCACTTTGCCGTTTAATTGCTCAAGACCATCCATAAGACGCAGGTAGACTCTTCCGTCTTTCATATTTCGCCATAGCACATCCGCTATTCCGTCAATATTTGCACCATTACCTGCCAAGTAAGTGATTTTGCTATTGCGGCTCAAATCCAGCGGATACGCATCAACTGAATCTTCAAAACCGTCATTGTCATCGTCCGTATCAGCGGTCATGCCAAGTGATATGCAAGCCGCATTACACTCATCAGGTGCACCGTCATTGTCGGTATCAACATAATTACCAATGGCAATAAGCGGGTAAGCGTCTTCCGCGTCTGTAATACCGTCATTGTCATCGTCATTGTCGGT
>ENA-OQVM01001468-OQVM01001468.1-marine-metagenome-genome-assembly--contig:-NODE-1468-length-31153-cov-8.906294_pt1 | contig 31153 bp, 29 predicted proteins | sample MGYA00237776_ERZ505498 | MGnify/ENA primary metagenome ERZ505498 (study PRJEB26159, sample SAMN06265151) | marine metagenome | isolation source: Helgoland LTER site | place: Germany:Helgoland, sampling...
GAGATTAAGCGTTATGAGCGTTTTACCGACTCCGTGACTGGCATAAAGAGTTGTCCACTGTCCGAAAATAGCGATGTCTTCGAGTACAAATCTATCCTCTAGCATTTCCTTTCGCATAGATTCAGAGTCGCCAGTAGATGACCAGGCCTGCATTTTATTAATGAACCCCTGCCCTCCGGATCTTTCTTTTAGGAGATCTGCAAGCTTAAACACGGAACCTATACCTATCGGGTTTGTGTGCTTTGGATCATACGAATTCCACGCGTCCTCAAAACCCTGGGAATCAAACCTATTACTTTGCTTGGACCACTCAAGCGCGATCTCTTTACCTTCGGGTAAATTAAGCCCTTTAATAGCCCACATAGTACCTTGCCAATAGTTATCACAAGTCCCCAAGTCGATCGAACCGTTACCTCGCGGAACATCAGATGAGATCTCGGCAAGAGCAGCACGAAGAGCTTGGGCTTGATTTTGCTCAAAATCTAAACCGAGTAGATCAAGCTTTGACGGTGCTGGCTTCTGACCTTCTGACGATGAACCTTTGAAAGTGATCGAACGCAACATTTCTTCGGTAACCTTTTTAGTCATGGCAGTAGCCTCGCCATCCGGTAAGGCCTCCCGTCTGACGCCTGCCCCTTGCGCATAAAGGTTCCAGGCACTTTCGTGATACGACTCGCGTTGAATACGCTCTTATCGATTGCAACCTCTGGCGTGTCGAACTGTTGCCCCAAAGTGATCAAAACATCTCTGATTAGAAACTTGCTTTGCTCAGTGTTCTCAATTCCTTCTAGTTGGCAGTAAACATGCACGCCGTTACTTGACAGCATCCGAATAGGATCTGGCCACCCCTTTCCAGTCAGCCAAGATGACAGACGATCAGCCACTGCCGTAGCCTTATGCACCTCGTCATCGGTCGCGGGCTGCTTGGTATCACCAACGCGATCAATATCGATTAACAGAAGGTCTCTGCATCGGATATCAGAATCTTTCGCGGCACCTCCGTTAAAGTCACTCTTGAGACGATTCAGCGGCGTGTAGACGTTAAAGCCATCCGCATTAAGCCTTAGCGCGGATTCCTCAAACGCCGCCTGTAGCGCCTCTATTGAGCCGTAGTTCTCGACTCTAAAGTGCTCTGTAAACCTCCCTGTTTTAGGGGCATTGTAAATTAGAGTTTTCTCGGGTTTCATGTTTGGCTAGATATTCCCACGGCGTGAGGTCCGCCAGGGAGTCATGTGGCCTTTCGTCATTGTATTCTTGTATCCAGTTTTCGGTCCGCTCTCGCACTTCTGTTAGTGTTTTGAAGACGTACATATTTAGTATTTCATCTCGATAGGTTCGATTGAATCGCTCCACGTAAGAGTTCTGCGTCGGTGTGCCTGGCTTGATAAATTCCAGTTCAATGTCGTGCTCTTCTGCCCACTCAGCCAGCGTGGCAGAGATAAATTCCGGCCCGTTGTCCATTCGCAGCTTTTTCGGATAACCACGCCAGGCAATGGCTCGTTCCAGCACTCTGACGACCCGAGGTGCTGGCAGATTCAGATCTATCTCAATCGCTAGCGCCTCGCGGTTGAAGTCATCTACCAAGTTGAACGTTCTAAACCTACGACCACAGATCAAACTGTCGCTCATAAAATCCATCGACCAGCAATGGTTCGCATTAGCAGGCACAGCAAGGGGTTCCGGGTTTCGAATGGGTAAACGCTTCTTACCTTTACGGCGCTTGTTTAAGTTCAATTCGCAGTACAAACGGTACACTCGCTTGTGATTCCAGGGGTGGCCCCAGCGCCGAAGAATCTTGAACAATTTGCTGAAGCCATATGCGGGATAACGTTCCACCGCTGTTTGTAGCGCAGCAATAACCCGATCATCTCGTCCCTGTTCTGGCGTATATCGATACACCGAGTCACTGATGCCAACTGCCCTGCATGCCAAGCGCTTTGTCGCGCCATGAATCTCGCAAGCGTAACGAACCAACTCGCGACGGACAGCTGGCTTTACAGCTTTTTTTCGATGATGTCCTTCAATATTTTATGTTCAAGACTTAGGTCGGCAAACATGGATTTCAGTCGACGGTTTTCATCTTCAAGCTCTTTTAAGCGCTTAATGTCAGACGCTTCCATACCGCCGTACTTTGATTTCCAGTTGTAATAGATCGCATCAGAGATGCTGTATTCACGACAGACTTCTTTAACGAGCCGGCCTGCTTCGACCTCCTTAAGGATCTTGACGATCTGCGTCTCGGTGTAGCGTGATTTCTTCATTGTTGTTCTCCTGTGCAGGGATAGTGTATCCCGGAGAACTCTAATATCGTATGTCCCTATTATATGGAGGTTTACAGACCATTCTCGAACCAATATTGACAATGATTGCTTGGACCAGATAGAAAAAGGTACTGGAACAAAAGGGAGTCCACATGAAAAACACAAGCTTAATCATTGCCGTCTTTGTCGTCACACTTCTGACCACAATACCGTTGCACGCCGCACAGGTCTGGGACTTGTACCACTTCAAAGTGAAAGCGGAGAATGTCGCTCAAGTCGTTGGTGCGTTTAACCGTCTACAAGACAGTGACGTTGGTAAAAACCGGATGGCATCCGTTCATCTGCAGGCATCGATCTTTGGCGGGCCAAATGGCACGACCCATTCAATCGTGGCTATTTATCCGAGCCGGGCCGAATTTGAACGCGCCAGTCAAAGTCTTGCGGGAACGCCCGAATGGCGGGCGTTCCAACGGGCAATGTCCAAGCACACGGAAGCCGTCGGTAATTCCGCCATGCAAACCATTACAGGCTGGGGAACCGTCTCAAATTCAGACGTCGTCTGGGAAGCCATCCGCGTCAATGTGACAGACCCCGCGGGCGTGGTTAAAGCCTTTGACACGATGATGGGCAGTAATCAAGCGCAAGCTTTCCCTGGGCAGATTTGGTTATCTGCTGTCGACTATGGCAACGAAAGCCAAGGGGGCGTGGCGACACACGTGATAACGGTCGGCTATGAATCAATGGCCGAGATGGAGGCTTGGAATGATCGTTTCATGCAGACCAAAGCGTGGGAAAAATTCCAGAACAGCATTCAGAGCCGAATGACCCTAATCAATCGTGAGTTGGTTCGATTCGTCTCAGTTTACGACCATCAGATCAGCCTCGAAGACCTCGATCAATGATCAGCCAGTTAGTTAACTTATAAGGAAAAGCTTATGAATATCTCACTCAAACTCATAACCCTCGCGCTGCTGCTGAATTGGGCGCCGCTGCAAGCCGACCACCACGCTGCGCCCACGCAGGCCGTCGCGATGGAATCGGCGATCTGTCAGCTCAATCCCGGCAAATCGATGGACGACTTCAATGATGCTCTGGAGACTTTTAAAACGTGGGCAAAAAATAACGACTACAATACGTTGATGACGGTGAATACGCCCTTATACATCGGCGGTGGTACCGACATTGATATCTTGATGCTCGAATTCACCAACTACGAAAACATGGGGGCAGGCTGGGACAAGATCGGCCAGACCGGCGCCGAAATGTTGACCGCGGTGGATGCCGCTGCATCTTGTCAACGGGCCCTTGCTCACTACTTTCCGTTCCACGCCGCTGATGGCATTGCGGAAGATGATGACCGTGTTCTGGTGGTCAATTGGTGCACCCGTCATGAGGGCGTCAGTTGGGACGACCTGAATGCTGTGCACCGGTCATGGGAATTCGATGACATGACAGGTTATGCGGGCATGATTATCCCCGCGCTTGGCATTAGAGATGGTGACTACCCAGGAGAATTTGGTCACCTGCGCGTTTACAAAGACGCAGCCGCGCTACTCGCGGTGCAAAATCAAATCGCCAATGAAGGTGGCTGGCGACCCAGGGAAGATTACTTTGACAACTACGCTGATTGCGCCGGCTCAAATGCCTATCTGCAGTCTGTCGTCACGAGTCCAAACTAGGCCTTTGCGGCGGTTAATAACGATAAAGCAACATTGGGTATAATTCTCTTGAAGGGGCGGCCCAAGTGGCTGCCTTTTTCATTCTGAAGCCCTCTTTTTTTGAACTCACGTTTTAAGTGCCTGCGTGGGAACAACGCATGCTTGGGCAGATGTTTCGCCACCCCCTGGTTCACCGGCTGGGACTCGAACTGTTGGCAAGTATTACGAATACAGGGTCATCTAAATCTGCGACCCTGAAACGATTGGCGCCATAATCACAAGGCAAAGCATCTACAAATCTAAGGGCACGTTAGTTAATTATCCCTCGCATTAAGTGTTTACCTAGCAGTCATCAGAAACCGCTTAGTCAGTTGTCAGTAAACTTGTCACATCTGCTGCTTACATCTTAGAAAATGCCTTGCACGCGCTTTAGAAAAACACGACACTTTTTAAACACTTAATTAAAAGAGTATCGTTGGCCGCCCATGAGTTCCTCTCGACAATATGCCAGGCCCTCAAAGGGCGAACCCTTCTTCACCTTCTTCGGACTACTGCTAACAACGATCGTTATCTTTGGGTTTGGCGCGTCCGCGCGCGCCTTACCAGATGGACCTGCATCATTACCCATGCTGTACCATATTCACGGCTTCATATTCCTCGCCTGGTTTGTGTTCTTCACAGTCCAAGCCAGTTTGATCCGTAATCAACGACCGGAATTGCATATTACCCTTGGACACCTGAGCGTAATTCTGGCTGTCTCGATGTTAATCACAGGATTTCTCATGATGCGATCGGCCTACAACGCTCCATCATTCAGTATTGGCTCAAATAGTCGCGATGCATCCATGATGTTTCCACTGACGGACCTGATCAATTTTTCGATCGCGTTTATGTTGGGATTGTTCAACCGCAGGAATCCCGTCGCCCACAAACGATTGATGCTGCTCGCGGGAATACTCCTGCTTGATCCCGCGGTCGCTAGGCTGGTGGAGGCCATAGGCGCACCATTTCTCTTCATACCGATCATTGAGCTCGGGCTTTTTGCCGCTCTGCTCAATTACGACCGAGTCAGACTCAAACGACCCCATTGGACTAGTTTGTTAGGGCTATCCCTATTTTTTGCAGCAATGGGCGCCAAACTAACGCTGGCGCAGCAACCTGTGTGGGCTGATATCGCAAAGCTGCTTTTTTCACAGAGCTAACAAGTCCAGCGCCACGCATAGGATGCACGAACTGCTTATACCTGCGACGGGTAGTTAGGAGAGAAACAATTGTGCAAGCATTGCCTGTAGCTGAGCAGGTAAATCGAAAGTGTTTACAAAAAAAGATAGCGCCACATAGGGGTAACGCCCCTATTTAATGCGGCTATTTGGTCGCTATCGGTCCAGCTACCAAACCTCTGCTTAGCATCCCTTTGATTTCAAATCAGCATCGCCAACCCACATAATGCGGCGGCCAAGATCATCGTCGTATCCATAGACCCTGAGCTTCACGCCATCACGTCGCCACAAACCTGCAGTCAACACTCTAGCAATCACTCCACTGTCGTCGATAGCCAGAACGTTGCGGTAAAAATGCCTGACGTTTGAGCGTCGTTAGAAGGAACGTCGTTGTGCATCGCGAACCCCATTGCATTCTTACCGGCTTCACCTTCATACGTCACGACCATTCCGTCATCATTCATGGTCACCTTTGAGACTTTTAGCGTAACCTCAACCGGTTCTCCAAAATTGACCTAGACAGCACTTTCAGAAAAGGCAAGCAGCAGCCCGAACATTACTAACCCATGTCTTAACATGGTCTGCCCTAGTGACTTCAGCATGTTCACAACCTGCAGTAAAAATTCTCATGAAGCTATAATAATACCGGCTCTCAATACAGCAGTTCGAGACCATGAACAAAACAGTAAACGATTACTCTTGATGTGAAGGGCACTACCTAGAAACCGTCAAAGATAAGATGGTTAATTTGTCGGAGTTTGGTGAAGCCAAGCCCCCTGCCCGTCAGCAGCTCTGGCATGTGAGCACAGGGTTCTTTGAAACAAGCAAGATACTCAGCACTGTTGATGCAAAGTAACTACAAACGATCGTCGAGCAGAACCTCGCATCAAGAGGCTCTGCCCTACTTTCATCTTTAGTTTGGTGAGCGCACTGACTGCCACGCGAATATCGTGCGACCTGAGCACTCGATAAGGTCGTCATAAGGATCTGGTTCACCCGTCATGTTGGCAATCGAGCGGTCGATATTCTGGCCAAGACTCTGCATGGAATCGACTCCTGAAACCAAATAAAAGTCGCCTTCCATCTGAGGGGATACACCTGCCATTGGCCACCAGCGCATTGTCATGCCCGTGTTTCCAATAGATGCCTGCCTGGCTACAAACTTAGCGTCAGCAGCAAGCATTTTTTGCGTCGAGGCGCCTTCTTTTAACGTGCAAGACTCGAAACCAATATAGCCGCTCTGCGGGCCCTCCGCAGCGGGTCGCCTTACCATCTGACCTACGAACATTGAATGGCTGTCATTGCTGCAAACTTCATCAAACTCTGCTGCCAGCTTCGATCCCTTCGCGACCCATTGATCTTGAGCACTACCCATAGCCTCAAAATTTGGCGCCATGTTGACCCAAAAGACGTCACTCGAAACTGCACTTCTGTCGGCAAGATATGGCGTCAATACCGCAGCAAAACCTGTTTCGGGAATTTCTTTATTCGTCCATTTATTCCATTTTTTTGCGGTCGCGAGCATTTCGGTCAACCCATTGTTCTCAGTATAGCTACATGCATATGTCTCTATCGGGAAAAAAGATGGCGGCATATGGTCGTCAGCCGTGGCAAAAAAGGCTCCGCTCAAAAACAACAAAACACTAAAAATTCTAGCAACTCTCATGTCAACCTCTCCTCTTATTTACAATAAAATTTCACCTTTACTTTAGAGCGATTTCAACCCTCATCAAGGTTAGTTCGATTTTGGTTACAACTTTTTTACTGGAGGAATCGTTGGGATACTCACAACAAATTTAAAAACAGGTTACCAATTGCGTACAGGTTACCACCGAGTTTTGGCGACGTGATGCTGCGCTTACAATCGAAACAATTAACCAGCATGCCATGACCTCCGCCTATTCACCCTGATGCGCGTCACCCTGATGCGCGAAAAGAGCGATCATTAAATTAGAAGACAGCAGTGATAAGAAGGCCATACTGAGGGCCCTGGGTTGGGCTACCGCCTTGCCCTTCAGCAGCGCTACTATGAGATCACAGCCTTAATTGAGGCGAGCAAACTACCAAGCAATGTATTGCCAGAAAAGCTGCAAGCCATCATCGACCATGAACATGCCAAAACATTCAGTGTTAGCCGGAAAAAACGTTAATTGCGGAGGAAAGCTAAAGACTACGGCTGATGAGCCTGCTCGCGATACGAGCCTTGCACCGCCTGAGATGCAGTGGCGAACAAGGCTTACTCATCGTCCATTTCCAACCTGCCACAACCCGTGCCTTGTGGCACCCCGATTTACCACAAAAAACAGCAGCCTTAACTAGGTATTGCTTTGGAATCCGTTTGGCGCTTGGACGACCAGGATTTCTTAATACCATTCACCAGTACAAGCTGTGACGCTGTTAACGCATCAATTCGATGGTCCTATCCCAAAATCGAACTATCGTGGGCAAAGCACAAGCGGTGCGACAAAATAAACCTGAGGCACGCGCGACCCACTTGAAGTACATGGGGGTTGTGCCCAAAAGAACACCATACAATTAACATACAGGGAAAATCTCATGATTAAAAAATTAATGACGACAGGTTGGATTGCGCTCTTATTGAGCACCAGCCCTTGGGCAAATGCTGAAGATCTGATGATGGTACCGGGTGAGATGCGCGGATGTAAATTAGCAGAGGGCGCATCTATGAATGATTTGAACGCGGCAATGTCGGCCCTCGTCAATTGGTTAAAAGAGGACGAGCATGGATACGAATTATGGTCAGGAACGCCACACTTCAAGCCAAACGAGGGTTATGACTTCGATATGCTGTGGATGGGTTTCTGGACTAGCCACGCAGAACAAATGCGTGGCTTAAAAGCCTTTTATACAACCGAGGAAGGCCAGGAAATCGGTCAGACGCTCAACATGGTGCTCGACTGCACCAGCATGCGACACTTTAACTCAGTGCGTGTTCGAAGCGAGCCTAAGGAAGAGACGCGACAACAAGCCTTCGGTTTTATGTTTGATTGCGCCCTTGAGGCTAACAAGGGGCCACAGGATGTTGCTGAGGTTTTTCAAAAATGGAATCGTTATTTAGACAGCGAAAATATTGACCATGGTGTTTCTGCAATCTTTCCAAGCTCAGGAGCGCCAGAGGAAGCCACTGGAACCTTTAAGTTTCTCTGGGGTGGCGACTTTGCTGATGTTGGCGAAACCCTGAGTTTTCTGACAAAACCAGAAGCAAATGCCACCTGGCTCGAAATTACTGAGTCAACCTACAGCTGCGATACCTTTGATCGAGGCTATTACTTTCAACGTTATCACTGAGTCGGGAAGCATCTGTGGCCGAGAGCATCGCGCTCTCGCGACCCCAGAGGACCCCGCACCTCGCCTGGTAAGGCTTCGGTAAAACGCGACCTGAACCGCCCCCAATGCTATCCACACTCGACAGCTGATTTTCGTACCCCTATTGAGACTCTACCGGCGAAAGCCGCTTGAAAAGACTCTATACTCACCCAATGCAACAACGCGCACTGATTACCGGCGGCTCATCTGGCATTGGCCGAGCTTATGCCCATTACCTCACCGGTCTGGGTTGGCGCCTAGATCTCGCTGCCCAGTCAGAGAATCGCCTGATGAACACGGCGGCTGAACTGGATGGCCCTGTGCATTGCTATCCCGTCGACCTGGCATCCTCTGCCGGTGTCCAGCAGCTGGTAAGCGCCACGTCGGTACCGGATCTCATCATCGCCAATGCGGGTATTACCAAGGCAGGATCAGTCGGCACCCTCAGCCAAAGTGAATCCGCCAAATTGCAGTATTTACTGTGTGGTGGGGTCATCGATCTCGTGCAGTGGGCAGCCCCCATCATGAAATCTCGTGGCCACGGCCGCATCATAATCATCTCAAGCATCGCAGCCGAGACACCCATGCCCAACTCCTCGATTTACGCGAGCGCAAAGACCGGTGTGACCGCCTTTGGTCGCTCGATCCATAACGAACTCAAACCGCACGGGGTCTCTGTCACGATCAGCCTGCCCGGTTACGTTAGGACCAACATTCATGAACGAGCAGGACTTAGCCATTTAAGCCGACAAGTGCCCGACTGGATGTGGCTCAGCCCCGAGCAGGTTGTGAGGGAGACCGAAAAGGCCTCTCTTGCTGGACGAGAAACCATAGTTCCCGGCCGTATTTATCGCTTAACGCGCCCTTTTTTGGGTTCAAGGGCAGCCAACACCGCTTGGCGCGCCCTGACACGAAGGCGCCGCAACCTTTAATGCGTTTTTACATCTAGGGTCATGAGGATCCCCATCTCGCGGACCTGCCCAAAGCCTTCGCCAAAAACTAAGTTCCGAATCACGTAGGCAATCCGGGATGGGCATGACGGGGATTCAGAACGTAGCAGAACTGAAGCAATGTAGGCTGCTTAAGTTTGTTTGCGACGCAACTTTGCTCGTAATTGTATTTTTCTCATTACAGTCTTTATTGCGGCGCTTTGCCTAAAAGCCGCCCTACTTTTCTGATACGAAAAAGGGCCTAATCAAGATACTTTGGCATCCTGGCGCAAGGGTGGCTTAAAGCTCTTACCTAGCCATATTAATCACTTTTAGCTGGGTAAACTCAGCTAGACCTTCCTCACCCAGTTCGTTTCCGAGTCCGGACTGTTTCGCGCCGCCAAATGGAATGGCTGGATCCAACTCAGCGTGTTTGTTGATCCATATGGTCCCCGCGTCCATCTTCTCTGCCAGCGCGTAGGCCTTATCCAAGTCAGTCGACCAGACAGACCCGCCTAAACCCCAGGGCGAGGCGTTAGCCCGTTCGATGACTTCATCGTAGTTAGAAAAACTCATCACGGGCAACACTGGACCAAACTGCTCTTCGTCAACCAACCGAGAGCCTTCACTGATATCTCGGACGATTGTGGGCCGAATAAAGAACCCCGCTTGATCAGGCACTTCGCCACCGGCAATGACGTTTCCGTCGGTCTTTGCCTCTTCAATCAGCTCTTTTACTCGCTCATATTGCATTTTATTTTGCAATGGGCCTAGCTTGGTGCCCTGGTGAGATCCATCTCCGATGACTGTTTCATTGGCAATCTTTGCAAGCTCGTCACAAACTTCATCATAGATATGCTCGTGGACGTAGAGTCTTTTCATCGCAATACAGACTTGGCCACTATTTTGGAAAGCACTGTTAAACAATTTCGGCGCCGTTTCTTTAGGATCCACGTCATCCATCACAATACCGGCATCGTTGCCGCCCAGCTCGAGCGTGATCCGTTTCAGCAATCCAGCGGCTCCTGCCATGACCTTCGCGCCTGTCGCAGTAGAGCCCGTAAAAGAAATTTTACGGATATCAGGGTGCGCCGTCAGTGGTGCACCAAGATCATTAGCATCTGTAATAATATTGAGCACACCAGCCGGAACAATATCTTTAATCAGTTCCCCCAATCGCAAAGTGCTCAATGGCGTTGTTGGCGCTGGCTTCAACACCATGGTGTTGCCGGCGATCAAGGCTGGCGGCACCTTGAAAGCCATTAAGATTAAGGGGAAATTCCAAGGCACGATGGCACCGACAACCCCGAGTGGCCTTCGGTGAACCTCAACCCTTCTGCCGTCAGAATCATCGATTACCTTTACGGGAAGATCCAACGACATGAAATAGCGGAAAAAAGCTGCCGTGCCGAAAACTTCGCCCGTTGCGTCCGCAAGCGGCTTACCCTGTTCCTGCGTCAGCAACTGCGCCAATTCGGTTGCATTGGCTTCGATAACGTCGGCAATGGCACCGATGACTTTCTTACGCGCCTCAATACTGGTTGCACTCCAAGCAGGAAATGCTTCTTTAGCCGCGGCTACGGCGACGTTGAGCTGCGCTTCAGAGGCTTTTGGACATTCGACGATGGTTGCTTCTGTGGCAGGATTTATAACGGTCATGGTCTCATCGCCTGAGACTAATTTGCCTTTGATTAATAATTTGTAGTCGCCCATTGTCGTTGCCTAAAAAAAAGTGAGGTCTGCATCATAGGCAAACCCAGCCCAAATCGCCATTGCTAAGCACTGTAACCATTCAAGAGATTTTGTTCTCATTGCGTCGCAGTTATGCGGGCGCCTTAAACAGCACCTCCGAGCAAACCTTCGGCATGCGCGTCAACTGCGTATATCGCTATTGAATACGTTCGGGCCTTTACGAGCGAGCGCCCAAATTCATTTGCCACCATGAATTCGGCACTGCGCTTATTGGGTCGCCGGGAATCGGCACTGACTCAGGTGAGTTTTTGGCACGCGGATTGCTACTACAAAAGAAAAACATGAAATCGACCACAGATCTAACCCAAAAAGGAGCAAATTATGTCTAAGCGTAAACTGGTTGCCGTCACGAGCGCCTCATTAGAGTGCACGCTGGTTCTAGCTAGCCTTGTCGTTGCCATACCGTTTTTCAGTTGAAGCCCTTGCACGGCCACTCTGATGCTGAATGAAACAGCGTGATTATTAAAAACGATGAAATATCAATCACTCTTGATTTTCGCACTGTCCTTGACGGCAGTCGCTTGCGGCGGTGGATCTAAGGCGACAGCAATCGCGCCAATTGCCTCGCCGGCTGTGGCGCCAATAACAAAGGAAGATTCGTGTATCGAGTTGGGCGCGCTTCTTGAATGCGCGCTTGAGCATCAGGGCGTTGAAAGAACTTTTAAGATCTATGCGCCATCCTCATTAGATGGAACCACAGCAGTCAAAGTACTTTTTAATTTTCATGGATACGGCAGCAGTGCAGACGAGCAATTACTGTATGGCGACTTTCGAGATTTGTCTGAGCAAGAGGGTTTCCTTTTGGTGGTACCACAAGGCTCACTTCTTGATGGCGACACACATTGGAATTCTGATTCGGACCTAGAGAGTAAAAGTAGCGCTGACGATAGCGGTTTCGTTTCTAAAATCATTGACGCGATTTCCGAACGTTACGACGTTGAACCTTCTGGCGTTTACGCCGTTGGCATGTCAAACGGCGGCGCGATGAGTCTTTACTTGGCCTGTTCGCTTAGTCAACGCATTACTGCTGTGGCGTCGGTAACAGGGTTTATGTCTGCAAACCTGCTGTCTGATTGTGGCGTTACGACGCCCACCTCTGTCCTGTTCATCCATGGCACGGCGGACAAGGTTGTCTCTTGGGATAACGGTTTGGGTGGGGGCTCGATTTTAAGCCTTGCGGCGTTCTGGGCGTCACATAATCGCTGCAGCGATTCTTCGACGGAGCGCTTGGAAGATTATAATGGCGATGGCGTGTCTGGCGTCCTCCACAAATACTCAGCCTGTAGCGCTGGGACGCAAGTTCAGGTCTACGAGATAACAGATATGGGCCACGTCTGGCCGGAAAAACGTCGAGGTGATGACATTAATGGCGCAGAAGTCGTTTGGACATTCCTGACCAGATTTCAGGGATAGCGTATTTAACGTATAGCCGATTCATGAAAAGCATGATCGATCCAATGACTGGCGTGATATCTCAGGTTTTTTTAAAGCGGGCAAACTGTTGCGCAACATTGCAACCCAAGTGCTTTAAGCGATTCATTGACAGCCCTGGTTGCCAACCAAGAACTCAGCGGCGCAGTAGACAAACCCAGTGCTCACTCTCTGCGCTCGAGCTTCTCTAGGCTCATTTTGTCCTTGAGACTCATTAAATAAGCGGCTCCGCTGAGCACAAAAATCGCGCCCGCCTCTGCAAGTAGCGTGAGGGCGTCCATCTCTTTGCTCTGCATAACAATCAACCTGCAAAGCGCAGTGATCGCAATAATAATGGGCAGCGTCACCGGAATTCGGTTGGTTGAGTAAAACGCGCCGATCATGCCGATAATTTCAACATAGATAAACAAAAGAAAAAGATCCGGGAGGGTCACCTCGCGGGCAACAAAAATTGAGAAAATTGCGTCCGCCGATGCAACAACCGTCAGCATCCCGATAATCGCCAGCAAGGTTTTTTCACTGATAATGGTTGTCCAGTGCAAGCGTTGATTTAAGCGATTCCGCTCTAGGATAAAATCCAGAATGCGATCAATGGCAGAAGGTTTTTGTTGTTCGGAATCACCAGGTTCATTGGACATGAGTTCGTCTTGCGTTTAGAGCATCTCCTTAATGTACTTAAATTTCGGCAAAAAGATACCCGTGAAGAACGCCCCCTTCGGCAGGCGCAAGCAACTGACGATAATGAGCACGGCGAATAGACATCGGTCAGCGGAAGCGCCTTGACAGATCTCATTTCAAAGGCCCCGTTCTACCTTTCGAGCTTACCCGGCTTCCTAGCGATCTAAAAATAGAATGCCATCCTCGCCTTCATAAGATGGGACGTCCAGTGTTGGTCTGTATTATCGATGAGGGGGTAATCGCAAACTGGTGGTGGCATCGAGATAGAGGGCGGTGATGCCGGTTGCCGGCATCACCGAACACAGCTTGTCGATACGCTGCCGATATTCATCGAAACCGATCGCAACTGCCTGGTCACGTTGTGCGGTAAGTTTCGCAAGTTCGATTGCCGCCGTCGATCCACCAACGCCTTTCGTCATGACCTGAATTCCGTCAAATATTTTTAAAGATTGGCCGAAGGCGGATCATTTTCACAATGGACTTGCCCTTCAGAAAACAATGCTTGCGTTTCGAACATCACACAGAGGGTTAAAAATGCCACGTAAAACGTGGCATTTTTCTGATCGTTGTCTACAGGCCAAGTGGGCTTGAACAGCGGTCTCTTGAATTAGTCTCGCAAATTTCAAAGGTATAGCTGCGGCGTTTATTGACGCTATAGCTTGCATCGCCCGTATTGGCCGTTGGCCCGTTCAAACTGCCGTTGACGTAGACATCAACGCTATTACCGGAAGCACCACTCCAACTCAGCGTCACCGTACGCCCGCGGTTGGTGCGCTCACCGGTTAATGTGATATTGGCCGGTGGTTCGGTGCTATCAGTGACAGTCACCGTCTTTGAGCTGGTGTCTGTGGCGCCCTCATTGTCGGTCACCGTAAGGTTGACCGTGTAAGTGCCAGCGGCAGCATAGGTATGATTGCTAACGGCCGACGTGCTCTCGGTTGCATCCCCATTCCCAAAATCCCAGCGATAGCTGCTGATGCTGCCATCGCTATCGGAACTTGCGCTGGCATCAAAAGTACACGCTAGTAGCGCGCAGGTCTCACTGAAAACCGCGCTTGGATTATTGTTACCGGGCGGTGGTGGTGGCGGGTTGCCGTCACAACCCTGCGCGCTCAAAAGGTCGCTGGCGGCCTTGGCCTTGATAATTCCGTAGCCGTAGTAATCATCTCGCCCTGGCGCACCCTGGTCCTCTGCAGTGGCCTTCAATGCGTCACGAATGTCCTCATTGCTGCAACCCGGATGATTTGACCATACCAGTGCTGCGACCCCCGAGGTGGTTGGCGTCGCCATCGATGTCCCTGAAAAGTAATCATAGTTGCTTGCGCCGATCACGATGCTCGCCTGGGCTGCTGCCAGCAGTCCAGCGCTGCTCTCTTGCGCCGCACCCACGGTGGGAATCGAGGTTGACCCGGTTGTACCTAACGTCCCAGTGAGCAAGCCAGGTTCATTGTTGTATATGATGGCGCCAAGGCCACCCGACGTCTCACAATTAAATACCTTATCCTCAAAAGAAATATCGCCGCGCTCGATGATGCAAATTTTGCCAGAAGCACCGCCATCAACCTGGTCACCGAGACCAAAATTGTAGGTTGCACCCGAGGCCGAGCCGGTATTCTCCATGGCTGAGGCACTATAGCTTGTGCCATCAACGATCAGAGAGACCCCGGTACCCACGCCTGATGGGACGGTTGACAAGGTGCTGACACCACCCGCTGTAACTTCGACCCCGTAACCATCATTGGTTGTGGTTACCCTCTTCTTCCCACGGCCAGTGGTTATGGCATCGCTCGGATACTGAGAGAAGCCAGCAACGAGGTTGTTTGCATCAACCGCGCCGACCATCATCACAGACGCATAGCCGGCCGGATAGGAACGGACGCTATTACCGTCATTACCTGCAGCCGCGATAACCAGACCGCCATTCGCGGTAAAGGTGTTAAAGGCATTTTCTTCTGTGTTGTTGGCCCCGCCACCACCAAGGCTCATGCTGATAATATTCGCACCCGCGTACGCGCACAGCTCAGCGGCTTGGGCCAGATCTGACGAATAACCCCAACCAGCATCGTTAAACACCTTAATAATGTGCATCGGCACACCCGGCGCCATGCCGATGACGCCGATGTTATTGTCTACTGCGCCAATCGTGCCGGCAACGTGCGTACCATGAGGTCCGCCATCGGCATCATACCGGCCTGTTCCAGAATCATTATCACCAGTGATTTCAGACCAATTGAAGTCCTGGTTATAACCACCGGTTTCACCAGGCGAGCCGGCAATACCGGAATCAATGACGCAAACCTTTTGTCCGGGTTGCAGCGTCAGTTGATCGGCCTCGGACTGGTAATAACCGTAAGGAACGACCTGTTCGGCATCTGGACTGCCTACACTGTCATTGTATATCGACAAGGGGAAGCGTTTCGGGTCGATCTCAAGGGAGACAAAACCAGCCTTGCCGCGCAAGGCACTCTTACCTTTTTCGTCAAGCTCAACCGCGAACCAACCCCGTCCCTGCGCCTTTACGGCATGGCCTAGCTTTAAGCCGCGAGAATTGCCGTTGTGCTGAACAATGTAGCGTTCTTTGACGCCCGCTTGTAATGTCGGTGTGGCGAGCAATATCGTCGCCGCGAAAATTAATCCAGAAAACAATAGCGCTCTTTTCAATTTACACCTCGATATTATGGGTAAGGTCTAGGCGTCGCATTAAGCTGGCGCTGGGCAACGCTTCCTAATCCTGAATCAGATCCACGCTCGAATCAACAGGAAATGAATAAATTCAATTGCTGAAAAAGTAACCCATCATTCAGGCCTGAACAGTAGTTAGCGTTGAGCAAAACCGCTGCTTGAGCCTTCATTTATCTGAGAGCCATAAAGTATCCTTTTCACGCAAATAGCGCCTCAGAAGGGATTCTACGGTCAGACGAACGACGGTTTTTGTACTGCTCATAGCGAGCTTAGGCGCATCCGCTGCTAAAGCCGGTTTTTCGCTCGATGTTGACGAAGCCGGTGAGGCAAAGGCTCTGACCGATGGCCTTAAATTGATTCGCTATTTTTTTGGCTTTTCGGGAGATGCCCTCATAGATGGCGCGACGACTGCAGAGGCCCAGCGTTCTCCGCCCGAAGCGATTCAAGCATACCTAGAGACAAATAAAGAGATGTTAGCCATTGATGGTAATGGCTCAGTCAGTGCGTTGACTGCTAGATTGGTCTAGATGACTTGTGCGGACGCAAGAAGCAGTATGGCGCTGCCAGCCGCGCCAAAGGGGTCTAAGAAGCTCAAAGGCCAGCAATAGCAACTCAATTATACCCTGGTTTAAAAGACGCGCCTGACTTCAGCGTCAGATGACTTGCAAGCGCAGACCAAGGCATCTATCTTAACCTTCTGATTTTTTACGCGAATTGATGGTGTCTCGCGCCCATTAACATAAGGCACGCTCGCTTATGACATCGGTTATTAAATTTTTCCGCAATCTTAAGCTGCTCGCGATTATGGTTTATAGCGCCATGTTGGGACGCGCCTACCTAAGAGAATTTGAACCAGAGACGCTCTGCTATTGTCGCAGCATGGGCACGGCGCGTCTGCTGGATATTTATCGACCTAAATCTAACGTTAAAGGAGCGCTGCCCACGATTGTCTGGTTTCATGGTGGTGCTTGGAAAATGGGCGACCGAAAAGCCGTCGAGCGCATCGCCGCTGAACAACTAGAACGTGGCTTTGCCCTTGTTAGCGTCAGCTACTCATTGAGTGATGTGGCTCAGTGGCCGGTTCAATGCCACGAGGCCAAGGCCGCAATCCGGTTTCTTCGCGCGAACGCTGGCGCTCTAGGTCTAAACCCTGACAAGCTTATTGCCGCCGGTATGTCCGCTGGTGCCCATATGGCATGCATTCTGGGCGTGTCCTCGGATCACGCGCAACTCAATGGCGAACTGGGCGAGCATCTTAAAGAAACCACAGAGGTAATGGGCGTCTTAGCCTTATACCCGCCAACCGACTTTCTATCCGTTCGCAAAGACTTTGACGGGCTGCTCGATTATTACGCAGAAGACTCCCCCGTCACACAATTATTGGGGGAATCCATAACAAGCGCTCCTGAGAAATCCAATTTAGCCTCGCCACTAAGACTCTTTACGGGCGCTTGCCCGCCTACCCTCTTTCTGCACGGCGAAGCCGATCCAATCGTGCCGGTAGAACAAAGCGTTATCCTACATGAAACGTTACTGGCGGCAGGTGTTGACAGCGATCTTATGCGCCTTGCAGGCTATACCCACGGGGACCATCGGTTTAATCGTGGTGCGCCGGCTGAAAGAATCAACGCTTATCTAAAAAACCGCGCCACGGCTTAATCACAACTGGCCATCAGAAGTCGTCACTCCAATCCCAACCATCATCCATTTCCAACCTACCAGCCCACACCCCCGCACGCGTACTGTTGGTATGTTTGACCGATAGGAAGGAATGATCCGCAACGCGCAGGAGAAAATCGTGCATTGCCCGCTCTCGAGCGTTACCCTAGTTTCTTTACCGACAACAGACGCCGCACTTGCGTCGCATAAGAATAACCAATTCAATTTATGATCGTGCTGCGACTTCAATTTATTGATTGGCTGAACCTTGGACTCAACCCCTATGAACACAGACTTTCCTGAACACTTTTTTCAACGCCCAGACGAGTCAGCGGACGAAAAATTTTACAGCCAGCCGCGTTTCGTAACGCACATTGACGACGCGACCATTAGCTGCCTGACGGACTTTTATCGGGAGCAGATCGCATCCGGGACTCGCGTACTTGACCTCATGTCGTCCTGGATTTCTCATCTACCGGAGGATGTGGATTACGCGCATGTTTCAGGACATGGCATGAACGCGGCTGAACTCGCAGCAAATCCGCGGCTTGATGATTATTGCGTGCAAGATCTAAACCGCACCCCAACCTTACCGTTTGCCAACAATGCTTTTGACGCGGTGTTAATCGCCGTCTCCATTCAGTATCTGATCAAACCGATCGAGGTCATGACTGAGATCAGTCGCTGCCTGGCGCCCGGTGGACAGTGCATCGTTGCCATGTCGCACAGACTTTTTCCGACAAAGGCCATTCATGCTTTCCAAGTCCTACCCCCTGCAGACCGATGCCAGGTTGTTGCGACCTATATGGAAAAAAGTGGACTAACCGGTATCCAAGCGCTGGATCGCTCCCCTCTGGCGGGAGACCCATTGTGGATCGTGAGCGGTTATTGCAGCTAACCGCGTCGGCAAGCGCAGATGACGCCTACATCCGGCCTTCTGTTCTGCCAAGACAAACCTACTGCCAGACCTCAAGGTTATTATCTCGACCGATGCGCCGACTGAGTTTTGTAGTTAGCAGATCGGACATATCACACGCGTCGAACAGTGCTATGACATCCTGCCGTTCTTTACCCGTTAACGACTCAAAGAGATCCTGAACACGCTGCAGAAGATAAAAACGATAGGGCTGAGCGAGCGCCGTCACCGTCGCACCCCGCAATTCAAACCGCGCTTGGCCGACGCCTCTGGCCGCTTCGGTACCTGGCAATAAGCTGTCTTGCTGCGCTATCCAGTTATTAATGCAGGCTGCAGCAGCGACTGTTTCTGGCACAAAGTCGATTGCGATCTGACTGAGCAGCGCAATCAGTGTGTCGGGGATTTCATCGTCCAAAAGGTAGTCGCCGGATTGATCTTCAAATTCGCCGATATCCAGTTCCGGCCGGTTCATGCGTTCGACCCAACGATACAATTGAACGCCATTGGCCTGCATCAGCGCCAAGGGCTTTGGGTCGCGACCTAAGTGACCATAGAGCGGCGCAATCATGCCGAAGTCACCGATGGAAGGTTTACCGCCAAACAGGTAAGGATAAGCAGCAAAGTGCGCATTGAGCCGCATTAACCATTCGCCATACAGATCCTCCACAAGGCTGAAAGTCTCCGGCACCACGCCAAAACCAACGCCCGCCGCTCGCATTCGATTCGTTGCTTTATCCGCTTTTTCTGCCCGCCCCGCGCCCCTTGGTATCGCAGATTGAAAATGGAATTTGAGCAGCGCTAAATTTTCCTCTGGAAAATTCCATCGGTAGTGCATTGCGGGGCGAAGCATGCCTTCGGCGCCGATTACGTCAAAGAGCCGGCTCAGTATCCGTTGTTTGGGTGTCTCGGGTGAGAATTGATTCCCACTGAGCGCTTCATAGTGGTCGATGATCGCGGCGCCATCTCTGATCACCTCGCCTGATTCGGTTTCAAGCGTCGGCATACCGGCTCTTCCACCAGCGGCAGGCACAATCTCAGAGCGGTAACGCGTCTCTATCGGCGACACTTCTTTGTAATCGATACCGGCTTTAATGAGATAGCTGCGAGCCCGACCCGTGTAGAGCGATATCGGAATACCATAGAGGATTGCTTGGGTCATATTTTCATCTCACAAATAAAATAATGTATACCATTATGTTCTAGATCGATATCGATAACACTATCCTGCCGAAGTGGCGACCAAGATGAGCAGACTCATTGAACTTGAAGGATCATCCCCGATTGACCTTGACGGCAGTCTGACCCAGGCGCGCCTAGATTTTCAGGCGCTATACTTGGTCATGATCAAGCCAAGCACATCTTGTAATCAATCCCAGCACTCGGTTTAACGATAAAAAAGGCGCTCGGCTTCAGGCAGCCCCGCCTGACTAACGCCTGACGCCGAGCGTCGGTATCACTGATTTATGGGGGGGCGTCTTTTCGGTTTTTTAGGGAAGTGCTTCAGAGCGCTTTTTTTGTATCCAATCGAACCACTAGGCATTTTCGACGGTCATGATCAATCTTGAGTCGTACAGTGCGGCGCGCCTGTGCGCTCTGGCTGCTGCGTACGCTTTGGTCGCAACCATCTCGATATAAGCCTTCGCGCTGGGATATCTGACCAGCGCGACCAGGTCCCAAGTTTTTTCGCTTGGCCCTATCGGCATTTGCATTGCGCGACCAGACCAGATCAGCTCAGCGCCGGCGTGTTGCCTGACTTCTGACGAGCCTTGGGTGTACCGCGCAAAGGCCTCATACCCTGAACAGTCGTTCAGCACCGCGTCCTCGTAGCAAGCTGTTGCGCGAACTTGCATCAGGTTCACCATAACAATCGGTGTATTGTGAGTGGCAGCAAAGGCCTGCAGCGCCGCCATATTCTCTTCAGTAATTTCCAGGTGGGGCTTCATAGGCTTTATCCTAAAAGTGCGCTCTAAGACGGTTTCAAAGTCGGTAGACATTGATGTATAACAGGCTTTGTATAATCCTAGTGAAAAGTGAAAAGTGCAATGTACGCTCGCAGGATGAGTATACCGGATGAACCCCATCCAGCCTTATCAATGGGAAAGAGCGTGGCACGGTCAGTGTTCCGACACGCTTTGCAAGATCATCTTGGCGCCAAGGACGCGAGTATTATGACGAAAAGGTTTCAATATCAGGACAGGTTCATGCGCAACGCTAAATGCAATCAGACACTCAAGGTCGCCTTATGAAAATCCTGGCCATTGGCGGCAGCGGCGGCATGGGTCGATTTGCTGTCAAGGCCCTCCAAGATTTGGAAACGATCGAACAGATTGTTGTTGCTGACCTCAACGCAGATAGTGCACAAGGTTTTGCCAACGAAATGAACGATAAAGTCAGTGCCATGCCGCTAGATGTTAGCGATGCATTGGCTTTGCAACAGGCCATGAACGGCATGGACGTCGTGATGAATACCTGCGGCCCGTTTTTTCGTTTCGGCGTACCGATTCTGCAAGCCTCGATTAACACGGGTTGTCACTACTTTGACATTTGTGATGATTGGGAGCCAACACTTGAAATGCTTGCGTTAGACCAAGCTGCAAAAGATGCCGGGGTCTGCGCAACGGTCGGACTGGGCGCCAGTCCAGGTGTAACCAACCTACTGGCGCAGATTGCGATGCAAGAATTAGACTCGGTCAACACCGTTTACACCGGCTGGAATCTCGGGCCTGCCAAACCCGAAGAGGCGTCCTCACAAAGCGGCACAAATGCTGCAATGGTCCACGCCATTGAACAAATGACCGGGCGCGTGAGTGTCTTCCGGTCGGGTGATTTTGAGATGGTCAGGCCGCTGGCGCCGGTATCCGTTCACTATCCTGGTCTCCCGTCTTTTACAGGGAGTATTTTCGGCCATCCAGAAGCCATTACATTCCCCACCAATTACCCAGAATTACAGGAATCTCTGAACCTGGCGCATGGCGGCGGCATCGATTCTTGGCAGCTTAAAGGGATTATGCGACTCGTGGACTGGCGTTTGATCAGCAAAGCGCGCGCTGCAGAATTGCTAACTTGGTTTGAAAAAAATACCGATGTCGGCGCAGAAGATAACGCGCTCGACCCGCGCCCCGTAATGTACGGATTAGCAATGGGCGCTAAAAATGGTCGTCCGGCGTCTGTCGGCGTATCCCTAAAAAGCCCCCCCACACAGGAAACAGAGGCCGATGACATTAGTATGGGCGCCATCACCGGCATCCCACTTGCCTGTGGGATCAAGTTTCTTGCAGAGGGCCAATTGCATAAGCCAGGCGTTCTATCCCCTGAATCTGGACATATCGAACCCAAAGCGTTTTTAAGTGAAGTCTTGATTCAACTCGGTAAGGTCGTCAACTTCTCATCTACCGCCTTCGACGATCATATCGAGATTGCTCGGTCTTGGTGATAAACACATTGCGCCTTAACTTCTCGGCATTTTTGAGGTCGCGTTAGGCGCCGCGTTCTCTTGGCATTGATAGGTTAACCGCGCCAGCGTGAGCCACCGGCCAATTAGAATTCGTTGATTGGTTTTCTCCTTGCGCGCGACCCGCTGAGGCAGCGCAACGGACCACAGCGGGTACATCCGCTTCCCCAAACTAGCTGCCTAGGTTTGGTCAGTATTTCCAACTTCACCTGATTTCCCTAAACTTAGGGGCTGAAAAATGAAACAAGAGACTTTATGACGAATTTACCGTTCTGGTTAGAAAGTGCCCTCGCTGTGCCGTCAGAAACTGGCAGTGTTGACGTTGCGGGTGCCAAGATTGTCTATGAAACCTGGGGGGAAATTGGTAACCCCGGGATCGTACTCATCCATGGCAGCAATGCCCATTTAGAGTGGTGGCGTTTCACAGCCCCCTTCCTCGCGGACAACTTTCGAGTCGCTGCGATAGACTTATCCGGTAACGGCAACAGCGACTGGCGCGAACGCTACACCGGCGAACTACTTGCAGAAGAAGTTTGGCAGGTTTGTCAGGCCGCGGCATTAGGCGACAAACCATTCGTTGTCGGCCACAGCTTTGGCGGTTGGGTGGCGCTGGAAACCGGTAAATACCACGATGCCGAATTAGGCGGTATCTTGTTCATGGATTTCACGACCGCGCCACCTGAGGAATATCTGGAGTGGGGGCTTCGAGCAGAACGAGAAGGCGTCGAACCCGGTCGCAAGCTGCGGATTTATGAAGAAAAAGAAGCTGCCCTAAAGCGATTTCGATTTATTCCAGAACAACCCGGCGTACATCCGGCTGTTTTGAACCACTTAGCAGAATATGGTCTTAAAGAGGTTGACGGCGGGTGGACCTGGAAGTTCGACCCAGCCCTGTTTGACCATATGGAAATGGGCGCGGCACAACGGGACACCTTCGCCCAACTCACGACCAACACTGCCTTGATGATGGGCGAAAAATCCGAAGATGAAGGTGCTTTCTACGCCGAGCACATGCTCGCGATCACTGACGGCCTACTGCCAGTGATAACAGTGCCGGGTACCTACCATCATTTAATGTTCGATCAACCGGTCGCGGTCGCAATGGCCATGAAGATATTGCTGCTCGAGTGGCATCGCCAAAACAATCACGCGGCCTATCAGGCTGCGCTTTCAGCAGTTCCTTTAGCTGGCATTGAGCCCTTATGATTTGAATCGGAAAGACAGTCTTGGGCCTCACGGTAAATCAGATGGACCCGCCCAAGCCTTTGAAGGTCAATGGGTGATACCCCCTGCTAATCGTTTGGGCCATCCCTGCGCCCTGTCACGGGCACGCCTTGGGCGCTGAATGGGTCGTATCGCATTGCTCCGTAGTGTTCAGGTGGACAGACGACGCGGATATCCAGCGGTGTGCGCCTCACTGCGCGTCGCCATCCCCCATAGGGTTTTCTTTTGAGGTGAAGCCAATACCGCGAAACTCAGGCGAGGCCATCTGAATTGTTTTGGCGACGCGGATCTACCCGCTTGTTATCCGCGATCTTTCAGCACCAGCAAGGTAATCAATGTCGCCTGGGTGTCGCCAAAACCGATAAGACCTGACATCCTATTAGGAGAAACCCAACAGTGCTCGAATCAAAGGGGGCCATCATGTCAGATCGGATCTCAGGCGGTTGCCTGTGCGGCAGCACACAATTTGAAACAAATCGCGAACCCGTAATGCAGATATTGTGTCATTGCACCGATTGTCAAACCGTTAGCGGCTCGGCATTTTACACGGCATACATCGTCCCTTTAGAGAGTGTCACGCTAACCAAGGGAGAGCCCGGCGGATTTAGTGTTAAGTCCGATAAGGGGCGCGACAACCGGCGTCGGTTTTGCAAAGATTGCGGAACAAGGCTCTGGGCGGAACTTGAGATGGGCTTTGCAAGCGTAAACGGCATGGCGCTTGGTGACCGATCTCATTTCAACCCGACTCATAACCACCGATTAGAAACCGCGCCCGGTTGGTGTGCGTTGAATGCGTTGCTTGAAACCCTGCCGATTACGCCCTGAGAAACCCGAGTCTGCATTCAGGTTAGGGCCCTGATGCGATTTATGGTCGCACCCAATTTTAGGGCTGACTGATTCGAAAGCGTCAGACGATTGTGACGCCGCTTCCCATCTCATTGGTCGAGATACCTAACGCTTGCTTTACACCTTCGAGTCGCCTGCCTCAGCGACAGCCAATTGCATAAACGCTTTGACCCACTTCGTGGCTACCGGTAAATCAACCGCTTCGGGCCACCGATCTGCGGGATGGTGAAACAAACCGTTCCCGCCAAGGATCGAAACAAACCGGCCTTGGCCATCATAAACATTCCGCGCCTCGCCCAAGGGACGTTGCCCAATCGGCGTTACAGCGCTTGGTGTCAAACCGTTTTGTTTAAGCCAGGGGTCAAGGCTTTTGACAGCGTCGTCATCCGAATATTGAAGCCTGACCTGGGAGCCAAATTTAGCGGCAAAATTGGCGCCAAGGTGCAGCCAGATAAGCGCGTCTTCTATTAACGTTGGATTGTTGTCAAGGAATAGACTCAGACCCGTGTGCCCCAACTCATGGCCGGTGTTTGCTGTGAAGATGACATCTCTTTTTGGCCGCGAGGCTTTCACGGCCCGCATTATTTCTAGAAAACACGCGATGCCACCACCGCGCTCAGACGCGTTCACCCACCAACCACTGCGGGGGGTCATCACAACAACCGGCGCAAGCTCAGGGCGACTTCCCTTAATGATCGCTTCTACGTTTCTTGCGATTGCTTTCACATATTCACAATGCAGCACGAAACCCACTTGCTGTCCTGATTTGATCGCAGCTTGGATCGAGGCCCAATGCTTATTGGCCACCTGTAACACAGGGGGACCGAAAGGCGCTGTAAAATCCTCGGCATTTAGTAAAGCCGCACCCTCCTCCGGCAACTGGCTATCCGTGACAACAACAATTGCTTTGTGCTGGCCGGTTTTTCTCGATTCATAGAGACGCCGCACATTCGGCGCGGCGTCAAACGGCAAGGCCATGATGACGCCAATATCAGCATTACTGCCGAGGTCACCGATACTGCCGGTTAGACCGACCGCGTCAGTGTAGCGGCAGTCGTAAAGTGGCACACCTGAAACGACAGCATCGCCGATCACCAATTGGGTCGTAATGGGCTGCAATCGCTGAAACTCAAACGCTGTGTCCGTCGCGGCGACACCAAGGCTTTCAATTTTTTGTATGAGCCAATCAGCACTGTGATGATCAACCTCGGTCCCGGTGCGGTGAATACCCTGCTCGGCATACTCATTGATAATTTCTGCAATGCTATGTTCCAGCGCGCTTTCTACAGTAGGTTGCATTGTGTTTACCTCGGCCAACAGTCGGAACTTCATGGGCAGCAAAGTCGCCAGCAACGTGCCTTGAATAAATCGGCGTTTTGTTATCATTGATTTCCCTAAACGAATGTTACCAGCACGCTGCGCGGGCGCCGCTTGCCTGGCTTGTATCATGACTCGCCGCCGTTCAGGCCCTGCAGCCACTGCAGCGTCCAGCCATTTCAGGCGCGACGTCGTGATCCGTTTTTAGCGAACCATACGCCTTAACGTTCAACCACGTTAACAACCTTGGCGCCCTTTAATCTAGTCGCAATAGGTCGAAGCTGTTCCCCTATCACAGGCCGTTTCCGATTCGAGCCATCAAGGGTTCCCCTTTCAGCCGACCCACCATCGATTACCGACTGAGCCGCCCGCCCCGATTGTAAACCCCATAAGCTCGCGTGCGTACAACCCTCGAGGCAACACGCACGGCCACTCGTCCCGAGCTGCCAATGACGCCTATTGCGCGACCTTTCGGGATAAGATGGGTCAGACGCGAGCAATTCGTGCGTCGACCCCACAATTAATCGCGCTATTTCTGAAGGCCCGACTGTTTTATTCTGGCGTTTGTTCCACTTCAACGAGTAATCCCGCTAATGACTCACCATTCAGCGCTGACGGTTCATCAGATCAGTAAACATTATCAAGACGGCAATCGACAGATTGAGGTTATCCGCGACCTCTCCTTCAACGTCGCTGCTGGCAAGTCAATTTCCGTAACAGGGCCCAGCGGTTCAGGCAAGTCGACCTTGTTGAACGCGCTCGCAGGTCTGGTCGAGCTTGATGATGGCGACATCACGCTTGAAATCCAAGACAAAATTTTTTCCTATCGCGCCGCCAATGAGCGTGCGCGAACCGCGTTTCGCCGCCAGCACATTGGCTATGTCTACCAATTCTTTAACCTGGTGCCGACCCTTACTGTTTTGGAGAATGTCCGGCTTCCTGCACGTTTGAATCGACGGCCGGATCTTGAGGCCTTCGCATCAACACTACTGGGTGACTTTGGCTTATCGGACCGACTGCATGACTTTCCTGAGAAACTCTCGGGCGGAGAGCAACAGCGTGTCGCCGTAGCGCGCGCTGTCTTGCTAAGACCCCCCCTGCTGTTGGCCGACGAACCAACGGGCAATCTTGATTCGGGAAATTCCGCCCAAATCGCTGACCTGCTTTTTTCAAGCTGCCGAGATCAAAATATCATGCTGGTCCTGGCCACCCATAGTCATGAGATTGCCGCCATGGCGGATACCCGATTGCATTTGGACGCGCGACCTTCTGCAAGCCTTGCGCCTGCATGATCCCGCTAGCCCTCCTGCGATTTCTTGGGCGCACGCCCTGGTCCACCGCGATGGCGCTCGTTGGCATGGCACTCGGTGTCGCGTCCATTGTGAGTGTTCACCTCGTCAGCGCCAGTATTTCGAGTCGACTCGATGGTTTGGTGCCCAGCAGCCTCGCTGACTTTAGCTACTATTTGCACCGGGAAAACCTCCAGACCCATGACTACTTTGAACTGCGACGAAGGTGGCGATCCGGCGCGCTGCCAACCCTTGAGCGCTTATCGCCTGTGGTGGATGAAACCGCGCAGATAGCGGACTTGAGCGTCCGCGTGCTGGGCATCGATCTGCTCTCGCAACTGCCCTCGGGTGACATTCCAACGGCGTCCGGCGCATTTGCGTTCAACGGTGTTTGGGTCGATAAGAGTCTTAAGGACACACTCTCGCTGCCCATCAACGGGATCATTGAGGCCCCCGAGGGCACCTTATTGTCGGACATCTCGGTGGCGCATGACCTTCTGGACTGGCCGGATCATCAACTGTCTTATATTGGCCTTGTGATCGGACAGGCTTTCGCACACAGCCTCGAGGTGGCTGAAAATCTACTGCCAGGTTTTGGCGCTGGATTGCCCATTGCTAAGCCAAACCTTGATATTGGCCCGGGTTGGCAACTGGTCAATACGGCAGAGCAGTACCCTGCTCGAGCATTTGGAAAATCCGTTCTGTTTAACATTGCAGCCCTCGGGATGCTGGCGCTGCTCGTCGCGTGGCTTTTGATTTATCAAGTCGCCGTATCTTGGTTGCGTCGTCTTTGGCCGGTATTTGATCGGCTCCATGGGTTAGGGGTTGAGTGGCCGCACCTCCGAAATTACTTTTTAGGCTCAATTGGGGTTATCGCGAGCATCGCAGCGGGCCTCGGTCTGATCCTGGGTTGGTGGCTGGCAACAAAACTTCTGACGATGTCTGTACCAGGGAATGCGGTGGCGTTGGATCTTAGCGGCTGGGTCGTTATTAAAGCCTTTGGATCGGCGTTGGCGGTTTGCTTGGTTGGTGGCGCTTGGGCGTTTAGAAGGTCCCAGCGTGGCCAGCCGCAAACCCTCGCACCCCTCTTAGCCACTCTGGTTTTATTGGTCTGCGGATTGATTTGCGTCATTCAGCCCGAGACGGGGCTTGCCGGAGGGTTCTTCGCGATCGCCGTACTGAGTCTGGCTGCAGGTCAAACCATCGGACCACTGCTGCTTCGATTAAAGCGCTGGTCATCCAATATTGGTGGCTCGTACTTGATGCGCGTTGGGGTTAGAGAGGCGCTTTGGCATCCTGCAGAATTGAGTGTCGCACTCGCGGGATTGTCGCTATCGATTGCAACCGCCATCGGTGTGGGTTTGATGGTTGACAGCTTTCGGCTTGATTTCAGTCAGATGCTAGACCACCGCTTAAAATATGACGTGATCGCGGAGGGTAACCCGGCATCTCTTGAGGCTGTGATCAAGGCGCCTGGGTCAGTCGCTCAAGCCAGTAGAATTCAGCACTATCGCAGTGCCGATATTCGGGTCGATGGCGCCTTAGTGGAACTGAACGTGACCCACATGGATGCCTTTGAGTCGTCCCGCTACGCCCACGACAAGCGTTTAGGCGATAGCGAGGTGCTGCTAAGCGAACAAGCCGCTAGAACCCTCGGCGTGTTGCCTCAAGAAACTCTCAGAATTCTCGGAGAAACGATGACGGTCGCCGGCACCTTTTCTGCCTTTGGGGACTTAAAACCAAGGCTCATTGTAGATGATCAAAGCGCCATCGCAGAAGCTATGGGTGCTGAATTGAAAATGGCCTCTGTCGCGTTTGAAAGCAACTCGCCAAAGGCCCTCGCCCGCGCCTTAAAAGCGTCATCTTCGACCCTCGAAATCCGTTTGCAATCGGACATCCGGCGCATCGCGCTCAATGTATTTGATCAAACGTTTGCCATTACCACTGTCCTCATCACGATTGCGCTCTTGGTTGCTGCCATCAGTGTTTATATTGCTGTGACAACCCTGCGGCTTAATCGACAGACCGGACGACAGTTGCTCAACACGCTGGGCGTCAATCGAGTCGAGCAGCATCTAATGAACCTGGCTATGGGGATTGGTTTGGGCGCTGTCGCGATGATCGTTGCTTTGCCCCTAGGCGTGATGTTCGGTTGGATACTCTGCAACGTCATTAACCCCAGAGCATTCGGCTGGACCATTGAATTACAAGTATCGGCCGGCGCGCTTTTGTGGCCCTGCGCTTGGGGCATGCTCGCGGCCATACTCGCGGGCATGCTTCAGGTTGGCGATGCAGAGGAAGGTGCGTTCGGTGGCCGCTAAAGGATTCAACGGACTGCGCGCAGCCTCGGCGCTACTGATCGTGATCAGTGTCGCGATCGGTGGATGTCAGCCGGACACATCGCCAGCGGCTGCAACGGTCACGGGGCTTCGACTTAACAGCCTTCTTGGGTCACCCAACAGCGACGGCTTTGCCCGCGCCGAAACCCCCATAGACTTTGTTTTTCCACGCGACCACGGGGCTCATAATCCATATCGGAGCGAGTGGTGGTACCTGACTGCCGTGCTGACCGATGACCAAGGCCTTGAGTATGGCGTGCACTTTACGCAGTTCCGTCAGGCATTGACCCCCGCTCCAACCGGCGATGGGCCTTGGCACACGGGTCAGGCTTATCTCGCGCATTTGGCGATTACCGATGTTGCGACAGGCGTTCACCTCGAAGCCGAGCGGTTTGCCCGCGGTCATCCCGATCTGGCGGGTGTCAGGTCGGGTGCGCAGTTTGCAGCGGTTATTGAAGATTGGACGCTCACGGGCGCGACACAGAGTCCAATCAGTCTGACTTTGCGGGCTGCAGAGCCTGCGCAGTTTGAAGTTGATTTACACATCCAGCAGACAGGGCCCATTGTCTTGCAGGGTGCTCGCGGTCTATCTGCAAAGGGGCCGGACTCAGCAAGTTACTACTACTCCATTCCGCGGCTACGCATTGAGGGTCGCTTACGCTTGAACGATCGCCTGGTTAACGTCACGGGGCTGGGTTGGCTCGATCGAGAGTGGAGCACCTCGGTCCTTGATGAATCCTTGGCCGGTTGGGATTGGTTTTCGCTGCAACTCGATGATGCGCGCAGCATCATGGCTTTTCGCCTTCGCAGATACGACGGCGCACGAGATGACTTTGATCATGGCTTGCTGGTGGCGCCTCAAGACCTTGACGGACCCCCTGTTATTGGCGAGGGCGACCCGGGCGTTAAAATCCTTCAATCGAGCGATTTTACGCTCAGTCCACAGCGTTTTTATCAGGATGCGCGCGGCGCGCGATGGCCAGTTGCGTGGTCTCTAACAATGAATGGCGAGACCTTTATCATCAATGCCCTAGTCGATGATCAAACGATCGATTTATCAGTTCGATATTGGGAGGGATTAGTCGAGGTTATGAGCCCTACTGGCGATAGACTGGGCCGCGGATACATGGAACTGACGGGCTACGCGGACAAAGAGCAACCTTGAACGACCCGCAACCGAATCATCCCTGCTGGATGCCACCCAAAAAATCCCCTTAATCGCAAGCCAAAGCACTCATTCAGACCCTGCTTTTTGTGCTGTACGGCTTAACTGGGCCCGTCCTACTGCACTTAAAATATTGAGCACGCTGATTTTTTAAACCTCGTTCTGTGGTTGCCATGAACGCGTCGGTAAGCCGGCCTTTATGGGTTATTGCTTATTTTGCGACTTTTTTTGTTGCCGCTTCCTGAGTAAAGCACCCATTTGCAACCACAGGCTTTTTATCAAAAATATTGGCAGGCCTAGTGGGTTCTGTTTGATTTTGCGCCCCAAAAGTCGCTTCAGCGCTGGCGCGCCATCGTAGTTGCCTTCACGCTGACCGTGACCCTTGTGCAGATCAATCGCTGGAATATCGATGACGTCTAGATCCAACGACAACGTGAAGCTTTCTGTTTTTGGCAGCAAGCACTCCCGGTCCGTACACGCTTGATAACGCACCGTGACCTTGACGTCGATGCTGGGCACGTCAAGGGGTCGGCACTCGCTGGCCAATTCACCTGTTGCGTAAAAGGGATAAGTAAGATCAACCGTGCCGTGCCAGACATTCAATTCTGCAACGCCCGGCAAGGTTAACTTTTCTGTTGCCGGCAACTCGGGCGACATCAAAGCAAGCCCCTCAGGTCCTTGTATCGTGACCTGGGTGGCAATCATGCCTTCTGGCACGGGCGGGCCATAGATATGCAAGCCTTCTGGCAACTCGAAACGCACCACTAGATGCCGCACGATCCCCTGCCTGACGGTGCCGTTGCCCCCATGTACGGCGATGGTGAGGTTGATATCTTGATCGCCACCCGACACTTGGGGTGCCTTTTCGTCTAGGCTAAGTCGACCCAGCGCTGCGTCAATATAGAACTCGGGACTCTCACGCTTTTTGTATGAGTCGTGAAAGAACTTGGCGACCACCGTACCCGCCTCGTTGGTGACGTACACCCCAGGATACGGAATACCGTACAGC
>ENA-OQVM01001476-OQVM01001476.1-marine-metagenome-genome-assembly--contig:-NODE-1476-length-31027-cov-10.496155_pt1 | contig 31027 bp, 39 predicted proteins | sample MGYA00237776_ERZ505498 | MGnify/ENA primary metagenome ERZ505498 (study PRJEB26159, sample SAMN06265151) | marine metagenome | isolation source: Helgoland LTER site | place: Germany:Helgoland, sampling...
ATCATTCCAACACCACTTCTTTCATTTAATCTAGCGTCTGCTGAAAAGGTTTGTAGGTTTGGGGCATTAACTTGATCTAACCAATGTTTTCTTGAGGTCATTCTAAGTTTAATTCCTTCTAAATTAACTCCAGCCATTGAAGGATGAAGAAGATAATAGTTTTCCGTTAGGTAATCTGTATAAATAGGCAGTCCTTCTTGACTTTGAGATGTAGTAGATAATAAAACAGAAAATAAAAAAATTAAATTTTTAAAATAACTTCTCATTAAATTTTAATAAATTTTTTGTAAATATAAACAATATTAATACCAGATGTAAACTAAAATTACATCTTAAAAATAATGAATTAATTTTTATATCTTGAAAGTCTTAAACCGTTTTTAAAATGAAAAAACATATTATTTTAATATTGATTTTAACTTTTTTTTCAAATCATTCTTTAAATAGCCAAAGTCCTGATACTAAAATTAAAACTGAAAAAAAAGATAGTATAAAACCAAAAAAGAAAAAAGCATTACTTCCTTTAAAACCAGAAAGAAAAATTACAATAAATACTGATGAGGGGACGTGGATGTCTTTAGACGTCAGCCCTGATGGAAATACTATAGCTTTTGATTTATTAGGAGATATTTATACTCTACCTATTCAGGGTGGTAAAGCAAAAAGAATCACAAAAGGATTAGCATTTGATGCTCATCCAAAGTTTTCACCTGACGGAAAGAGTTTGCTAATAGTTTCAGATAGATCAGGTGGACCTAATGCTTGGATATTAGATTTAGAAACAGGAGATTCCATCCAGGTTACTAAAGGAGATGATTTTTTTATGGAAACTGCCGAATGGACAAACGATGGTGAATATGTAATCAGTACAAAAGGAGGCAGAAATTCTAAACTCTATTTAAATCACAAAACTGGCGGTAAAGGGGTTGAATTAATTAAAAAACCTGCAAATTTAAAAGTTAGTGATGTTGCTGTTGGAAGAAACGACAGGTACATTTGGTTTGCTCGAAAATCTGGAGCATGGCAATATAATGCTGAGTTTCCTCAAATGTCAATTGCTCGATATGATAGAGAAACTGGAACAGTAGAAAATATTGTTAGTAGATATGGTTCTGCATTTTCACCTACTTTATCTAACGATGGAAATTGGTTAGTTTATGGTTCAAGATGGAATGATAAAACTGGTTTAATTGCTAGAGATTTAAATTCGGGTATTGAAAAATGGTTAGCTTATCCAATACAAAAAGATGATATTGAATCTCAAAACACTTTAGGTTCAATACCTGTTATGAGTTTCACACCAGATAGCAAGTTTTTAATTGCATCCTACGGAGGGAAAATCAATAAGCTTCCAATTGAAGGTGGAAATGCGATAAACATTCCGTTTGAAGTTAGTGAAGAGATTGATCTAGGTCCACAATTAAAATTTAATTACCCAATTGTAGATACTGACAACATACTTTCTAATCAAATTAGAAATCCAAAAGTGTCTCCAGATGGATCAAAATTAGCCTACACTTCTTTTAGTAAAATTTATATAAAAAATCTTCCTCACGGTGAACCTCAAAGATTAACTTCCTTAAATTATGGTGAAGGTATGCCAGTGTGGAGTCCAAGTGGAAATGAAATTGCTTTTGTCACATGGGACGAAAAAGATGGAGGTGCAATTTATAAAGCATCAATTACTAGTAAAAATAGAGTTCAAAAACTAACCAATGAAAATGGTGTTTATTCTTATCCCGTCTGGAATAATATTGGTGACAGATTAGTTTTTATAAAAGCTTCACACAATGATTTTGATAATTATGGCTCATTAGGAGTAGATTCAAAATTGATGTGGATTAGTTCAAAAGGAGGTGAAAATAATTTTATAGACAAAACTAATGGAAGGTCTAATCCACACTTTATAAAAAGTTCTGAAAGAATATTTTTATCAAGTCGATCTAATGGTTTAAGTTCAATTAGATGGGACGGAACAGATGAAAAAAAGATTTTAAAAGTTACTGGTATATCAGTTTATGGAACTCCAGGAAGAAAATCTCCGCCATCACCAGCAACTTACATCATAAAATCACCAAAAAAAGAAGAAGCATTAGCTGTAATCAACAATGATGTTTATGTTGTTACAATTCCATACTCTGGTTTAAAAGATTTATCTATTAACGTATCTAACACAGAAAACTCAAGTTTTCCAGCAAGAAAGCTAACTAAATTTGGAGGGGAGTTTGCGTCATGGGGGGCTAACGGAGATAATGTATATTTTTCACTTGGAAAATCACTTTTTAATTACAACATTCCTATCGCTAAAGCTGATGATCAAAAAATATTAAAGGACAAAAAAGATAACAATGAAAAAGAATCGGAGATAGACAAAAAAGATAAAGCAAAATCTTATCAAGCTGCTGAAGTTGAAATTAAAACTTACATAACTAAAAATAAAGTTGAAGGATTAATTCTTTTAAAAAATGCCAGAATAATAACTATGAATGGTAAAGAGGTTATTGAAAATGGTGCAGTTTTGATTAAAGACAATAGAATAGTCGAAGTTGGAGAAACTAATAAAATTCAAATAGAAGATTCTCAATTGACTAGTTTAAAAACTATTGATTTAAGTGGAAAGACAATAGTTCCGGGTTTTGTTGATACTCATGCTCATGTTAGAGTTTCTAGAAATATTCATAAAGCTGAAACGTGGTCGTTTGCAGCTAATTTAGCATATGGAGTAACAACAGTTAGAGATCCGCAAACTGGGACTACTGATATATTGTCATATGGTGATATGGTAGATGCTGGTTTAATGCATGGTCCTAGAATTTATTCAACTGGCCCTGGTGTAGGTTATTGGGGATATAATTTAAAAAGTTTAGATCAAACTAAAGATATTCTTAAGCAGTATTCTAAATACTACAATACTAAGACCATTAAAATGTATAGAACGGGAAACAGAAAACATAGACAATGGATTTTAATGGCTTCTAAAGAACAAAAACTTATGCCAACTACTGAGGGAGCGCTACACGTTAAATTAAATATTAATCAAATGTTAGATGGTTATCCTGGTCAAGAACATAACATTCCAATTTATCCTGTTTATAATGATTTAATTGAGATAATGGCAAAATCAAAAATGGCATACACACCAACGTTATTAGTTTCTTATGGTGGTCCGTGGGCTGAGAATTACTACTATGCTACTGAAGATGTTCAAGGAGATACTAAATTAAACTACTTCACCCCCAAAGCACATTTAGATGCAAAATCAAGAAGAAGAAATGATGGGTGGTTTCATAAAGACGAGTACGTTTTCGAAGAACAGGGTAAATTCATAAAAGATTTAGTTGAAAAAGGCGGAATAGTTGGTGTTGGTTCTCACGGACAACTTCAAGGTCTTGGTTATCACTGGGAACTTTGGAGTATGCAAGCAGGAGGCCTTGATTTACACGATGCACTAAGAGTAGCTACAATTATTGGAGCTGAAGCAATTGGCCTTGAAAATGATTTAGGAAGTATAGAAAAAGGGAAATTAGCAGATTTAGTTATACTAGATAAAAATCCTTTAGATAATATTAGAAATTCCAATTCAATAAGCATGGTAATGAAAGATGGAAGATTATATAATGCAGATAATTTAGACGAGATATATCCAAAACAAATAAAAGCTGAATTTAATTGGAAACAAATAACACCCATGAATTTACCTGGAACAGAACAATAAGTATTTTGAAAATATTAAAATATATATTAAAAATTATTAAATGGGGCATATTTGCCTTATTAGGTTTTACTTTGACGGTTTTCATATATTTTGAGATAAACGAGATTCCCATATACAATCCAAAAGTTGCCTACAAGTTTATTACAGGTAAAACCAATTACAAACAATATGAAAATTTAGCTGAAAAATTAGGCTATAAAAAAACAGATAAATTATTAATTCTACATGCTGATGATATTGGATTATCAAAATCTGTAAACCAAGCTAGTTTTAAAGCTTTGAAGGAGGGTTTAGTAAACTCTGGTAGTATTATGATGCCTTGTGATTTTATTAATGAAGTTGGTGAATTTGCTATTAATAATCCAAATATTGATTTAGGTCTTCATTTGACAGTAACCAGTGAGTGGAGAGATTATAAGTGGGGTGGTGTAGCAAATTCAAATGTGATTTCATCAATGTTAGATAAAAAAGGTAATCTTTTCGAAAACAAAAAAAAATTTACTTTAAATGCTAGCCCCAATGATTTAAAAAAAGAATTGCAAGCGCAGATTGATTTAGCAAAATCAATTGGTATTAAACCCACTCACATTGACAGTCATGAAGGGGCTTTATTTTTTGATCAAAGTATTTTTAAGACATATTTAGATATTGGAGAAGAAAATCAGCTTCCAGTTTTTGTTCCAAAGGAAGTCGCTGTGCACTTTGACAAAAGTTTTCCAAAGCCTGAAAACGTAGTGATAGTTGAAAACATGTTCATGGCTCTGCCAAACTTAGAATTTAAAGATTGGAGTGATTATTATGTCAACGTAATCGAAAATTTAAAACCAGGACTTAATGAGATAATAGTTCATTTGGGTTATGACGATAAAGAAATGCAACAAATCACTATTGAGCATCCTAATTACGGATCAAAATGGAGAAACTTAGATATGGATGTAGTTTCAAGTGAAAGTTTCAAACAAGCAATTGAAAAGAACAATATCAAATTAGTTACTTGGAGAGAAATACAAAAGGTTATCTACTAAGATTATTTTAATTTATATCTGTAAGCTATTACTGCTGCTAAAGCAGAAGTCGTTGCCGATATAACATAAGGATAATCAATAAATGATAAATTGTTGTACATTAAATAAACTACTATCAAACTAACAACTGAAAGTATTGAAAAAACAATGAACAAAAACCATTTTAGTATTTTCATATTAATCTAAAAATACAATTAACAAATCTATTATGAAAAAATATTTATTAATTATTATAATGTTTATTAGCACATTCAATAATGCGCAATATAAACCATCAGAAGAAAATTTAGAAGCACGAGAATGGTTTCAAAATGCAAAATTTGGACTCTTTATTCACTGGGGAGTATATAGCGTTCTTGGAGATGGTGAATGGGTAATGAATAATCAGAATATTTCGATAAATGAATATGAAAAACTACCTAAATTTTTTAATCCTACAAAATATGATGCAGAAAAATGGGTATTAATGGCTAAAAACGCTGGAATGAAATACATTACCATTACTAGTAGACATCACGATGGTTTTTCAATGTTTGATTCAAAAGTATCAGATTATAATATAGTTAAAAAAACACCTTACGGTAAAGATGTCTTAAAGATGTTAGCTGAAGAATGTAAAAAACATGATATCAAGCTTTTCTTTTATTACTCACAACTTGACTGGAATAGAGACGATTACTTTCCAAGAGGAAGAACTGGTACTGGAATTGAAGGAAGAAGTGAAGGAAAATGGGAGGATTATATAGCTTTTATGAAAGCTCAGCTTACGGAATTGTTGACTAATTATGGAGAAATTGGAGGGATTTGGTTTGATGGACAATGGGATCAACACGAATGGGACGGAAAAAGATTTGGAAAAATAAAAGTTGATTTCAAATTAAAAGAAGTCTATGAATTAATACATGAACTTCAGCCAAAAGCATTAATAGGAAGCAATCATCATTTAGCTCCTAATGATGGAGAAGATTTTCAAATGTTCGAAAAAGATCTTCCTGGAAAAGGAACAAAAGATTTTGCAACATCCAAAAAAGATATTGGTGCACTTCCACTAGAAGTCTGTGAAACAATTAATGGTTCATGGGGATTTAATTTAAAGGATAGAAAACATAAATCAAATAAGGAGTTAATTCAATATTTAATAAAAGCTGCTGGGTATGGAAGTAACCTTCTTTTAAATGTTGGCCCGATGCCTAACGGAGAAATTCAAGACGAACATATTAAATCATTAGAAAACATTGGAGATTGGGTTAGTAAAAATGGAGAAACTATTTATGGAACAAGAAAAGGTCCAATAAACCCGAGTGATGAATTAGTTTCTACAAAAAAAGGAAATAAGATTTTTATACACTTATTAAATTTTAGAGAAAATGAGTTGGTAATTAATAATTTAAAAGAAAAAATAAAAAATATAACCTATTATAATTCAAAATTAAAGGCTGATTATACATTTAGAAAATCAATCCTTAAAATTAATTTAGATAAGAGTGAGATGAATGAAATAGATACGATTATAGAGATAACAGTAAAGGGTTAAATCTAAAAAATTATTGTCGTAGGTTCCCATGTTAAAGGGTTACTTAAAATATTATTGGAGGTGCTAACTATTTCCAGTGATTTAGGATTAATCTTTATAAGAATACAATCCCTATTTAAGTCTTTATAGTAAGGTGTCCAATCGCTTTTCCAATATTTCTTTTTTTGATCTAATTCATTTATAAGCTTAGCTGTTCCGTTAATTGAGACATAACTTCTCCCATCATTGTGACTAAAATTTAAAGTAATACGGTTATCATTTCTTATGTGAGATACCTTTCTAGAGTTAGGATTTGTAACTAAATAAATTTCAAAATCATTATTATAAATATTAGGATCCATTAATCTAGATGTTGGCTTATTATTTGAATCAAGAGTAATAAAAACACACGAATGAGAGTCATTAATAATAGAATTAGCAATGTCTATTATATTCTTTTTAGAATACTCTTGAGAAAAAGAACTTATTGAAATAACCATAAATAATATTACAATAAGATGAGATATGTAAGACTTAAAAAACATAAGATTTTAAATTAAATAGATTGGTTTTCACCTGATTATGCTCAAAAATATATAATTAAAACTAATAGTTGTCAACAGTTTTCAAAAATATATTATTTTTTCTTCTCTGTTGTGCCTCTACAAAAATTTAAATATAAAAATTTAAATTTTTATATAAATTTTGAATTTAATCTATTGATTATAAGTGTATTAACATAATATTTGTGTTTTGAATATTTATTTAATTTTATGGCTTCAAAAGCACAAATCAAAAAAGTAAAAAAAAGTAATTAACAAATTTAATCTCCAGAGAAGGAAAAATTTTTCCAGATAAGAATATTTTTTTATAGATTAGTATAAATTAATGTTTAACTTAAAAACTATACGATGGGATACAAACACACAAACACTAAAGGAAAAAGTTACTTTTTAAATTCTAAAGACGTAGAATTAAAAGGAGGTAGAAATCAAACTATTTATTATTTTTCAAAAGATGAAAGAGCAGAGTCATGTGACTTACCTGCTGGAAAGCAAGTTGTTGAGAGTCCAAAGACTGGTTTACCATTTGTAAAAGGAAAATAATCACTGATTATTAACCAAAAATTAAAAAGCCTACTTATAAATAAGTAGGCTTTTTTATGTTTTAAGAATTAGAGTAATTAAGGTTATTTAAATTTATACATTAATAATTTGAGATTAACTTGATTAATCATTTCTCTTGTTTTTGCTCCATTACTCCACATCATTCTATCCATAAAAGTAACTTCTTTCCAAAATTCCTCATTTTCTGAATCAGATAATTCTCTTCCCATCATATCTAATGTAACATGAGTAATTTCTTTATTACCATTTTCACTAGATGATAAAACTCGATTCAATTCCCACCACTTTCTAGATCCATTTAAAATACGTTTGTTATGCCATTTCTTATAAAAATCCATTTCATATTGTTCGTAATTTTCATCAATTTGCTTAAATGCATTTAATGTTAGAATTGTTCCTATTTCAAGATCTCCGAAAAGCCAAGTTGTATTATCTAATCTTTCAAGTTGATAAAAATTTCTTGTTCCATAGGGACCATCTTCCCAAATTTTATCAAATTTTTTCTTTGATAATTTATTGTACACGCTTCTTCCTAATTTATAAAAATCAACTTCTTTACTCATTTGAACTGAATCCTTATAAAAATTCATAATTAAAAAATCAGGTTGATTATCAGCGTTCTCGTCCCCTTCAACTGGGATTACTTCAAAAATCAGCCATCCGGTTTCTAAATCGTCGTTGATAGCTTGCTCATGAATCTTTGACCAAAATTTTTCTAGATCTACATATGCATCGTGCTGTCCTTTATCAAGTCTTACCGAAGTATAAGTAATCACTTGAGAATATGTAATTGCGGATAATAAAAGCGCAATTAATAAATTAATTTTTTTCATATAAAATATTTTTATTGTTATTAATACAAATTTATAAAAATAATAAACATACCAAAAAGTATGTTTATTGTTTTTCACAAGATTCGTGAACATCAGATATTAACGGCTTAATATGAATATGCTCTTTAGGAATTAAAAAACTAGCTAAAAGTTCTAAAAACATAGCAATAAATGCAATTGTTGCGGTTATATAAGCCTCCTCGTACAAAGCAGAGATAAACTCTAACAAATGAAACAAAGAATGTATTCTAAGACCTATTCTAACTAATTTAACAAGAGTGCTTTTCATTTATATTAAATAAGCTGCAAAATTACTTATAAAGTATGTAATGAAAAAACTAACTAAAATAATTTTACCAATTTCTGATTTGATACTAAAACTTAAACTATTATTAATTTATATAATTAAAATGTTTGTAATTTTAAATAAAATAAAATTATATGTCTAGATTAATTACTGTCTTAATTTCATTAATTCCTTTTTTATGTTGGTCTCAACTAGATCCATCAAAAAAATACAGTGTAAATACAATTGCATTTTATAATGTAGAAAATCTATTTGACACAATTGATGACCCTAAAACTTTTGATAATGATAGAACCCCTAATGGTAGAGACAAGTGGACAGAAGACATTTATATAAAAAAATCAAAAAACATAGCAAAAGTAATATCAGAAATTGGGAAAGATATCGTAGGAACCTCTCCTTCAATAATAGGATTATGTGAGGTAGAAAATAAGAAAGTTCTTGTAGATTTAATTAATAATGAAAAATTAAAAAACATAGGTTATGGTATTGCTCATTTTGATTCTCCAGACGAAAGAGGGATTGATGTAGCCTTGCTTTTTAATACAAATAGGTTTACCCCAATTTTTACAAAAGCATACTCGCTTTACTTAAAAAGAGAAAATGGAGAAACTGATTTTACAAGAGATCATTTATTGGTTTCGGGCTATTTAGACAATGAATTAATCCATTTTATTGTTAATCATTGGCCCTCAAGATCTGGAGGAAGAATGAGAAGCGAAAAAGGAAGGATTTTAGCAGGTCAATTAAATAAAAAAATAATAGATTCTATTTTGTCTAACGATTCAAAAGCTAAAATTATAAATATGGGTGATTTTAATGATAATCCTGCTGATAGAAGTATCAAACCCATATTAAAAACTGTTAGTAATAAGTCAAAAGTTAAAAGAAATGAACTTTTTAATCCTACAGAAAAATTGTTTAAAAAAGGGTTTGGAAGCTATAACTATAGGGGGAAATGGGACATGTTAGATCAGTTTATGATTTCCTCTGAACTTTTAAAAAATTCGGGACACTTTTTTTTGAAAGCTGGAATTTTTAATGAAAAATACTTAATTAATCAAGATGGAAAATATGAGGGATATCCTTTTAAAAGTTTTGCTGGGGGGAAGTTCTTAGGAGGATATAGCGATCATTTTCCAATATATATGCTTTTAGCAAAAGAACTATAACATGGAAGGTTCAATACAGATTTTTATAACGGGAGGAACTTTTGACAAGAGTTATAACTATAAAGATGGTGACCTATATTTTAAAAACACACACCTTCCTGAAATGTTGAAAAGAAGTAGATGTAGATTGAATGTTGATTTTGAAACATTAATGATGATTGACAGTTTGGAAATGAACGAATCTCATATTGAAAAAATAATTTCAAAATGTAAAAGTTCAAGTTCAGATAAAATCATCATAACTCACGGAACAGATCGTATTGTTCAAACTGCAAAAAAACTTGAAAAAGCTGATCTTAACGAAAAAACAATAATTCTTACTGGGGCAATGATTCCATATGCTTTTGGAAGTTCCTCAGATGGATTTTTTAATTTAGGATGTGCTTTGTCATTTGTTCAATCTCTTCCAAATGGAATATATATTACTATGCAGGGTCAATATTTTTCTCCAAATAATGTTCAAAAAAATAAAGAGAAAGGTGTTTTTGAAAAAATTAATTAATCTTTATTGTCTGAAAGATTATATTTTTTGTTAAGCTCAAACACTTTATCTGCTGAAAAAGATTTTTTATTAATTAATTCAAGTTGGTGATCTAAAAGTTCTACTTTTTTATCAATTTTATTTTTAATCTCATTAAACAAATCACATGTTTCAGAGCTCAAGTCCTTAATTACAATTAATTCAATAACATTATTCATTTCTTTCATCACTGCTTTCATTTGATTTGGCAACCAACTTATGATTGGAGTTCCGCCAGTTGCTTTTGCATACTTAGTATTAGCCATTATATACTTTTGCACAAACTGCCAATGCCCATTTCTAAAGTGATATATTTCTTCCAAAACTCCTAAGAGATAACATAAGCCTTCATGATTATTTTGCTTTGACAAAATTTGTGAAATTCCTTCATTGCTTAACTCATTAACGGAATCTTCTAGATCTTTAAAAAAATTCTGAATACATTTGGGTCTATAACTTCTAAGGTCAATCAAGTATTTTGTCAACTCATTTTTAGGGTAATGTTTTATGACACCACTAAAAATATCTTCCATTGGAATTATATCATCCTGAGCACCTGTCTGTCCTCTAAACTGTTTAGGTTCATCCCAAACGCCCTCATATATTACACCATCTCCAAACAATTCTTCATTGCCTTTTACTCCCATTATAAAAACACGAAAATCATTATAGTGATTCCATCTTGAAGCTTTCCACATCTCTCTTCTTCTACTATTCATTAATTTCATTGTTTCGTAATTTTCCTTTAAAAAATTAACGGAACTAGTTAAGTTTTTTTCTTTTAATGCATGTAAAACATTAATTACTGACCCAACCAAACTTGGGGAATGTTGATTGATATCAACATGTAACATTATAAAACCTACTTCATCAGGCTGACCAGAAAAACGAACACACATGTCTAGATTTGACCATTTGTGATCTCCGGATTTATCAATTTTTTTATAATTTCCAAGAGAATAAGCATAATGGTAATCTAACCATGGATATACTTCCAATTTATTTGAAACTTCTACAAAAGGTTGAGCGATTTGAATTGGCAGAATATTTTGAGCTTTCCCATAATCACCTGTGTTCCTGTAATGTTGAAAAGAAGGTTCTAAAGTATATGCGGAGGCTAAAAAGCAGTATCCTCTATATAATGCTTGAATCAACATAATATCTGTTTCATTAGAAACTTGTTCAAAATAATTTGGCAAAGATTTAACCGCATCATGAATAGCTCCTGGTTTATCTAAATAACCTGACTCATCATTAATTTTAACTGGCATTTTATCTAAAATATCTTGAAGAATAGAATAAGGCTGAGGAAGTTTTTCTAATGGAACACTTTTAGGTAAAAACCCATTTTCTTTACCAACATTAAAAAACCCATCAGAATATTCTTTTTTTATAAAAGCCATAGTGGTTAGTTATTTATTTAAATATAGTAATTCCTGTGATGTATGTAATTGATTTACTAACTTTAAGTGATAACACTTAATTTTAATAAAATGAGTAAATTACAAAAAGACGATCTTTCAAAATTAGGACACAAAATTAATCAGTTAAAAAAAAGAATTTCAAGAACAGAAGTTAGTGGAAACAAAGAAAAAGTAGGATTCAGAAAAATGAGAATTAATAAAATCAAAAAACAAATTCAAGAAATTATTTCAAAGAAAAAGAAATGAAAAAAATATATTTAGTATTATGTGGTTTAGGATTTATTCTTCCTTACTATCATCTAATTAATTTTCTAAAGAATAATCAATGGTCAATGGATGGGTTCTGGAATGATGTTTTTTTTGGAACACATTCAGTTTCAATGATTGCAATGGATCTTACAGTAGCAGCATCTACTTTTCTTGTTTTTTTAATATACCAATCAATGAGAAAAAAAGTTAAAATCACAAAATATGTAATTTGTCTCTTCTTAGTTGGATTTTCTTTAGCTTTTCCATTGTACTTATACGATACACACGATAATTAATGGAGTTTACTGATGCATTTAATCATTTAAAAAATGATGAAATAATGTCCTTTTTGATAGATAGATTCAAAAATGACATAACACTTAAGGACAGATATGAAACTGATTTCCCTAAAGCTATTGCCTTACTAATAATAGAGCAGCAGGTAAGTTTTAAAGCTGCAATTACTATAAAAAAAAGATTCTTAAGCCTTATAAATAATAAAAACTCAAATCAGATTCTTGATATTGAAAATGATAAAATGCAGTCTATTGGAATATCTCATAGAAAAGTAGATTATATCAAAAACACATATTTGTATTTTTTAAACAATAAAACTGAATTTCATAAAATAAGTCAAAATGAAGTAGTAAAAGAATTAACTAAAATAAAAGGAGTTGGAAAATGGACAGCAGAAATGTTTTTAATCTTTATTTTGTTTAAAACAAACATATTTTCAAAAGGAGATTTAGCGCTAATCAATAGCATAAAGGTTAATTATAATATAAGCCAACTTTCAGACCAAAAATTAGATAGTCTTATAAAAAAATGGAGCCCTTACAATACAATTGCCTCACTTTTACTTTGGAAATCGATTGAAGAAAAAATTTTTTACAAGAAAATGAGCGATAAATAGCTAAAATGATCAAAAAATGATTAAAAATGACCTAAAAGTGATATAAAATGCACAAAAAACGATTTTTTTAAAAATTTAAAAAATATTATTTTAATAAAACATTGAAAATATTTTTTTTAGAAAAAAGGCCTAAAATCATCAAAAATTAATCAAAAATCGTAAAAAACGGGCATAATTGATCAAAAATCGTTAAAAAATAATTTTTTTTAAAAAAATTGAGTTAGGGTAGCTTATGACCTAAAGAGGTTTCTAACATTCTAAACCAATCAATTTCGCTTAAATCTATACTTAAAGAATTTTGTGCAGCATTAATTCTTTCAGTTTTTACCGTTCCAATTACGGGATGAATTTTTGATGGATGTTTTAATATCCATGACAGTAACAATTGATCTTTTGAAGCATTGTATTTCATCGTGAGCTCATCTAATAAAAAATGAATTCTTTTATTGTTTTCATCCTCATCCTTAAATATCGTCCCTAATGGACTCCAACTCATGGGGATTATATTATTAACAAACATATAGTCTAATGATGAATCAAATAAAGGTTTATTATGAGATAAAGAAAATTCTATCTGATTAGCACTAACTTGAGATTTAGTAGAAATTAAATCAGTTTGAATATTTGTAAAATTTGAAACTCCAAATGATTTTATTTTTCCTTGAGACATTAAGGTTTCAATAGCATTAGAAATTTCGTCAGGATGCATTAGAGGACTAGGCCTATGTAACAAAAATATATCTAAATAATCTGCATTTAAATCTTTGATAGATTTTTCAGCACTAAATATTATATAATCAGAATCATACTGATAGTGTTTGACTTTATTTAATCGAGTTTCTCCGACATATTGAATTCCACATTTTGAAATTAACTGAACCTCTTCTCGCTTAATACTCGAGTTTTTAAACGCTTTGCCAAACTCTATTTCAGTTGTATAATCTCCATATATATCGGCATGATCAAAAGAAGTAATCCCTTTTTCTAAATTAAAATGAATTAATTTTTCCATTTCATTTTGAGAAAGCGAACTTCCCCATTTACCCCAGTTCATACAACCTTGTATAATTCTCGAAAAATTAGATTTCATTTCAAATTATTTTTTATTAAAATACTAATTAAAACTGACTTACATTTGTGAAAATTTAAAAAAATTGATTGCCAATTATACTAAAGAATTTCGCTATAATTTAAAATTATCATTTCCTGTAATGCTTGGAATGTTAGGACATACATTTGTAGCATTTGCTGATAATGTAATGGTTGGACAACTTGGCACAGCAGAGCTTGCAGCAGTTTCTCTTGGAAATAGTTTTGTGTTTATAGCAATGTCTCTTGGAATAGGTTTTTCCACTGCTATCACCCCGCTTGTTGCTGAAGCTGATGCGTCTAAAAATATTTCTGAAGGTAAAAACGCCTTTAAACACGGCTTACTTCTTTGCACCATTTTAAGTGTTTTACTTTTTTTAATTATTCTATTAATAAGGCCTGTAATGTACTACATGGATCAACCTAAAGAGGTAGTAGAATTAGCTATTCCATATTTAAATTTTGTTGCTCTTTCTTTAATCCCTCTTATAGTTTTTCAAGCATTAAAGCAATTTTCAGATGGACTTTCAAGTACAAAGTACCCAATGTATGCTACAATTTTAGCTAATGTTATAAATATTATTTTGAATTATTTACTAATTTTTGGAACATTTGGGTTTCCTAAGCTAGGAATAACTGGGGCAGCGATAGGAACTCTTTTTTCTAGAATTATTATGGTTTACTTTCTGTGGATGATTTTCAAAAAGAAAGATAAATTTAAACCTTATTTAACTGGATTTAATTTTAAAAAAATTGAAAAAAAGATAACTAATAAACTTTTTAATTTAGGATTTCCATCAGCACTTCAGATGTTTTTTGAAGTGGGTATTTTTACTGCTGCCATATGGATTAGTGGAGTTTTAGGCAAAAATCCACAAGCTGCAAATCAAATAGCCTTAAATCTATCTAGCATGACATTTATGGTTGGAATTGGACTTTCAGTCGCAGCCATGGTTAGAGTTGGAAACCAAAAAGGATTATTAGATTTTGTATCGCTCAGAAGAATTGCTTATTCAATTTTATTTTTAACTCTTTTAATTGAAATCGTATTTGCATCCTTCTTCTTAATTTTTAGAGAATGGCTACCAACTTTGTATTTGAATGACAATGTATTAATGAACATAAATGATAATTCTGAAGTAGTTTTAATTGCTTCCAAGCTATTGTTAGTAGCTGCTTTTTTTCAAATATTTGATGGTTTACAAGTTGTTATTTTAGGTGCCCTTAGAGGTTTACAAGATGTTAAAATTCCTGCTCTTATAACTTTTGTTTCTTATTGGATTATTGGCTTTCCTGTTTCTTATTACTTAGGTCTCTATACATCTTTTGAAAGTACAGGCATTTGGATTGGTTTATTTGTTGGGCTATTTTCAGCTTCAATTTTACTTTATTTAAGATTTAATTACTTGACAAAAAAGTTAATTACTAATAACAACTAGATCCAAACATCATTTTTAGCTGTTAAATCATTTAAAGTATTATCACCAGTATTAACAACTCCATGTGGCTCAATTAACATTATTTGAGATTCTTTTTTAGACATTGGTTTGTGCTCAACACCTGCAGGAACCACAAACATTTCCCCCTCTTTAACCTTAACAAAGCCATCTCTAAATTCGATATTTATTTCTCCTTTAATTACAATGAAAGTTTCATCAGTATTCTTGTGACTGTGCCATGTGAACTCTCCTTCAATTTTTGCAATTTTAAATTGATAATCGTTCATTTTAGCTATGACTTTTGGTTGCCATTGCTCACTGAATAATTTATACTTACTTCGAATGTCTATAGAGTTGTAATCCATAATCAATGTTATTTTAAATAATATTTATTTTTAAAGTTAAAATTATAAAATCAAAAACATTTTTTAAATTTGAAAAAAATATAAAATATGAGAGGTCAAATGTCTTACAGGTCTGGAAATCCTTCTTTAAATTCTAAAACATTTCAAAATCTAGAAAGACCTTCTGGTAGTCATTTACTTCGTGATGATGTAATGACTATTCAAGGTACTGTAGACAAAACAGGTATCTCTTTAGCATTATTAATATTTGCAGGATATTTTGCATACGTTCCTGATGGATTTATATTCATGATAATCGGTGGATTAGGAGGTTTAATTGTCGCCATAGTAACAATATATAAAAAAACTTGGGCTCCAATTACAGTTCCTTTATATGCAATACTTGAAGGACTTTTTCTAGGCTCTATTTCTTATATGTACGGTCAAATGTATGAGGGAATCGTTCTAAATGCAATAATCTTAACAGTCTCTATTTTAGCATCTCTTTTACTGGTTTATAAATCAGGCTATATTAAAGTGACAGAAAATTTCAAACTAGGTGTTGCTGCTGCAACCGGTGGAATAGCTTTAGTTTATTTGTTTAGTATTTTTGGAAGTTTTTTTGGAATTAATATTTCATTTTTAGATCCTAATAATGGGTCTTTAATAAGTATAGGAGCGAGTTTGTTTATAGTAATAATCGCATCTCTTAACCTTGTGATGGATTTTGACTTTATAGAGGAAGGGGCTGAAAAAAGAGTTCCAAAATACATGGAATGGTTCGGAGCATTTGGCCTTTTAGTCACCCTTGTCTGGCTTTATCTTGAAATATTAAGATTACTTTCTAAATTAAATTCCAGAAAATAATTTTTAGAACATATCGGAGTTCATGACTTTAGTCCATGCTGACACAAAATCATTTATAAATTTTTCTTTATTATCATCTTGAGCATAAACCTCAGAATAAGAACGAAGTATTGAATTAGATCCAAAGATAAGATCAACAGCAGAAGCTGTCCATTTTATTTTACCCGAACTTCTATCAATAATCTGGTATTTATTATCCCCTACAACACTCCACTTATTATTCATGTCAATTAAATTGACAAAGAAATCATTTGATAACACTCCTGATTGATTAGTTAAAACACCATCTGAACTGCCACCATAATTAGTGTCTAAAACTCGCATTCCACCAACAAGAACAGTCATTTCAGGTGCAGTTAAACCTAACAATTGTGTTCTGTCTAACATCATTTCCTCTGCATTATTTGAATATTTATAATCAATCCAATTTCTATAACCATCAGCTAACGGCTCTAGATTACTGAAAGAATTTTCATCTGTCATTTCTTGAGAGGCATCTCCTCTGCCAGATTTAAATGGTACGTCTAAGTTATATCCTGCAGCTTTTGCAGCTTCTTCAACTGCAGAGTTTCCTGCTAAAACGATTGTATCGGCTAAACTAATCCCATATTGAGATGCAATTGGCTCTAAAACAGACAAAGTTTTAGACAAACGCGAAGGCTCATTTCCTTCCCAATTATTTTGTGGTGACAAACTAATTCTTGCTCCATTTGCTCCTCCTCTTAAGTCTGAACCTCTAAATGTCCTGGCGCTATCCCAAGCCACTGTAATTCGGTCAGAGATAGAAAGACCTGATTCAGAAATTTTAGTTTTTACATCTTTAACATTATATTCTGTTTTTCCAGCAGGAATTGGATCTTGCCATATTAACTCTTCAGAGGGGAAATTTGGTCCAATATATCTACTTTTTGAGCCCATGTCTCTATGTGTTAGTTTAAACCAAGCTCTTGCAAATGTTTCTGAAAAATACGCTTGATCATCTTTGAATTTCAACGAAATCTCTCTATAGATAGGATCTTCTTTCATTGCCATGTCAGCATCTGTCATAATTGGATTTTGTCTGACTTTAGGGTTGTTTGCATCAATAGGTTTTTTATTTTCATCAATACTGACAGGTTCCCATTGCCAAGCGCCAGCAGGGCTTTTCTTTAATTCCCATTCGTGATTAAAAAGCATATCGAAATAACCATTATCCCATTTTGTTGGGTTAGTTGTCCATGCACCTTCTAAACCACTAGTTACTGTGTCAATTCCATTTCCATTTCCTTTAGGATTTATCCAACCAAAACCTTGACTTTCAATATTAGCTCCTTCTGGTTCAGGACCCAAAACACTATCATCTCCATTTCCATGGGCCTTACCAACAGTGTGACCACCAGCTGTAAGCGCTACAGTTTCTTCATCATTCATAGCCATTCTTGCAAAAGTTTCTCTTACATGTTGAGCCGTTTTTAATGGATCAGGCTTACCGTTAACACCTTGAGGGTTAACATAAATCAAGCCCATATGTGTAGCTCCTAATGGTTGCTCCAGTGTAGAAGCATCCTCAAGATCAGAATAACGCTCTTCACTTGGTGCTAAAAATTCATTTTCAGAACCCCAATAAATATCTTTTTCTGGATGCCATATATCTGCTCTTCCATAAGAAAATCCAAATGTTTTAAGCCCCATGCTTTCATAGGCTATATTACCTGCTAGAATAAATAAATCTGCCCAACTAATATTATTTCCATATTTTTTCTTGATAGGCCATAAAAGTCTTCTAGCCTTATCTAAATTTCCGTTATCTGGCCATGAGTTTAAGGGTGCAAATCTCAAATTTCCTGTTCCAGCACCACCTCTTCCATCTCCAGTTCTATATGTTCCAGCTGCATGCCAAGCCATTCTTATCATTAGTCCTCCGTAGTGTCCCCAGTCGGCAGGCCACCAATCTTGAGGATCAGTCATCAAATCATGCATTTCTTTTTCAAGTGATTTAAAATCTAATGTTTTTACTGAATCTCTATAATCAAAATCAGTCCCGTAAGGATTTGTTTTTGAATCATGTTGATGAAGAATATCTAAATTAAGAGATTTTGGCCACCATTTTGTAACTGAATTTTCTTGCGTAGTTGTTGCACCGTGCATAAATGGGCATTTGCCTGAAGAATTGGAACTGTTTTGCATGTTTTTTGTATTTATAATATCAAAAATAGATTAGGGAGCTGTAGAATCCAAATAAATAAAGTGAATATTTAATAAATTATATGGAAACAAATTATTTGAAAATAATTGATCAAATTGAATCAATAGATCCTGTTAATTATTCTAAAAATCGGAACTTCATAGACGGTTCAGTTACTAAACTATCCCCATATATTTCAAGAGGACTGATTTCAACAAAACATGTTTTTGAAAAAATTCTTGAAAGAAATATTCCATTTTGGAAAGTAGAAAAATTTGTGCAAGAATTATGTTGGAGAGATTATTGGCAATTGATTTGGAAACAAAAAGGTAATCTAATTAATGCTGATTTAAAAAGAATTCAAGATGGCGTGAGCAATCATTCACTATCAAAAGCCCTTATTTATGGTAATTGTGGAATTAAAGCTATTGATAATAGTATAAACGAACTTTACGATACAGGCTATATGCACAACCATAATAGAATGTATCTAGCATCAATAGCTTGTAATGTTGCCAAAAGTCATTGGCTAAATCCAGCAAGATGGATGTACTATAATTTATTGGACGGTGACTGGGGAAGTAATGCTTTAAGCTGGCAATGGGTATGTGGAAGTAATAGCAATAAAAAATATTATGCTAATCAAGAAAACATTAATAAATATTGTTATTCCAATCAAAAAAATACATTTTTAGATATAGATTACTCTGAGTTTGAATCACTACAAATTCCAAAAGATCTAAATGAAACAATTGATTTAAAATTATCAACTAAACTTCCAAAAAAGAAAAGTTTACAAATTGACAAAAACCTACCTACTTTAATTTACAATTATTATAATCTAGACCCTATGTGGAGGCAAGAAAAAAATTATAATAGAGTTTTGCTGTTAGAGCCAAAGACTTTTGAAAACTACCCTGTTTCTAAAAAGTGTATTGACTTTGCAATTGAATTATCTAAAAATATTTATGGTATTCAAATTTATGTTGGCTCATTTTTTGATTTAGTTAAAGAGTATGATATAAAAAATACTTTTTATAAAGAACATCCTCTAAATAAATACGAAGGAATAGAAGATTCTAGAGACTGGATTTTTGAAAGTAAAGAAAGTGTAAAATCATTTTTTAGTTATTGGAAAAAATGTAAAAAAGAATTAAAAATTAAAAACATTATAAAATGAAAAAATTAATATTACTATTATCATTAATTATTGTTTCATGTAGTTCTAGTGACGAATATGAAAGTGCTGAAAGCCCTGTATTTGAATATATAACCTACATGACTTTAACCAACGAAAATACAGGAGGAGGGTCTCAAAAAGCATATTTAAGCTCAGGAGTTTCAGAAGAACAGGCCTTGTTTTGTTACTGTAATGCTCAATGTTCTCGTGAAATAATTGAGGTTTATGAAATACAGCGAAACGAAGGAACCAATGAACTTAGATACAAAATAAATCCATCGGATAATTTCACGACCATATCATACAAAGACTGGTGCACAAAGTTTAATTAATTATATATCATTAATTGAAATGCCAAGACCTATACAATCAGAATATACTTCATTTTTTAGTAATTACATCAGTCTAACAAAAGGAAACGATTATAACGAGTTAATTAAAAATCATGATGAAATTCTTTGTGATTTTTGGACTAAAATTTCAAGAGAAAAATGGGAGTTTTCTTATGCATATGGCAAATGGACTATTAAACAATTATTTCAACACGTTATAGATACTGAAAGAATTCTTGCTTTTAGAGCCTTGTCAATTGCTAGAAAAGAACCTGATCCGTTGAGTAGTTTCGATGAAAATGAATATGCTATAAATGGTAATGCCGAAAGTAGAGATCCTGAATCCATGGTTCAAGAATATCTGTATTTAAGAAAATCTACGAACTATTTGTTCAGTTCCTTTAATGAAAAAGAAAACAAATTGATCGGAAAAATTGTAGATAAAAAAATTTCTGTAAATGCACTAGGATTTATAATTATCGGACATTCCCTTCATCATATAAACATATGTGAAAAGCATTACGGTTTATAGTTATTTATAGGATAAAAGATAAAATTAGTAAAACTGAAAAAAGCCAAATCAATATTAACTGAAAACTAATTTTAATTTGTTCCTGAAATATTTTAACTAATAAATAAATTGAAATCCCTAGTTGACCTAGAATAGAAGGTAATAAAACCAACTCTCCAATAACGCTAACTATGACATAATCTAGCTTTAAATGAAAAGCAAGGTAAAATAGAGATATGATTAAAATCAAAAAATAATTTATATTTTTTAATCCTCTCCAACTCATATATTATAATAAATTAAAAATAAAATTAAATAGATTAATAAATAAATTCTATAATAATTTCTTGTCTTTATGTAATTAGGATCTTCAGGAAACATATTTGAGAAAAGTGCGATTATTTCTTTTACAAACAATGGTTTAATGTTAATTTTCCAATCATTAGTTTGATATACAATTTTTCTAAACTTACTTCTTATAAAAGAACTTGGAATTCCCCAAATAAATAATACGATTAATATTATAGTTTTAATTGTCATTAAAATAATTTTGGGAAAAACATATTAGTATTCTCTTTATATTTTTTATAATCTGGTCTTTTAATTAAGGAATAATATTCCGAGGGAACAGCACCAGTTAAAAATACTAAAGTTTGATACATTAAAAAAGAAATGTAAATAAGAGAAATCAAAATTCCAATAAAAACATAGGTTTCTTCAGTGTATATTAGAGATGAAAAACTAGCCAGAATAAGAGCGTTCCAAATCATCCACTCAGAAAAATAATTTGGATGTCTTGTATAATTCCATAATCCAACATTACAAACTTGATTTTTCAAATTATTTTTTTTTGCATTAATCAAAAAAGCTTGTTTTTGAATATCTGCTAAATGCTCCATTGCAAAAAATAATATCCATAAAACAAATCCAATGATTTCCAAAATTGTAAAATGATCAAGATTGTTGTTTGAAATCAAAATTGCGGGAATTGCAAGAAATGTTATGTTAGCAAAACATTGCAAAAGAATTTCATATTGTATTGAAATAAAGTTGTTTGTATAACCTTTTTTACTCCACCTTATTCTTTGAAATTGATATCTTGGAAGTTCTTTGTCTAAATAGCCTTTTTTTAACAGTACTAATGCACCAAGTCCCATTCTAAGTCCTGCTATTAAATATAGTGATGAAATAATGATTTTTCTAGGCAAATAGCCTTCTCCAAAAAACAAGGTAATTATCCCTACTGAAATAAGACCAAAAGGCCAAGCTATGTCCACATATGACATTCTTTTAGTTAAATAAGCAGGTATACAAGCAAACAATAAAAAAACTAAAAGTTGAGTAAAAAGATTAACAAGCAGAAAATCTTTAAACTTCTCGATTTGAAAAAAAATAACGAAGACTATTACAAATAAAAAAAATGGTATAAATCTAGATTTAAACTTCTTGAAATTTTTATACATAATGCTAAAGCTTTTTAAATTCGTGTTTTACCCAATTAATTTTTTTGACTCCACTTTTTTGATGTTCATCAAATCTAATATAAAACAAAGAGAAAAGAAATAATTCTAACTCTTCTAAAATTTAAGTTTAAAAAACAAAAAATTAATTAAAATAAAAGAGTTAATTTTAAATAATTAATAGTCAAATAGTTATGAATATTCAAAAAAAAATAGAAGATTTATTTTCAAGGATTTTTTCTGAAAAAGCAATTAAAATGTTTGAAAAGTACATTTTGTACTTAGCTTCAATTGGCTTTGTAATTCACTTAATTGTAATTCTATTAAATAATTATAATATTATTGAACTTTCTATTGTTGGGCCTGACTTGTTTTCAAATCCGATTTCTGCTTTATATACTCCTTTCTCTTTTATTTTAATTTATGAAGCTTTTTTACTTATTTATTATATTCCAAGATCTTTTACAACTGCTGTTGGAAAGCAATATCAAATAATGTCTTTAATTGTGATAAGAAAAATATTTAAAGACATTCCTTTAGTTGATTTAAATGCAAACTGGATAGAAAACGCAGATAATCAACAGCTTATTTTTGATCTTGTTGGGGTTTTAATAATTTTCTTTTTAATCTATCTGTTCAAAATAACTAAAGAAAGGTTGCCAATAAAACCTGTTTCAGAAAAATTAGACCGATTTATTGCTTCAAAAAAATTAGTTAGCATAGTTCTTCTACCAATTTTATTTTCTATTTGCATTGTAAGCTTTGTAAATTGGTATAATGGTGTTTTTATTGAAGAGTCATTTGATGAAAATTTAAATAACCTTTTCTTTAACGAATTCTTTACGATATTAATTTTAGCAGATGTCTTTATACTTTTACTTTCATTCCAATATACCGAAAGATACAGTCAGCTAATTAGAAATACTGGATTCATAATATCAACCATTTTACTACGACTATCATTTTCAGTTTCTGGATTAACAAGTATTCTTTTAATAATATCAGGAATTGTATTTGGACTACTTATACTGTTAATTTACAACGCTATAGAAAAAGAAAAAAAACTTACTTGATATAATTATTAGTTTATTTTAATATATTTAATTGAACCAAAAATATTATTTATGAGAAAATTACTACTACTATTGATTTTAATAACAGCTGTAAGCTGCAACAACAATTCTACAGCCGTTGAAGTTGTTGAAGGCACAGAAGTTGAGACTACTTCTGCAAGTGACCCAAATGATTTCGAGGAATTAAAAAAACTTGAAGGTAAATGGGCTGGCACACTTGAAAGAACTGACGGAAGTTCTGATGAATTTACTTTAGACTACACAGTAACTTCAAATGGAAGTGCTTTACTTGAAGAAAGTGTCACTGGAGAAATAGAAATGCTTTCGATATTTAATTTTCAAAACGATGAGCTGTTGTTAACTCATTATTGTGGACTTCAGAACAAGCCAATTTCAAAATTAACAGGAAATAATGAAGGAGTTTTAAGCTTTGCAACTGATTCTCAAATGAGTGGACTAACTCTTGAAAAAGACACTTATGTTACTTCTTGGGAAATTAATTTATCACCTGAAGACGAAAATCAAATGATGTATAAATATACTGTGAGCGGACCTGAGGGAGATGTTTTTACAGCAACTTCTACATTATCTAGAATTTAATTATTATTACTACATAGAAAAATCCCTATTCTTTTAGGGATTTTTTACTAATGTATTTATTAATGAGGTAATTTATGTTGAATCAGTCCATATACATAAGTTCCTAGTAATGCACTTAAAATTAATATTAAAAAAACTGCATATCCATGCCCTATCATGATAAACATTGGGCCGGGGCATGCTCCAGTTAAAGCCCAGCCAAGCCCAAAAATAATTCCTCCAAATAAATAGCGGGGTATACTTAGTTTTTTATCATTAAACTTAATGGAATCGCCATAAATTGTTTTCAATTTATTTCTTTTAATAGTTTTTACTAATATTAAACCTGTAATAATAGCCGAACCTATAATTCCGTACATATGAAAAGATTGAAAACGAAACATTTCTTGTATTCTAAACCAAGAAATAACCTCTGATTTGGTCATGATTATTCCAAATAATGTCCCTATAAATAAAAATTTAATTTGTTTCATTTTAAAAAATTAATGGAAAGATTATAAAAGTCATTATTAAACCACCTATAAAAAATCCAATGACCGCAATTAGAGACGGTACTTGTAGATTAGACAAGCCACTTATAGCGTGTCCTGATGTACAGCCTCCTGCCCACCGCGCACCGAATCCTACTAAAAACCCTCCAAATAGCATTATTAAAAATCCTTTTAGAGTTGATACACTATCCCAGTTAAAAAGTTCGGTTGGTACAATGTCACTATTAAAATTAATTCCCAGTTCAGCCAAATCATTTATTGTGTTAGTACTAATCAATAAAGATTCAGGGTTTTGAAAGTAAGTAGAAGCTACAAATCCCCCAATTACAGAGCCAGTAATAAAAATAATATTCCAAGTTTGACTTTTCCAGTCAAAATCAAAATAACTACTATGTTTAGATGCTCCACTTATTGAACAAATTGTCCTCAAGGTTGAGCTTACTCCAAAATTTTCACCTGCCCAAAGCAGTAGGAACATTACGAGTGCTATCATTGGACCGGAGATAAACCAAGGCCATGGATTACTTAAAAAATCTATTAAAATCATATTTAAATTACTTTAAATTAAAGAAGGACATATATATTCAGATCTAGAAACTGATGTTTTTTCTATGGCCTTATACCCTCCTTTTATATCAACAAGATTATGAAATCCTCTTGATTTTAATATAGAAGAGGCAATCATAGATCTATATCCACCAGCACAATGAACATAAAATTTTTCAGTTTTTGGATATTCTGACAAATATGAATTTATTTCCGAAAGAGGTGTATTATATGCATTATTTATATGTTGAGATAAAAACTCTGATTTTTTTCTAACATCAAAAATTTTATTTTCTTTTTTAATGTAAATATCTTTAAAATCATCTGGAGAAATTGAAGATACAGAGTCGATCTCGTTACCATAATTTGTCCAGGCATTAAGTCCTCCTTTTAGAAACCCTTTTGTATTATCAAATCCTAATCTTGATAGGCGAGTAATAGCTTCTTCTTCTCTGTCGTCTGGACAAATTAAAACAATAGGCTGATCTAAATCAACTATGAGTTCCCCTGCCCAAGGCGCAAAACTACCATCAAGTCCAATGAAAATACTATTGGGAATATGAGATTCCGCATACTCGTGAGGTTTTCTAACATCTAACATTAAAGCGCCTTCTTGATTTGTGATTTTTTCAAAATCAAATGGTGAAAGTTCTTTTAATCCAGAGTCTATAACTTCATCAATTGATCTGTATCCTTCTTTATTTAATTTTACGTTTTTAGGAAAATAATCAGGAGGAGGTAATAGTCCCTCTGTTATTTCTTTTATAAACTCTTCTTTTGTCATATCATCTCTTAAAGCATAATTGACTTTTTTTTGATTTCCCAAGGTATCAACTGTTTCCTTCATCATATTTTTCCCACAAGCTGAACCAGCACCGTGAGCAGGGTAAACAATAACATCATCTGATAGAGGCATTATTTTGTTTCGCAAACTATCATAAGAATAACTTGCTAAATCTTCTATTGTTAAATCATCAGATTTTTGAGCTAAATCTGGCCTACCTACGTCACCTAAAAAAAGTGTGTCTCCAGTGAATATAGAATGATTTTTTCCATTTTTATCAGCCAATAAATATGTTGTACTTTCCATTGTGTGACCAGGTGTATGTAAAACAGAAATTGTTACATCTCCAAGCTTAAATATATCCCCATCTTTTGCAATATGAGCCTCAAAACTTGGATTAGCATTAGGGCCATAAATTATAGGTGCCCCAGTATTTTCAGCAAGTGTAACGTGTCCACTAACAAAATCTGCATGAAAATGTGTTTCAAAAATATATTTAATTTTAACGCCATCGTTTGCCGCTTTTTCTATGTAAGGTTTAATATCTCTTAAGGGATCTATTATAGCTGCTTCTCCATTGCTATGAATATAGTATGCTCCTTGAGACAAACAGCCAGTATAAATTTGTTCTATTATCATATTTTTAATTTTTAATTATAAACTCCATTATAAACATGAATATTGCCATTATTAAAATGAAATAAGCAAAACCTTTTTTTAGTCTATTTCCGTCAATAAATTTTCCAATATAAATACCTGTAAATATTCCAACAATTGTTATGCTTGTAAATACAACTAAAAAACTCCAATCAATTGACATTATTAAAGCATCTCCTAAGAAAAATCCTACAATAGATTTTAGAGCTATAATAACAAGTGAGGTTCCGATAGCTTTTTTTATATCTAAATTGGTTAATACAACTAATGCTGGTATGATAAGAAATCCCCCACCTGCACCAACTAATCCAGTTATTGAACCAACAAAAAGTCCTTCTATTAATATTAATGGATAATTATAATTCACATCCCCAGATCCTCCTTTCCTTTTATTATCTCTAAGCATAGAATATGCTGCAGCTACCATTAATACTATAAATACTCCAAACATTCCCATTCTTCTTGAAATAGAAAAGCCTACAATTGAAAAAAGTTCATCAGGAAGCACAGGAATTACATAATTTCTGACAATCCAAACACCAATTAATGCAGGAATTCCAAAAACAATAGCAGTTCTCCAATCAACATTATTATTTTTTTGTTGTTTTATTCCGCCAACTAAAGCTGTAAATCCAACTATGAATAGAGAATATGCTGTAGCTACTTTTTCATCAAGTGAAAACAAATACGCCAAAACAGGAACCGCTAAAATAGAACCACCACCACCAAATAAACCTAGAGAAATACCAATAAATAAAGCCATTACATAACCAAGTAATTCCATACTAAATTCTTTATGTTTTTAGATTAAAATAAATCACACCCTTCCATACAATCAAATATGCTTAATAACTGACGATCAGCAATTTTATAAAAAACTTGTTTTCCCTTTTTTTCAGAAACAAGCACTCCATTATCTTTCATTTTTGATAAATGGTGTGACATCATTGAAATTTCACAATTAATACCAATTTTATCACAAATTGAACTAACATCTAAAGGTTCGTTTGACTCTAAAACCTCTAATATTTCTAATTTGACAGGATGAGAAATTGTTTTAAGAATCTTTGCAACCTGCTGTAATTTTAAAACTGAAAACTGTCTTTTTGTTGATTTCATTAAGCAAATATATGAATATTTTAATATATATTCATATATTAAAATTTAAATAAAATCATACACTCAAGTTTGACTTTATTTAAATTGTTAGAAATTTCTTTACTACAATAACCCTAACTGGGATAAAAACGAATGATTATCGAAAAAATCTTGTTCTTGTAATATTTTTCCGTCTTTCATTTTTACAATTGTAGTTCCACTTAAATCAACTTTATTTCCAGTAGCAGGAATTCCAAACATTTCTCCATCGTGAGTTCCTTTTAAATTCCAATGTTTTACAATGTTGTCTCCTTGTCCGAAAATATCAATAAATGTAAATTCAGCATCAGAAAATCCTGTCAGAAAATTATTATAATAATCTCTAAAAGAATCTAATCCAGTAATATTTCCCGTTGCAGTAACAACAGTTGCCTGATCATCAAAACTTTCAGAGTCAATAAGATTAATATCTCTGTCTATAAAAACCTGATTCCACACAGCTTTGTACATTTTAATGTCTTTTTGAATTTGTGTATTTGCAGTTTCTAAAGCTTGACATTCTTGACTTGGTTGTTGAGAACAACTTGCAATTAAAAAGAGAGAAACTAAAAATAATAATTTTTTCATTTGTTTAAATTTTGGTTATTAAACAAATATAAAATAATTAGAGAATAATCATCAAAGTATCATCATAATTGCCATTGTAATCATAATAGCATTTTCAATAAAAGTCGCTTCAGTCATGGGAAGTTTTAAAGCGGTTCCTAAACAAGCACATTGAATTGATTTTTTAGATAATAATGTTTTTGTAACCCCAAGCGTGGTAAAAAGCAATATAATTAGAGTAACTATTAAAGCAATATTAATTTCATAACGCATTAAAAACATTAAGCCCAAAGTTGTTTCAATAAAAGGATAAATCAACCCATATAAAGGAATGCGTTTTGCTAATGGATCATACATTTTAAAAGATTGAGAAAAACCCTTTAAATCTAGCATTTTAAAAAAACTGAAAATAATAAAAAATAAACCCATAAAGTCTAGCATAAATTCATTCCATGACCAATTTTTAAAATGCAATAATATGCTTGCTGTTGTTATGTAAAGTAGAATTAATAATAATGGTTTAAGCTGATGGAGTTTGCTCTTTTCTTGATCTTCTAATAACTCTGTTGATTTAAGTTTATCTTTTTGATTCTCAATTGAAATAGTATACTTTGGAGACAATAATTTATTGAAAATTGTTAAATCGATATCTTTATTAGAATTGACGGTTAATTCTTTTTTATCAAAATCAACAGACGCTTCGTTCACATCATCAAAATTATTTAAAGTATGTTCGACATTAGCCTTACAACTCAGACAGGTCATTCCAGATATCAGAAATGTTTGAATCATTATTTGAATTTATAGTATTAAATTTAATTACATGAGGATTAATATTTAGTTAACTATAAATAACCATAGTTTTTTCCACAATAAATAAAGTAGATGTCCTGCGATAAGACCTATTGCTAGTATTTTTTGATTTTTATTTCCTCCTCCAAAAAGATTTAATTTTTTAACAAGCAAATAGGACAATCCAATACTTATTGGAATCCATAATCCAAATGCAGAGTAATCAACTAATGTGAATCCATTCATAAATTAAATATAAGAATAGTTAAGTTAAAACAAGATGGCTTACCAACAACCCGTTAATAACAACGGCACAAATATTGTAATATATATGTAAAATATATACTGTTATGAAAAAATTTATGGAATTTTGGGGTGTTTATTATCCAATAATATTAGCATTTTTTTCTTTTGTTTACTCAGTTACGCTTTGGTTTTCTGGAAATAAGTTGGAAGGAATATTTGTAGGTATTTGGGTTCCCTCCATTTTATCTGCCTCAGTGGCTTTAAGACAAAGAAGAAGTGATTATCGTAACCTAAAAAAGAAATAATGGAAAATATAGGAATGTTTATTATGGGTTCTGTTGTTTGTGGCCTTTATCTAACAGGTTATTTATATATGATAAAATATGCTAACGATTCACACGACTCAGATTTAAAAAAAGATATTGAAAAAGCGAGAAAAAATCAATCAAAAAATGACTAATTTATGTCTTTGGTTTAGTAACTTAACAATAAATAAAATACACATGAAAAATTCTCTTTTACCTTTCGCTTTTTTGATAATTACATTGATTAGCTCTGTACAATTAACTGCTCAAGAATTCAAAAGTCTAGACAAAAGCCCAATGGATGTGGCTACATTTCCTAGTAGTTACACAATTTCAGATAAAATAGCAAAAGTAATATACAGTCGCCCTCAATTAAATGGAAGGGATTTAGTAAAACTAGCACCCCCTGAAAAGATTTGGAGAACAGGAGCAAACGAAGCAGTAGAAATAACGTTTTATAAAGATGTTATTTTTGGAGGAAAAGCATTAAATGCAGGTACTTATTCTCTATTTACAATACCTTCTTTGGATGGAGATTGGACTGTAATTATTAACAGTGCAAGAAATGTTTGGGGCTCATATTATTATAAGCAAGACCAAGATGTTATACGGGTTTCTGGGAAAACCTCTACAAATGAAGAAAATATTGAGGCTTTCTCTATGATGTTTGATAAAGATATGACATTAAAAATGGGTTGGGGAAAAACCGTTGTTTCAGTTTCTATTAAGTAAATTATTGACAATAATTTTAGTAGAAGATATGCCTAATTTGGATTACAGTTTGTAAAGTTTGGTTTTTTAGATTCTGGCCAATTAGTTATACTACCAAAAAAATCATTACAATTAGTCACTTTAGAAACATCCCATCCACTTAAATCTATTCCTTCAATATATTTGTCTCCAGAACTAGTACTGAAAAATCCAGACATATTTGTTGCTTTACTTACATCCCAATTATTAATATTAGGATTTGTAGTTTCTAATTGCATTGCTAGCCTAAAATCTTCTACATTACTTACGTCCCAATAACTTAAATCTGATTTAATAGGCTTATCAGAATCAAAAAGTCCATACATACTAGTCCAATTACTAACATCCCAATTTTCCATTCCTTTGATTTCAGTTCTTAAAAAAAGACCTTTTGCAGAATCTTCACTAGTAATTTCTACTTTAGTTGTAACAAGTACGCTTAAATCCGAATATGTGTTTAAAACAAGCTTTAACCAAGCTAAATCAACAGCAGTATAATTTACTTTATCCCATTCTGGGGCACCCTTAAGATTTTTTATATATGCAACACCCTGTGCATTAATAGGAGCCGTTGTTCCAACAGCAACCCAATCTCTAGCTTTTATTGTCACTCCATTGTCAGCAACATAAAAGGGTAATTCTTTTTCTTCGTCAGACGAACAAGACCCAATTATTAGGGCTATAAATAGTAATGCATATTTTTTCACTGTATTAAAAATAAAAAAATATATTAATATCACTATGTTAATTATTGTCAAGAAAATTTAAAATTTGATATTCTGACCAATAAAAGTCTCCTTTTGAAATAAAACCCACATGTCCACCATAGAAAGGAGTCATCAAGTAAAAATTTGAACTTTCGTTAGCCTCTCGAATTGGAAAACAGGATTCAGAC
>ENA-OQVM01001478-OQVM01001478.1-marine-metagenome-genome-assembly--contig:-NODE-1478-length-30992-cov-5.829436_pt1 | contig 30992 bp, 35 predicted proteins | sample MGYA00237776_ERZ505498 | MGnify/ENA primary metagenome ERZ505498 (study PRJEB26159, sample SAMN06265151) | marine metagenome | isolation source: Helgoland LTER site | place: Germany:Helgoland, sampling...
TCGCTTATAAGTTTCTAGAAGAACTAGCGCCCACAGGTTGGCTCGACGCTACAGTGGACGAAATAGCAAATCATACGTCAATTGAGAAACATGTTGTTGAGGGTGTCTTAAAAAATTTACAAATGATTGAACCCGCGGGCCTTTTTTCTAGGACTCTGGTAGAGTGCCTAAAACTCCAGGCCGACGACGCAGGACTATTGGATGGGAACCTAGAAAGCATTCTCGACAATTTACATCTCCTAGGCAGCGGTAAGTTCGATTTGTTAAAACGACGGTGCGGTTGCAGTGATCAAGAGCTTTCAGAGAAGTTAAGAATAATTAAATCCTTCAATCCCAAACCTGGGCTCCAGTTTTCATCAGAAGCAATCAACATACGCGCACCAGACTTAAAAATCACCAAAAATGATGATGGCTGGCTTGTGACTCTAAACAACTCAACTTTGGCAAGTGTCGTAATCGATAAGGGGTATGCAAAAACTGTCCGTAAAACCAAAATGGATGCAGAACAAAAAGAATTTATAAAAGAAAAGATAGCAGAAGCTAACTGGCTTAAAAATGCTTTACAGAAAAGAAACGATACTATGCTGCGCGTCGGCGCTGAAATCGCCAAAAGGCAAACAGAGTTTCTGGAAAAGGGACCAAATTTTCTTCAACCGATGGTCTTGCGTGACGTAGCAGAGGCCATAGAAATGCATGAGAGCACCATCAGCAGGGTAACGACAGGATCCCTAATGGAGACTCCTCAGGGAACGCTAGAGCTCAAATCGTTTTTTAGCGTAGGTCTTCAATTAAACGATGATGAAAGTTCACAATCGTCTGAAGCAGTCAAATTTAAAATCAAAAAATTGATTGAATGTGAAAAACCACAAAAGCCAATTAGCGACGATGAAATTGTAGCGACATTAAAAGTGGATGGTATAAACGTTGCTCGCCGAACTGTTGCTAAATATAGAAAAGTGCAAAACATACCAGCCTCATTCATGCGAAAAAGGCAAAGCACTTTAGCAGGAATACTTTAATTTTCCGATGTAACTCTCGTTATTTCACTGGCTATCGCTCGGGCTATCGTCATCAAGTGCACTTTGAATAGTCTTCTTGATGTCAACCCGTTTCTTTATCACATTTTTTTCGAACCTAATTTTATTGTTTGGATCCATTCTTTTAACAATTAAACTAACGTCGATCTCATTGGAAGCCGCGACAGTCATGTAGTGATACTTGTCCGCAAACATAGTGAAAGACCGCATCAAGTTATTTTGAGCTCTATTGATATAGATTGCCAACGTAATTGCCGTGCCTAAAAAAAAATAAATGTTAATTGTATACGTAAGCAAATATACAATCAAAACAACAGAGAGAGGAGGATATAAGTGGTGTTTTAGCAACCATAATGGCGGAACGATCCAAGCTAAGGGATCAGGTCTAAAACTTAAAATATCGCACTTTCCACTTTTATCTCTGTACACTTCGAAATTTTCATAGCCTTGGAATTCCCCGAATGCATGTTTGGTAAATTCAGCTAAAATAAATTTTGTCTCACTTTCGGTGGCGTATCCAAAAGAACTCTTAATTGGATGATCAATTAAGATATCAAAAAGAACCCCACCCCTATAAAATGTCAAAAGCCATTTAGCCTCTTGATCTTCACCTTTCAAAAAAGTTTCGCGCAAACGTTGCGGTCCGTCTAAGTATGGTTGACCATCAATAGCTACAAGAATGTCGTCTTCCTCAAGACGCTTAACAAAATCTTGAACTGTTATACCACCAACTGCAATTTTTAGTAAAAAGCCTTTTAAATCAGCCTTATTTACATATGCTTTTTCTTCATCTACGCCGTCATCTACGTCATCGTTCAAATTATCGTTCATGGCAATCTAAGCGGGTTCGGTTTTGGCTTCTGCACAACCGGTTTTGGTTTTACAACTCGTTTCTTAGCGGCAACTTTAGCAACTTTATTCATTTCAAAAATCTTTGCAGATAGTTCTTTTTGTAGCATGATCAGTTGATCAACCTTATTTTCAAGTGCCTGAAATTGTTTGTAGGTTACTATACTATTACCATCGTTTCCAGCCTCATCCTTCGCCTGATCAACCTGCACAAAGAATTTTTCCATATTCGAAATCTGAGCTGCCAGCTCTGTTTGCGTCTTATCAGTTTTTGATCGAATGCTTTCCAATGTAGTGGTTGCGAACTGTTGAATAAGGCCCTGCACTTCCTGCAAAGTTAGCTTCATAGCTTTTGCATATTTGACCTCTGCACCAGTAATGTCGTCTACAGCTTGCTGTGCGGTCACTTCTAAGTCGACCAGTGTAGACTTAATAAGTTCCTGATTTTCCGTATTGTCTTTAATTAGCTTTACCGACTCATCTAATTTAGCGACATTTTCCGTAAAAATAGCCAGCGCCTCAATGGAAACATTTGAATTTGTTTTCAATGTACCCAGAGCTTTATAATACATCAGAGAGGCAGCCCCCAGAGAGACAACTCCAGCAACAATTGAGCTTATAAAAATAATCAAAACAGAATTATAAATTCTTTTTGCCTGAATATTTACAACTTCGAATTGCTCTCTAAGATTATGGAACTCTTCGGTCACCCCAGCAGCAGTATCTGCAGCATCTAAGGCAACTTGTATACTATCCTGAATGTTTTCTTTTGGTGTTGTTTTAGCTGCCATCTATCAAAACCTTTTGGACAATAACGCATTATTCTTCTCCACGTGATAAGCACAATCTGTGCCAGTTGTTATAAAAACTGACTGACTAGGTAGAGATTTCGACTTGAAATTGAATTTTTTACAGCCCCAAGGCCGATTTTTATCATGTGTTATGAAAAAATGCAGGCAATTAGAACATGTTACTTTGGCCATATTGCTTCACTCACCCTGTGCACCAATCTTTGGATAGTGAATCGCATAGCTGCTAAAAGTGACAAGAATGCTCCTACATAAACTAAAACACCCTTCAGCTCCTGATCACTATCCATGAAAAGTTTTGCCTCAAAACTCAACCAGACAGCAGCACCAAAAAACGTCACTGAAGAAATTAATTCACCCGTTGATCTTTTGCGCTGTTTCATACCGCGATCCTTGAATTCATAGTTTTGCACCAAACTCGTCATATAGAAGATCGTCAGGCAATTCAGGATCTTCAAAAGACGGGTTCGCCCCACGTTCTAATTGAAGCACATAAGCTAAAACTGAAGCAACTGCTGAAAACAAGTCCTCTGCAACGTCGGCACCAATATCTCCGGTGAAAAACAATGCCCTTGCCAATAATGGACTGCGTACCCGGCTTATATTTGCCTTGTCTCCTGCATCAATAATACGCAATGCCATTGGTCCCTTTCCCATTGCAACTATATAGGGTGTGTCACGTTCACCTGGCGCGTATTTTAGCGCTACCGCAAAGTGAGTTGGATTTGTTATAATCACAGAAGCTTCATGCACATTTTCGACCGCCTGAGCCCTCGTTGCAGCCTTGTGACTGGCTTCCATCTGAAGACGCCTAATTCGTGATTTAACTTCCGGAGAACCTTCACTATCCTTTGATTCATCTTTCATATCTTTATGGGTCATTCGCAACTTTTGCATCCACTGGTGGCGGCTCCAAAGATAGTCAAATACGGCAATAATTGCTAATATACAGACCAAACCTCCAACTAAATAAATTAAAATTTGATGAAAAACAGATATCCCATCACCTAAAGATGAGCTACTCAGATATAATACATTAGGCAGCGCCAACCAGATAATAGAGCCACTTACTGATATCAAAAAAATAATTTTTAATATTGATTTAACGAGTTCGACCAGGCCTTTAACCGAAAAAATTCTCTTCAGACCACTAAGCGGGTTTATCCGGTTAGGCTTGAAAGCCATAGCCTTTCCTGAGAAATTAATGGATCCTGAGACAACAAATTGAGTGAATATTACCGCAAAAAGAATTGGAAAGGCAAAAAAAGCTGCGGCTCCTAAAACCAAATTAAAAGCCAATTCAGAACTAAACACCCGCAAAACGCCCAATGTTTCAGGATGGTCCCAACGAAATAGCGAAGCCCAGCTGGAAAGAACATTCGTTGAAACTAGCCCCAAACAAAACAAGAGAATTAAGCCCATTAAGCTTGAACCGAACACAAACATTTCCTTAGACGAGAGAATATCACCATCTTCTTTGGCTTTATCCAAACGTTTTTGGGTCGGATCTAATGTTTTTTCTTGACTATTGTCCTGCTCAGCCATCGCTCTTCCCCACGAGGAGTGACATCAGCAAATCAATAATTTCTTGAATCAAGTCTTTAAAGGCAAAGGAAATTGCATCAACCGAATAGAATAAAATTAGGAACGCACCAATGAGTGTCATTGGAAACCCAAATGAAAATAAGTTTAGTTGAGGCGCTGATTTCGTTATGAACCCAATCGCTATATTAACAAATAGTAAAACACAGACTATCGGTAGTACGATGTTTGCCGCAGATTTAAACAAAATATTACTTGCAGATAAACCAGTACTCACCAGCTCATCATAGCTTGTAAACTGCCCTAGGGGATAAAACTCAAAACTCTTATAAATCAATCCGAGAAGTATTAGGTGTCCGTTCACTGAGAAAAAAATGACTATCAAAAATAGATAGAAAATTTGACTAATAACAGGCGACTGGCCACCACCAGTTGGATCAACTTGGGATGCAAAAGCAAGGCCCGATGTCGCAGCAATTTTTTCACCTGCGAGACTCACAGCAGCAAAACAAATATTTAGAGCTAAACCAACGGTTAGGCCAATGAACAACTCTTGTAAAACGATCAAAATGAGCTTTGGGCCGAGTAGCGTATTTTGATCTGGAAATTGAAGAGTTTTGAGTATCCAAAACCCAAGGCAGAACGAAAATACAATTCGAATTTGCAAAGGTACCATTCTGCCGCCGAAAAATGGTGCAGAAATTAAAAATGCACCCACCCTTAGGGAAGCAATCAATAACAAAATCAGGAATGTGAAAAGCTCTTGTAATTCAAGTCCTGGCAGAGCGTCTAATTCGTTAACTATGGGCAACAAATTAAAGTCCCTTTCTTGATATTTCATCAAAAATATAACTGAAATAATCTGTCATTTGCGTAATAGTAAAAGTAGCCATTAACGACATGGTCAATAAAACAATAAATAACTTAGGCACAAAGCTGAGCGTCATTTCATTAATTGAAGTGGCCGCCTGAATTAGGCCAATAAACAAGCCAACTGAAAGTGCAACCACAAGAATGGGACCAGCAACGATAATAATTTGCCAAAACGCCATGCTAAGGTACTGGACATTCTGATCAAAAATCATGCCCTTAACCCACAACAAATGTAGATGAAAGTGAGCCAATTGTCATTGCCCAACCATCTACTAGAACAAACAATAACAGCTTGAACGGTAGGGAAATCAACATGGGTGATAACATCATCATGCCCAAAGACATAAGAATAGACGCAATGACTATATCAATTACCAAAAATGGTAAGAAAATCAGGAACCCAATTTCAAAAGCCGTCTTTAATTCAGATGTGATAAAGGATGGTAAAACGATAGAAAGTGGGATGGACTGAGTATCTTGGAATGGCCCTTCGCCTGCCATTTCAGCAAACATGTTCATTGTATCCGAGCGAGTATTGGCAACCATAAACTCTTTTAAAAGGTCTGTCCCTATGGCTAGAGCCATCTGTGCTGTTTTTGTGCCCTCTAAATATGGGTTTATTGCAGTGTCATACAGAACCTCGAAAATTGGACTCATTACGTAAAACGTAATAAAAAGAGCGATCGCAATTAATACTTGGTTCGGCGGTGTTTGCTGAGTACCCAGAGCTTGCCGCAAGATTGACAAAACAATGATCACCCTAGTGAATGCCGTCATTCCCAAAACAATTGATGGGACTACAGTTAACACCGTCATCAGTACCAAAATTTGTAAAGACAAAGAGTATGTTGCTTCGCCATTCTCCCCAACGCTGGACGTTAAAGCCGGCATACCCAAAATGCTGCTATCTTGCCCAAAAGCTGTAGATGAAATCAAACTAAAAAATAAACAGGCAGATACCTTTAAAATTAAATGGCTCATTGGTCTTCAAGCTCTGCTTTAATAGTTGAACTTTGATTTGGCCTTGGCAGTTCAACTATTACTGGAGAACCATTTCGCCCAGAAACTACCAAAAATGACTGTTCGGCGCATTCTATAACAGTCGCCGATGAAAATTTAGATAATGCTAAAGTATTAATTATTTTTAGGGGCAAATGCATAGATTTGCTGGCGCCAAGTTTAAAATATTTAGAACGCTTCAAGACAATCTGTATAGTTATCAGAACTGCTAAAAATACTAGCACTATTAAAATTTTAGAAACATCAAAATCAGGCATTTAAGCACTCCTCACTATCAAGGAGCAATAATGATGCCAATTAATAAAAAATTATATATTTCAATGTGTTATGTTGTAATTTTTAATACTGTCAATAATTTTAAATATGCATATGTTTAGATGCTTTCCATCCTTTTTTCAGGCTCAACAATTTCACCAAACCTGATACCAAAACGTTCTCCAATCATAACAACCTCACCCCGTGCGATCTTTGTATTATTAACTAGAATATCAAGGGGGTCCCCAGCCAAACGGTCCAGTTCAACAACAGATCCTTCATTTAACCTTAACAGATCACGTATTGTAATTTCCGTTCGACCCACCTCAACAGTGAGTTCAACATCGATATTTTCCAATACCTTTAAGTTTTCTATGCCTACGTGCTTTTCTTGTATATCAGCATCCATCTTTTTATCTTCAGCCATTTTCTTTTTCCTTCTTAAGTGAAATTCGTTTAGTCATCGAAACAGCTGCATTTCCACCTAACTTTCCGATTTCTGCTTTGTAAACAGGCTCTCCCGAGACCCTAATTGTAACATTTTCCGGCATTGAAATAGGGAAAGTATCACCAACAGTGCTCTTCATCAAACGACCTAAATTAGCTTTGCTAGTAGTCAATTCTGCCGATAGTGGGAGATTAATTGACAGTACTGCCTGCTCAAGTTTTTCCTTCCAACTTCGATCATCTTGTACAAATTCATTTTGCACTCTTGATCTCAGTTGAGAAGATATTGGCTTCAAAGTTTGAAGTGGATATAAAATATCAAAGCTAGCGGGTTCTGAATCTGGCATTTGGACCATAAACGAACAAACGATTACAGTATCCCCGCCATCAACAAAAGAAACAAATTGAATATTTTCTTCCCGCGACAACGGCTCGAAGCTCGTAACAAAAAGGTCTTTCCAAGCATTTTCCATAGCTCGGTTCATTCCATCAGTAATTATTTGTATGATCCGTTGCTCTGTTGCCGTGAACTCACCCTTAGCCTGGTGGAGAGCCTTGATTTTTGAACCGCCATAATAAGAATTAGTCAAAATAGATATAAACGAGGATTGAACTACCAGAAGGGAATTGCCCCTTAGTTCGTCTAATCTATTTGTGGTGACGCTTACAAAGTTGTCACAGCCCTCAACATATTCATCGAAAGATTTAACCTCTGGTGGAAACGACGAAATACGCGGCATAATACGCAACATCGGGAGGAATACTGATCGCGTAAACCGACATATTTTCTCATTAACCATTCTCAAGGCATAGTAATCGCCTAGAAGGGAAAGATCCTCTGATCCAAAGTCAAATTCTCGAACGGCAGTCGGGTCAAAAACTGCAGGAATATCTTCCTGGTCCGCACCATTTCCAAGCCCTCCAAGGAGAGCTTCAACTTCGTCATTTGAAAGTTTTCGAGAACCAACCATTTAAATTTGGCCTTTTATTGAAGTACAAACGAAGTAAAATGAACACCCTCAACACCACCAAAGCCTTCTAAGTCTTCAAGCTTTACATTGATTGCATCCTTTATGCTATCGGCAAGCTTATCCCTACCAATTTTACCATCTATATCGTCTACCGAGTAAGTACCCATGACTCCGAGCACCTCAGACCTCAGCGCCATCTGATGTTTTTCGACATTTTCGATTACTGTTTCGTCATATTGAGTCGATACACCAACACTTATCTGCAAAAACTGTTTTGATTTATTTAAGTTAGTCGTAAAATTATCTGCAAAAGTATAATAGCTTGTTATAAAAGTCTCATTGGCAGGGGTCTCTTTTGAAAGCTTTTGAGGCTCTAAGTCCTCTTCATTGGCTCCATCTTCGCTGGGCAATTGCCCCGCCTGCTTGAGTTTTTTTTCTATCAGCTCTTCGACCTGCTCCACAGGTGTCTGCGTGGGCATGAATAAAAAAGCTCCTGCACCCAAGCCAACACCCAACAATACAATTGGACCCAACCCGAATAGAGCAATCTTTTTAAAATTAATTTTACTTTTTGGAGCTTCTTCAGCCATAATATTATCCTACGCGATCAGGTTCAAACCAGTTGATGTTCTATAAGAGATAATGGTTTGAGAGTTTTGTGTCTTATCAAGACCTAGCACACTGTTTGCTTGATCAGTAAGTCTATTTCGATTCTGATTTGAGTTCTGCCGTTGTTGATCAGTTCCATTCTGCAAACCGACTGAAAAACCAGCAAGTTTCATACCGTTTTGGTTAGTGATTTGAAGCAAAGACTCTTCATTAGCTCTTAGCAAACTTGCAGCTGCCTGAGTCTCAGCAACCATCCGAATATCTAAAACTTGTTTTTCCATCAAAACATTCACCTTAATTTTTCCAAAACTTTCAGGCTCTAGATGGATTTCAAAATTTTCTTTCCCATTTAGTACTTTATCTACAACCAACATACTTATTCGTGACGCATACTGAGCATCATAAAGCGAAATTTTGCCACTCATACTGGACGCAGGGGCCATAGGGTTATTAGACGAGGAAGCCTGCACTGCTGTTTGGCTATCAACTTTAGTGAAAGTAAAACTGTTCGAATCAGACTGTCCAAAAACCCGTTGCTCTACTTTGGGCGATAAATTAGGTAAAGTTACTTGTTTCACCCTTAAAGTTTCTACCGCCTCTAGAAAAGATTTTGGATTAAACTTAGTTGATACAATTTTTTGTTTAACTAAATCGGTTTCAATTTCTTTCGTAAAAAAATTATTTTTAAAATCCTTTTTACTTAAAAAATATTTAAGCTCAGTATCTAAAGCTAGTGCACTTGTAGCTACACCAATGCGCGCATCATTATTCATTGATGCAACTGGTTTTACTATTTCATCAAACAATACTTTGGTGTGCATTTGATTGGCAGATATACTTTCCACGTCTGTTAATGCTGAAGCTTCGTTTATGTCAGTCGAAACTAATTTATTAATTCCTGATGGCACCATGTTTTGCATATTAAAACTAGGTATCACAGGCTCGGATGCGACCGTTTTAACAACTATTTGCGTAGGCCTGGATGAAAGAGTCGACATCTCCTGTAGCGATGAAACAAGCTGTTGGGCGATCTTAGTGATTTCCAGCGTTGACTTATCGCCAGATATTATCAGCTCTTTCGAAATACTGTTTAACCCATCTTTACCTTCAACTTCTGATCTAATTTCAGGGCTACTATTTTTTGATAGTCTAATTTTAAATCGAACAAAATCTGGTAGATCATGCAAGCTCGTATTTTCAGGAATGGACAATCCTAAAAGTAATTTTGACCGAGGATCAACGTTAGTATCAATTTCTACAGTCCGCGTGACGCCTACGATGTTCAAGCCTATTTCTTGATCGGGCTGTGCTGGTAATTCAATATGTTCTGTGGCACCCAATTTACCTTGAGCATCCAACAATTCTACCTTCACAGATACAAACGGGTCATATTCATCCATTAAAGCATAAACTTGGTTACTTGAAATGGCGACTTCATCATCTACATCGGCGAAGTTATCATAATTAATAGCGCTTTCAGCACTAACAACGCTATCATTATTAATAACGCTATCATTATTAATAACGCTATCAGCACTAATTGGAATAATTTGTGGAATTAGAACTTCGCCTGGCGTAACATTAGATCCCAACTCATTGGAATCTAATGCAAGCATCTCACCAAGATTATTCTTCAAATCTCTTATATCAAACAAAATTGATGAATCAGCTGCGTCGCTCAATTCCAACTGTACCGGCGCACTAACCATGAGATCGTTTAGCTTTGCTATATTGCTTGCATCTAATTTATTGAGATCATTAAAACTATCATCCAAGCCATCGGATGTCTTCATATTATCAGAGAGGTCGATGGCAGAGAGAAGGTCAATAAACGTTGATAGGGTTAAACCGCTCGCTTCCTTATCCACAATATTGTCCGCCGTGAGCGCCCCAATCCTCGTGTCCATAAAAGCAGCAGTCGCATTAAAATGAACGCTAGCATCTAAATTCCCCCCATTTTCAAGATGACTAACAAGTCCATCAACACCATGCTCCGCCATCATAACTTGCAATTTTCTGTCAACTAGCATGGAGTCATCACTAATGATTTGGTTCATAAACTCTTGCGCAGAAACCCTACCCAATGAGCGATCATCAAAATCGCTAAGGTGGACATTTAAAATTTCGCTTGAAGAATTTGAATCCAAACCTTCTTCTGGAGTTGACATCAATAAATTTGAAAAGTTTGCAAATATTGCATTGTCCTGTCCCTTTGTAGGACCTGTTGAACTGGACTGAGCATCAGTTCCCCCTTGGGTTCCGATACTACTAAAAGTAATATTCATTTATTTAACTCCAAACCTTATTGGCTATGAAAGAGCAAATTTTGTACCAATTACTTTTTTCGCATCAATATATCTCTATCAAACCTTTTTAATTCTTGAGATTTGTGGTCAATACGCTTTAAATCATCCAACTTTTCTAATACTTTTTTGTTTTTTATGTCATGATGTGCAACCGTTTTTTGTAAATGCACCTGTTCAGTGGTTAGAAATTCAATTCTATTCTCCACCACCTCTTTTTGATGAATCATTTTTTCACGTATTTTACTATTAACTTTCACCATATGGCCATTTTGAGCGATACCAGTCTCAACGGTTTCTTCAATATTATATGTTAAGTCAGTTTCTAGTTTGCGTATTTTTTCAATACTATCCGTCATACTGTTTAGTTCTAATTGAGATTTCAATTTTTTGTGTTTTCCGGCGCGATAAAGCAACTCAAAAACTTTATATTTAGCCATGATACACCATTATGCTAGTAATTTAGAGAGCAACTGCTCAGTTTGGTCAAATGAAAATCGTTCGGACTTGTCTTGGTGAAGAAAGCTTACGATTTTTGGCCATAACTGGACTGATAAGTCCAAATCGGCATCTTGGCCCTGAACATACCCACCCATTAAAAGTAGGTCCTGATTTTCTTGGTAAATAGATATTAACCTTCTCAACTTGCGAGAATTTTTTAAATGGCTGTCAGACCCAAGATCATCCATCAACCTACTCACAGAATTACTAACATCTATAGCAGGATAGATCCCTTGTTGCGCAAGCTTGCGAGACAAAACAATGTGTCCGTCTAAAATTGCACGCGCATTGTCCACAATTGGATCCGAAACAGTATCATCTCCATCAGCTAAAATTGTGTAAATCGAGGTTATAGACCCTACTGAGTTTATACCAGCTCCAGTCCGCTCGATTAATTCTGGTATGAGCGAAATCACTGACGGAGGATACCCTCGCGCAGTGGGCTGTTCTCCAAGAGACAAACCAATCTCTCGCTGAGCATGGGCAACCCGCGTGAGGGAATCCAAAATAAGTAAAACATTTTTCCCTTTATCACGGAAGTATTCAGCAATACTGGTCGCTCGCTTCGCTCCCTGAATCCTTAGCAAAGCGGACCTGTCAGCTGGAACGGCAACAATAACGACTTTTTGCTTCGAGTGGGACGCTGTAATCTCTTTAGTAAAAGATGCTAACTCGCGTCCTCTTTCACCTATAAGCCCAACAACAATTACATCGGCCTCTGCACTGCGTGTAATCATACTTAATAAAACCGATTTTCCAACGCCAGAGCCAGCTATAATCCCCATTCTCTGACCACGGCCAATGGAAGTAACTGCGTTAATGCTTTTAATTCCAACATCAAAAATTTGATCTATGTCGCCACGATCAAACGGGTTGATATTTTCACCATTGATGGAATTTGTCTCAGTTATTCCAATTGGCCCTTGACCATCCAGAGGATTACCAAGCCCATCTATAACACGGCCTAAAAGGTTCGACCCAACGTCAATTTTTTTTACCCCTCCAGAAGCAACTATTCTATCGCCATTAAATATTTCTACAGTTTTTTCATATTGGAAGATGATGTTTTTATCATCTTTAAAACCTATTATCTCACCTTTGGAAATGGTTCCATCACGCGATTGGATAATACATTCAGACCCAACAGAAGCGGGAAACTGGCTGCTTTCGATAACTTGACCATCATAACCAGTCACCACTCCACAATATTCAATACCTGAGCGCGAAATGACCCTTTTATTAATGCCAGAAAAAACAGTATCAAACCACTTTGCCTTATGATGCGAGGACATCTCCTCTTTTGTAAAAGACATGGGAATTTAACCTTCTTCAGTCATATCAAATAACGAAATTTTAGCTGTGGATTTACGGCTTAGAACTTCAAACTCACCACGTTTTAAAGTTTCTTTTTCGCCAAAATTATAAATGAAATTTGTGTCATTCTCTAATGCATCAATCACTTTAAAATCGTCAGCGCTGAGATATACCGTTACATCGGTCTCATTCCCCACTATTTGCTTCGCGACCCGTGCTATTTTTTCAAAAAACGGAGCTGGAAGTTCATCAATCTTTGTTCCAGCCAGATCCGAGGCTACGTTTAAAACAAGCTCCGATATCTGGCTTTCAATTTCACCTTTAATGAAATTAGAAGCACCAAATAATATTTCTAAAGTTTTTTCAAAACTATATCTTTCTTTTTCTAACCGACTGTTAAAATCCAAATTTAAATTTTCAATTTCCTTTAAAAATTCATCACTTTCTTTTATTTCGATCTTCTGCGATGCAACTTCCTTAATATCGTCAACGATTGCTGACCTTTCAAAAGTATCATCACTAGGTTGAGCAAAATTATCTTTGCTGAGACTATCAGTTGTTTTGATTTCCAAATCTACGTCGTCAATTTTAGAAATTTCAGAAGAGTCTTCAATAACTCTTAATCTCTCGCCCTCGGTCTCACTAATTGAGTCTGGACTTTCTAATATATTCGGGTCATTTGAAGATGGTTGTTTAACATCAGAAAATCCAGATGAATTTTCTTGATCTTTTTGGTCTGATTCCAAACTTTCATCACCGGAAGGCTCTTCGGAAGTTTTAGTCTCAACACCTATTTCTTCATCCAGTAGTTTAGATCTTACCAAATCAAAAAGGCTATTAGACTTTACAAACTTGTCTTCCTCATTATCGGATAAGGAATCTAGTTTAAACTCAGTTAAACTTGCAGCCTTTAACAAGCCCCTTAAATCGGAACTCGTTAAAGTGTTCTCATCATTGCGATCGTTATCAATGGCATTACCCATTAGACCATTTCCTCACCACCACGGCCCGCTAGAACAATTGTTCCATCATCTGAAAGTTTTCTGGCAACATTAATGATCTGCTTTTGTGCCTCTTGCACCTCGGTCAGGCGAACAGGACCCAGAGCCTCCATTTCATCACGGATATTTGCAGCTGCACGTGTTGACATACATCCCAATAATTTGTCCTGTAGCGCCGTTTCTGCTCCTTTCATCGCGATAATTAATACATCTTGATCAACTGATCTGAGAAGTGTTTGAAGCGATCGATCATCAGAACTAGAGAGGTTTTCAAATACAAACATATTGTCCTGTATCTCAGCCATCAGGTCTTTATCTTCTTTCTTAATGGAGGTCAGAATACGCGTTTCCATCTCTGTTTTTGTAAAGTTCATAATTTTAGCAGCAGCTTTAACACCACCAATTTTTGATGCTCGAAGCGAAGTATTAGCAGCAAATTTCTCTTTCATCACCCGCTCAAGTTCTTTCACAGCGCCCGGTTCTACTGTTTCAATCGTTGCAATGCGCCGAACAATGTCAGCCTGAATTTCATCTGGCAACAGAGTCAAAACGTCGGCACCCAAACCAAAATCTAAATACGAAATAATTAAAGCCTTGATTTGAGGATGTTCATCAATGATGAGCTCAGAAATCGCTCTGGCATCCATCCAGTCTAAAATGTCAATTGCAGACTCAGAACTAGCTGGCGTAATTCGTCCCAGAACCGATTGAGCTTTGTCTTCGCCCAGAGCACGTATCATAACATTTTCAATGTACCGACCAGCACCCAAACCCAAACCAGTCTGTTTCTTAATAGTTTCAAGGAATTCATCCAAAACCATATTCACTGTGTTTTGATCAACCCCAGCAACAGAATACATTGCAGTACCTAAGTGCTGCACCTCCCTGGGCGTCAAGTTTTGCAAAACCTGCGCTGCCTCTTCTTCTCCAAGAAGCATCATCAGGATAGCAGATTTTTCTGTGCCAGATAGCTCTGCTAATTTATCAGCATCTAATAATTCTTCAGCCATGGGTCACTCCTAAGAAAGTAAATCGAGGTCTTGGCGCATCAACTGCTTAAACACGTTAGCAACTCGGCCAGCCTCATCCGCAACGATCATTCGAACAAGAGCAACCTTGTCGTCATAGGTGTTTGCGGTATCCAACAAGTCTGCCGAAATTCCACTCTTCTTTTTCGGCTTTAATTTGGCTTTTATGCCCTCAATAGTTTCGCCCTCTTCAACCTCAACAGCCTTAGTACTTTCAACGCGCTGGGTCGCAAGGTCTGCCATTGTTTCGGCTTCAGCATAGAGCTCCATAACTGAGTTAGTGCTAGAAGTCGGCACTAGTATCCGCGAAAGCATTGGACGGACCACTCCCAGGGATACGAAACCAAGGAGCAGTACAAGCAAAGTTTTTTCTATTATCGACTTAAACCAAGCAGTCTCAAACCATCTGATTTGCTCACCAATAATCTCATCATTAAACAACTGTGATGTAATAGTGAGGCTATCACCGCGCTCAGCTTTAATACCAATCGCACTTGAAATTAATTGCTCCATCTCTTTTTTAATTTTTTCCGAAATGGGCTCAAACGTCACTTCTCCAGTGTCCGCGTTTATCACTTTACGATCCCTAACCAAAATTGCAGCATCAATTCTGGCGATTATATTTGAAGGCGTAGTTACTGTTTCGAATTTGCGGCTGATCTCATAATTTTTTAATTCAGTTGATGATTTAGTCTCAAAATTGTCTTTTTCTCCATCTCCACCCATTGTAGCACTCACGTCTTTAGTAGCAATCTGAGCCTCTGTAGGTGGTTGATTTGAAATCGCTCCAGGAATCCCAACTGCATCTTTTTTAGCCGTAACATTCAATGAACTTTGCTCACTTAAAATCGCTGTATCCTGCGGGTCAACTAATTCTTGTGACGTCTCTCGGCGCGTAAAATCAATTTCTAAATTTACTTGGGCAGTAACGTTTGAAGCACCAACAATGGGTGCAACCAGACTTTGGATTCTAGATCGATAAATGCTCTCCAACCTCATTCTGTAAGCAAGCTGGCTGTCAGCCATTACCTCATTAGGATTATCAGGGGAATATGATAATAAACGACCTGATTGATCAATGATTGATACACCATCTTGAGACATTCCTGGAACAGACGAGGCAATAAGGTTTGTAATTGCCCGTACTTGTGTTTGGTCAAGTTGGCGGCCATTCTTCAGGGTAACAAAAACAGATGCCGTAGGCGCCGTCTGGTTACGTATAAAGACAGATTTCTCTGGTAAAGCTAGATGAACCCGCGCAGCCTGGATACTGCTAATCTCAGCGATTGAACGAGAAAGTTCGTTTTCTTGAACCTTCTTTAACTTCATCGTCTCAACAGATCTCGAAACACCTAAAGGCAAATTATCAATTTCTTCGAAGCCATTCGATGCATATTCTGGAAGGCCTTGGGCTGCTAGAGAAATTCTAGCTTGATGATAATCATTCGTTGGAATTAGTACTTCCCCAGTTGCAGGATCAAGCTCCACACTCATACCCATATTTTTCAATGCCTCGTAGATTTTGGATTTGTCAGCGTCTGATGCTGAGGCATAGAGTGTAGTCATGTTCGGTTCTCGCATAGACGCAAAAACAACGACTGCAGCTACAGCGGTTAACGCGGCTAAAATTGTAGGAAATGCTCGTCTAAAACTCGGTTGGTCTATAGCGTCACGAATAGTTGCAACCGCATTTCTGGGTGCAGTAAGCATATTTGTTGACCCAACTTCAGTCGTTTGAATATTAACCATTTGATCTGTATTAGCCATAATTCTTGTCCTATTTGCCTTAAACCGGCATATTCATAATGTCTTTATATGCGCTCAAAGCCTTGTTGCGGATATTAAGAGTTAACTGAAATCCAACAGACGATATTTGTTGGTTAATCATAACCTTAGACAGATCATTTTCACTGCCTAATTCATAGTCTTTAGCCAATTGTGCCGCCGAATTTTGGGCTTGTGCAACATCATTCAGGCCATCAGAAATTCGCTGCGAAAATGATGGTCCAACATCTGCTGATTTGGCCTGCAATATTTCGGATGGCATCTGAGATTTCTGCCGAACCTGTGATAGGTTTGTATTAACAGCAGTCATATTTGTACTTTCAATTTTCATTTTATCTTCCTCATCCAACCCTTGCGTAAAGCTTGGAATTCAGAGCATCCATTGTGTTCTGAGGGCCCGAAGTAAGTTCATTATCAAAAACAATATTTGTATGGTCGATATCGGAGGAGTAACTAAGTATCTCTGCACGCTGAATTACATTGTCTAATTCTCTGACATTTCCGGGCCAGTTATGCAGCATAAGCCGATCTAAAGCTTCCGACGTTAGGACCTTAGGAAAGGCTCTTTCAGAAATGCTTCTTGTTAGTAAATGAGCTGATATTGCAGGTATATCAAGCTGCCTGTGTTTTAGAGAACAGGTCGAAACTGGAAAAACATTAAGGCGATAAAAAAGATCTTCTCTAAAATTGTTATTGTTTATTTCTTCGATCATGTTCCTGTTGGTTGTTGCAAGCACTCTTACATCTATCGAAACTTCTTTTGCGCTTCCAACAGGAGTAACGACTTTTTCCTGTAAAACTCTAAGTAATTTCGATTGAAGCGCCATTGGCATTTCAGAGATTTCATCAAGTAAAATTGTTCCCTCATGCGCTGCACGAAACAAACCTGAGTTCGCTTGCATGGCACCAGTAAACGCGCCTTTTTCATGACCAAACAACATCGACTCAAGCATATTTTCAGGAATTGCAGCACAATTTACTGCGATGAAAGGCTGATGATTTCTGTTCGATTTGGAGTGCAAGAGCCTTGCCACCACCTCTTTTCCCGTTCCGGTGGGCCCATTAATTAAAACACTGGCATTGGACCCCGCCACGCGACACAGCAAATTAACTAAGTCTGCTGTCTGGGGGTCACCACATGGCAAATTCACGTACTTTCCCAAGAATTGCTCTAAAAATAAACTTACATAAAATTCGTGTATGCAGCTTTGATCTGAAAGTTGAGTAGGAATTCCTATGAAATTAATTGCTCCATTACGCCGTGAGTCTACTTCAAACTTGTTGGTACCGCATACTAACACAAATGCCTTCGTGATTTTATTCGAGCGCAAGAAGCCTTCAAAGCTATCTGAATTCACGTCACAACTATTTGTGAGACTTGAAATTATCAAACACCGCTCTTTGGAATGTGATTGAATCGTCGCCTCATCACCAAAGTTAATCCACTCCACACCTCGCTTTTTTAGAGCAGCACAAGTAACTTCAGCGAAGATATTATCACCACAATCCATAATAAAATTTGACATTTCTTACCTCCACCAAAGTGATGCATTTACTGTGCCAATTTTAATTTTTTATTTTAAATCATATATTTAAACAATAATTTATAAGAATTTTAAGCTTTTTAAGTTAATTCATTTTTTTGACAATTGGCTAACAATGTTAGAAAAAATGCCGTTAAACTATCTATCACAGGAGAATAAAATGAACGCAACAGCAGCAATAAGCGCTTACTCAAGTATCAAAAATCAAACTCTCTCAACCGAAGACGTTGGGTACAACGTGGTAAGCACTGCGCTTCACAAATTGGAAACAAATCTGCATCTGTTGTACACTTCAGAAAAGAAAAAAGAACGAGCCAATGCCTTCGAGCAAACTCTACTTACAATTTACTTCCTCCAGAAAAGTTTAAAATTCAGTACAGATGATGATCTGGCAGCAAACTTATTTCGATTGTACGAATTTTGTCGCATTAAAGTTATTGAAAAAGGCATCGCAGGAAGTCACAATGATGACGAAATAAATCAGTGTCATTCCTTTGTACTTGAAATTGTAAAAAGCTGGGACACGCTCCAAGTAGAATAAGCCGTGGATCGTACAGATGTTTGCACCAGATTTTGTGTTTTCTATAGCGGCTTCATTGGTTGCGGAGCGATATATCACTTCAAATTTAGAAATTGATACAATTGCTTATAAATTTTCGACCTTCATAAACACAGCCTACGAATTTGAAAACGCTGAAACACTGAAAAATACAGCAGAAACTTTTATGTATAGCATGGTAGATGCTGGTATCGATAATGCAGATGTTATGCTTTTAAATTACAGATATCATAGATTTGTTGTTAAAAATAATGGAAAACAACGCAATTGGTCGCCTATGTTTGGTGACCCAATTCAAGGAACTAAGAAGAAGGTTTACACAGCCAACTCTGTCAATAGAGATTTCAAAGCCTTTGTTTATAGAACAAAGCAAAGCGGTGAATATGTATGCCCAGCGGGCTGGTCATTGGGCAGCCAGAAATCAAATAAATTTCTCTCAGAATTAGATAAGCTGGAGGTTAGTGCTTTTGACATACTGAGATCAGGCAATTAAATTTGTAGAAAAATCTAGGCGAGGTCTTGGAGTTATTGAAATATTAAAGTATTTTGTAGCGGCAATATTATGTTGATAAATTGGCGTAACGCTGCCCTGGGAAATCTGTCGATTTTCAGCGTGAATAGCTGAGGGTGTGAGATAGGGACTAAATATCCTGGATGAATATTCCATTGAACCAGGCGTTTTACCTACATTCTGCACCGGAAATACGCTTTGACCAGACACTTTTGTAATATTTGTTTGGGAAAGCGGTTGATTGACCGCTTTCGAAGAAAAGCGGGTTGCGAGGTCATTTTGAAGCTTCAAATCTAACGGTTGCATGCCTAGTGATAATGCACAATTCTTATGTTACTTCAACGGTCCAAATATATTGGAAACTATAATGAAGACAAATTGCGCTTTTTGTAATGGTACACGACTAATATTCATATGGATTGTAGCGTTAGCGATACTCATCAACGCTATCTATAATTTGGTGTATTTTAGGGAAGATATCACTGTGTTCCAAATTTTGAAATTACCATTAATTTTTTGCTTTGCAGCTCTTCTATGGAAATTTTTCTCTAACATGAAAAATTAAGAGCCTACTTCAGAAAATTACGTTGTGGGTATTATTTCGAACTGAGCATTAAATATCGAAGAAAATCTCTCTTTACCCAAATCAATAATCATATCTGTCGTGTGTGTCTGTTCATCAGTACTGTTAAAATAATCACATGAAATTACAAATTTTATATCTGAATTCGTTCCACTATTATTTTTTATCGTTTGCATCTTAGGTCCTCCTAAAGGTGTGCAGCATTTTTCATGCCAAAAGTTAAATTATATTATAATTGATTATGTACACATAATGAATATCTGGATCAAAACCCTCTTCAGCTAGGTATTCATTTAGTCCCATCATTATCTTGTCAGTTATTAACTTCCGACCCTCTACAGAACTCAGATTTTGGCTAGTTGTGTCCAGTATTATTGTGGATATTTCTGCGACCATATCAGATTCAATTTCATAAATTCCTTTTATAAAAAAATCTGCAGAAACATTCGTCTGAAATGTTGCAATCGCCACCTCTAAACTAAATAATTCCTGGGTGTCGGAAAGCCGTCCTTGGAACACATTTTCAATTTTAAGATAGTTATATTTAGGCGGGAGTATAGGAAGGCCATCTTCTCCTAGCTCTTCTGACACGTTCTCACCAGGATCAAGACCCTCACCCGCTTTGGCCTCCAGAACCTCTTCCAGAGCTTCCTCAAAGTAGACTCCAGAATAATCTACGTCTACGTATTGATGGCCAATGGCAAACATTAAAATTACAAGGCCAGCTGGCACAAATAGTTGTAGATAATACATGTTTCCTCCTACCTAGAGGTAAGCAAGAATTATGCCAAAAAACGCCCTGACTATCGCAATGCCTTTAAGATAACTTTTCTGCTAATTCTACAGTTACCCCTAGTTTAGCCTCTCCATCCAACAAAAATTGAGATGCCGACAAAGTTGTCAACCCATCAATATCTTTTATGGTAAAGCTAACTGTAGCCTTCGCATCAGAAATTTTTGTAACAACCTCATTTGTAACGAAATCATGGCGGAGATTTTCATAACTCTTAAAAAATGAAAACCACTCATCAAAATTGGCTTTTGATATATCAACAGTTGCAACCACATCCATTAAAGATTTATCCTCCTATCACTAACATTGATACTCCAAACATCGTTATGTACCAATAACAGACGTCTCAGGATTATGTCTAACACTAAATCCTTGGAAGATCTGGCATGAAGATTGCTGTCTGTTGTGGGTAAGGTTAATCGGTGGTCACTCAGATGTACAATAAACACAATAATTCAAGAAAGTTTTTCTATCAAAAAAAATTTCTCGTCTTACTAATGGTTATTTTTCCCATTTCGACACTAGCAAAGGAGCAGTGTGCAGGCCCAGACGGTAATGGGCCAGTATGCCACCAGGAAACTGTTGATACCATTGTTGTACCAACAGAAAAAACAAAGGCTTTTGATGTTACAACACTCTACTATTCTGGTAGCATTCTAAGTAACCAATTGTCATCTTACGAATTTTCATCTCCTTTAGAAGGTGAAAATGTGGTAGGATCCCAAACAAGAGAAGCATTAGTCGAAGACTCTTTTAGGTCTGATACACCCACTAGTGGCCTAGAAAACGGTCTCAGGCAGAATGAACTTTATAACGAAATCAGCAATCAATTCAGAAGCTTTGATACATCTGGTCGAAAGAAAATCCAAAGATGCTTGCGTTATGGATCGTACCAAGGAAAAATTGACGGCCTGTGGGGCAATCAAACTTTTGACGCTATCGTTAGCTTTGATGAAACTTCCGAATTAGCTATTCAGGTTACGGAAGAGCATATATTTTCTAAACTCAAAAATATATTTTCAAACAAGAAATTTTGTTATAATTTAATAGCTGACAGTTTCCAATTGTAATAAGGTACATAAAAAGCAACCTTCTATTTAACGTGCCTGTCATATAATATCTACTAGTTTTCACCACTAGCCGCAAAAGGGAGAGAAAAATGTCGGCAGAAAGTCAAACAGACGAGGATAAGATAACTGCGGATATCCTTAAGGTGAAAGAAGTTGAAAACACATACATTAACAGCGCGAAAGAGCGCATGTTTGACGTAGTAAAGCTATTCGTAACAAATTCCGAGGGCTCCATATCATTAAGTGATTTTTCTCAAATATTTAAAACGGTAACTGTTTGGATAAAGTTCAGACCTCGAAAGCTTGGCACTTATGTAGAAGTTATGAAGGAACGAAATACCGAAACCACAATCAGTGTGAGGTACAGTGCTGACGAATATATTCCACACGTCAAAGAAGTGTTAAGAGATCACAATATTCGAGTTAAATCGATGGCGAACAACGTAATGGTTTGCCAAATTCCAAAACCAAGCGACCAAGACATCGAGATTGCAGTACAAAAAGTAAAAGTGTTAGCAAATACCGCTCGTTCCTCACTATCGCAAGTTAAGGCCGATACAATTCAGAGACTTCAAGCTGCACTCAAAAATGAATATCTCGAAGCAAAAGATGTAAAATACGCTATCACGAGTATAGAAAAAGTTGAGCAGCAAATGGCAGCAATGTTAACCTACTTTAGACTCGAAAACGAAAAAAAGCTGAGCGGGCGTAAATTCGAGTTTGATACGGTCGAAGCTAAAGGCATTTGGGCAACGATAAATAAAAAAATAAAGAAAAATGGCTATATAGAAATATAAAATGTGATGCATGCTAAGAGTGTTTTAAGGTTAAAGTTTAGCGCCTTTGTCTTGTTGTGTCTTTGTTCGCTTCCCGCAAACGGCACAACCTCCATTAAAAATCCGAATGAAATCATCTTTAATTGTATCGAAGATGAAGCGTCGAAATATTTTTGTACAAATGTACCAGTCGTCAATCCCACGATTATTTTAAGTCTAGCAAGACTTGAACGAAAAAAATTATCAACATACGTCGACGCGTTTCGGATCATGCCTGCCTTAACCAACCTAACAAAACAAACTATTAAATTAGCTCAAATTCAGCTAACCTTTTTTGGAAAGAAGGACCTATCTAAAATTTTCATTATAAATCAAAAGCTCATTCCAAATTCAACATCACACACTAATCTATCCTATTTAATTAGAAGTGATGTTCCATCGCAAGCATTGTTTTATAATGAACTTCTATCAACTTGGAAAAATACATCATACGATCAACTTATATTGGAACTATTAGAGGTTAAGTATCAAGAATAAGATTATTCAATTTCAACCAATTAAATGGAAACCGTCGTATGACGCTAAAAATATTACATTTATTGCTAACATCAATCATCGTAGGCATACTTTTGGGTTTTTTTGGGGCGACTGCGGCTCATTATTTTAGAGTAGGCATAGATTTTTTAGATAATACGTCAAAAAATTATTTTCAAAATACAACAGGCTTCTTTTTCTATTTTTGCGCATTGAGCCTGTCCGCATTTATAATTACTTTAATTAAAAATGGGTTCAAAGTTACCAGGTGGCATGGACCTGCAGATACAATTTTTGCTGCTCATCGAATAGACAATGAATTAGATGTAAAAACAGGGGTAGCAAGTACCTTGGCTGCATTTGTATCGGCCGCTGGAGGCGCTTCAGTGGGACAATACGGGCCATTAGTCCACTTCGGTGCAACACTTGGTGCGTTTTTTAAAGCTACTTTAAACCTGAGTATCACAACTAACGTCATTCTTGGCGGTGGAGTCGCGGCAGCCATTTCCGCCGGGTTTAATGCACCATTAGCTGGGATAATTTTTGCTCATGAAGCGATACTTCGTCACTTTTCACCGAAAGCGTTAGCCCCTATCGCACTTGCATCCGGCACGGCCTTCGCAGTTCATAGTTATCTATGGGATACTTCCACACCGTTTTTACAATCTTATACGGCTATGGAAATCGGCCCAATGATATTAATTTCAATCACAGCGGGACCTTTTTTTGGCCTCGTTGCTTTACTGTTTATGTCAGCCGTTCTTTTGTTTTCAAAATTACCGAGCCAAATGGGCTTAACTTCCTTTCAATCTCTCTTGATTGCAATCACTGGGTTGAGTGCTATTGGAACGTTTTACCCGCAGGTTATGGGTATCGGTACCTTAACAATTTTAGACCTGACAAATACAAACACTTTGCTTTTAGTCGCTCTCTCCATATTAATTGCAAAGATTATTGCAACAGCATTATCATTAGGTTTTGGATTTTTTGGTGGTGTTTTTTCTCCGGCCCTACTAGTCGGCGCAGCCGCTGGCGCAGTGGTGACTGCCGTTCTGAACTATACAGGACTGCAGTCGTTTCAAGGACCGGAACTTGTAATATGTGGTATGGCTGCGGTCGCAGGAGCAGTGATCGGCGCTCCTTTGTCTATGATAATAATAGTACTAGAACTCACAGGGTCCTATGGTCTAGCCCTAGCATCTACGGTGGGCATAGTCATCACAACAATGACAAGCAGTCAGTTATTTGGGAATTCTATTTTTGATAAGCAATTGTTGAACAGGGGTATTGATATCTCCCAAGGACGCATGGGGGTCCGACTGATGGAAGAGGGATTGTTATCAATAATTTCAGTAAATTCACTGAGTTTCGAGCCAGACACAAAAGTTCACGTTGCCAAAACTCAGATGATCCATCACGAAATCACCGAAGCCTACGTTGTATCCATAGATGGCGAATATGTCGGAAAATTAAATCTACGTTCGCTGGTGTTTCAAGGTCCAGAAGTGTGTATTATGGAGTTTATTGATAAAAAAGCTCTAAGCATAAAGTCTGATGCATCTCTTCAACAAGTAATTGAAGCAGCCGCAAACTTTATTGGCGAGACGATTCCAATAGTAGATAGATCCACCAATAGGTTTGTTGGTACTATAAACGAAGGTGATGTGTTCAAGTTGTATCTCGAGTTGCAAGGACAAACGATTGACCTTGAAAAACCATAATATATTGGTCTGTATAAAAATGCAGACTTCTGGCGATGCTTTGGTATATTAATTGCTCTATCGTTAGATGTTCCACAAGCAAAAATTAACTCGACGTTTATTTCTATCTTTTAGCGTATTTCCAGCAATTTTGCAGGCAGCACCACTAGTAGACTTTGAGCACGGTCTTGGATTGTTTTCTAGCTCGGGGAGCACTCAAAGCTGGAAAAATTCTTATAAAGTCAATTTATTTAATGATCCTGAACCGGAAATTGACTCATCTGTCCGCCTTGAATTGAACCATTCTGAAAACATATTCGTCAAAGATAACTTTCAATTAAGGTTAATTAATTCGAATACTAGTCATGAAATGATGTTTAATTTTCCATCAAATTACACATTGTCTAGCGGAGAAGTTGCAAGCTTGGATAACTTCCTAAGGGATTGGCGAACGGACGAAGTTAAACGTATTGATACTCTACTATTGACTGATTTTCTTAAAATTTGTTCTTTATGTGCAAAAGAAAACAAGGTCTTAAAAGTAAATGTCCATTCAGGTTTTAGATCAAAAAAAACAAACGCATATCTACGCAAACAAAGTTATAAGGTTGCACAGAACTCCTTGCACATTATAGGGAAAGCTATTGATTTCTCAATTCCAGATATCAGTCCGAGACGGTTAGCTGAAATAGTTAGAGCAAACACGCGCGGCGGCGTAGGACGTTATAAGACCTTCGTACATTTAGACAGCGGACCTGAACGCTCCTGGTCTTAACCCAAAGTCTGACTATATATTATAATATTCGCATCCTTTTGACATTAAATTAATTTACTCTCTTATAAACACCAAAATTTTTATTTTTAGCCTCTCTGAAAACGAGTTACATTAAAATACTGAAAGGCTATAATTAATCAGAGGGTAAAATCTTCTCACATACTTATAAGGAACAATTTTTTAAATATTTCTAGGGACAGTCAACATAACCACTGAGCATGCATTTTTTAGCTAAAGAAATTGCTGTTGAAATTTCTAATTCCGTCATTTCCTGTTCTAATTTTTTTTTATTATCCCGAGCTGTTATATCGCCATTAGAGGCAGCTAAATTGTACCAATGATGAGAAAAAATATCGCTTTGCTTAACTCCAACACCAACTTCGTACATGTTTCCCAAGTTAGCCATCGCCGTCGCACTGCCGCCCTGCGCTTTTTGGCGCCACTCCAATATAGCGGTTGCATAATCGCCCAACATATATGCGGAAAAGGCTTTGTCGAAGCCCTGTGCTAAGGCAACCTGACCACTAAAAAAAACGTTACAAATTAGAACCACTATAATTTTCACAGATGTAACTTCCCCTCCATCTGATTGCCAAATTTTTTATCTTTTCAACGATAACTATGTCCGATGTTTTAGTCCAATTTTTGGGTCAGATAGGTGTTACTCAAACTTGGTTTAAGTCACAGAGCTTTTACACCCCCCAAATATGATGCTTGCACGCCCAAGGCCTTTAAAACCACTGACCTTGCCAAATATAGCTCCCTAAAGGCTCTGTAATTATAAAAAAGTACCAACGTAAATATTCTTGACCGATACTTATTTATTTCTACCACCTGATCACAATTTTGCATGAAACCGAAGGAACTATATTTCGCCTTTTCCAGTGTGCACTAATATAGGTTACATAAATAGAGAAATTCCAAAAATTCCTACTACGACTGGAAATGCAAATATAGCTGTTGTTAGGACTAAGCGCACTAGGTGCCACAATATAAAGCCGCTGTTGTGTGAACTATTGCTCATTTTGTTCTGCTCTCTCTTTGTTTTTCTTAAAAAATACTAAAATGCAAAAATAATTCTATAACCAAAAATAAGCGAACGAGTTCGCTTATGGGCGATCGCAACAATTAGATTATCGCTGAAAATTAACTCTAAATATAGACAAATGTGTTACACAAAAGGCACAAATTACTCTTCAAAAAGGGACCTAAGTCCCAAAGATCAAGTAAAATTTATAAAATAAAAAAATTGATAATAGTTCCACAATCTTTCTGAATCAGGTGCAGTCTAACAGGCTGTGAAAACTTTATCGCAAGGCCATGAATAATCTTTTTGTTCGAATGAACCATTGCCTTTGAAGTGATATTTTTTGACCAAAAAACTCAAAATCAGTTTCCATACAAAAAATATCAAGTTCTTTATAGAGTTTCGTTCCAACATATCTCGGAGGGACATGGCATAGCCTGAAACAAGCTTTGGAGTACCAAACACAGAAACCATTCTTAATTGTAAGTACGTATGGATTGCATAAGCGCAATTCCAATCAAATATCTGTTATCGACTTAAACTTAGTGTCGCGTTCACGACGCATAAGGTCACCAAGAGTGATATTATAATAATCAAAACAGTTCCGTCTTTTTATAAGTATTTCCGGGTACAAGACCTTTGTCAGTTTGTAGTATTTAAACATACTTCATGCAAAATTAACCGGCTCTAAATTTAACAAAGCTTCTAACGGCAATGCATTAATCAGATACCCCGGGCAAACGCCTAACAGCTTATCTATTCGTTTCTATTGATACGAAAATATCCAAGGTCACACAGGCAACCGTTCAGCAACGAATTGTTTCAATTGTTACGCTTACTCATAAACTCGAACAAATATCCAATCTTTCCGCACACGAAGGGATTCAAAAGAACAGGTCAGAACAATTATTTTTCAATAGTTCTAGAGTAACCGCTTACCTTATAATTATTAAACTTAAAATTAACCTAACTTGGTATATCTCTTGCTTTACCGACTCCGATATACACTATCCTCAGATTATCATTCAGAGTTAACTGGAAGAGGATTCTATCTAAGCTCGATTTATGAATTAACCGTGACCAAAAAACGAGATGTGAAATGTTAAGGCCAAAATTTAATAAACTCTCACCAATTATAATTTTAATGGCTTTAAGCATGTTGGTCACTCCAGCCCTAAGCGCTAGCCTACCTTGCAACGTAAAACTAGAGTTCGATAGCAATTCTAAGGGGTCCGTAGCAAATTATGTGCTGACCCTTCAGCTTAAAAATACTACCGGGAGAACGATATCTGGAGCCTCCGTTATTTATATGGACTCCGAAGAGAAACAGTTGGGAAATACTCTTTTGAACTGCTCATCTAACTCTTTTGCCCTGGATGAAACCGTAAACCCCGGAAGTTATGGCCACTGTATATCAGTCCTTCAAAAAGTAGATGGCGCCTTCCTTGAAGCATTTGGTAGCCAGAAATGGACTGAAATAGTTAATACTCAACTAGAGGCGTTAAATGCCATAGCAATGTGTGAAGTCTTGGGATTTGCATACTAAAATTGTAAAAATTTTCTGCTTTTATCGCTCAAATAGTATCCAATATCTTTAATTTTTAAACGTATTTCTCAATGAATCCAGTGTGTTTTTTAGTCTGTTCGAAATATTGCAATCTAAATCTATTTTCATTTTCTTGGCCGCTTTATGAATTTCAAAATCGGACGTTACGTCACTGAAATTAGGGTTCATTTGGACTTGGAGGGGATTACCTTCTACAGTCCGAAGATATGCTTTGCTCATGTTAAAAGTAACGCTTTTATTAGTCAGCAAATCCATAATAACAAATGACTCATTCATGAGTTCACAGTTTGTTTCCAACTGGATTTCTGCAATTATTGGCACTTCATTTTTCAAGAAAATTAATTTAATTTTATCGCTTAGCCAGTAAGTAATAGCATTTGTTATTATGAGCAACAGACTAATGAGGATTACATTTTTCATTTCAATCTCACTTCAAACTAGCTTCTAGTTGATTACTTGGAAACTATAAATTGTTTCAATCGTGATTGGAATTGCCCCATAATATCTATCTGATTTAGTCCAGAACTTTTTAAGATAATTGAAAGGCCAACCCTTGTTCAGAATCAAAAGAACTTTCAATGATGAACTAGAAACGGCATACGCCAAACAGTTCAAAAGGTATGGGGCAACGCCAGAGGGTAGCTATTGGTTAAGCAAAACTAGGCAAAACCTACGTTTTGAAATCATGATTCAAGAAGTAATCAAACTACATGGTAATTTGGACTTGTATATCGGCGATATCGGGTGTGGTTACGGGGCTCTGGCCGAATATATCGCAAAAATGCACTATTCAAAATGGATGAGATACTGTGGTTACGATATATCAAAACAGTTAATAGATTTTTGTCACGAGACTTACGACTATAGCTGGGCGGAATTCGTGATTAGCTCAAAACCACTAAGTCCTGTCGACATTTGCATGCTCTCTGGAACATTTAACCTAGCTGTGACCAAAAATGCATTGGACTGGGAAAATCATATTTTCAATAACTTAACTAAGTGCTGGATTTATACAAAGAAGACACTGATTTTTAATCTCCAAACTAGTGAAATTTCCCATATTTCCGACGGAAATATTTTTTACGCAAACAAAATAAAGGTATTGAATAGATGTAAAGCACTTTTTGGATCAAGCTTCATAGTCGAACACGAGAAACTGCCTTTTGATACGACCTTCGTTATCCCCAAAAATAATATGGGATGAATGGAGTAACCGATACATTACTCAACCATATATAACGCAAATGATACTCTTGTGTAGCCAATCTCCAAAAAATCAAAAACTCTTGGAACTTGAAACTAAAAAATCTATCCAAAATTATAGGAAAGAATAAAATACTAAACATAAAGTTACATTTTTGTACGTTCACCAGTTGGATCATACATCGATTTCAGGGAAGCCTCTGCTTGCACCCGTATTCCGGCAACATCTATCTCGTAGTGCGATGCTAAAATATCACTGGAAGTTTCACCCAAGCAAGGCACGTATCCTAACCCAATTGCGGCACCCAGATAGTGTCCATAATTTCCCGAGGATAAGAAACCTACAATTTCTCCGTCTCGAATTATCGGCTCATTGTGATATAATAATGGCTCAGGATCATTCAGCTTAAATTGAACCATGCGCCTATCTAGCCCCGCCTCTTTTTTGCGCAGTACAGCTTCACGTCCCATGAAATTTGCCTTATCTGTTTTAACGCAAAACCCTAAACCTGCTTCCAACACATGGTCTTCACAAGTTATGTCATGACCAAAGTGACGGAAACCCTTTTCGATGCGACAAGTATCCATCATGTGCATACCACAAAGCTTAGCATTAAAGCTCTGCGCAGCCTCCCAGAGAGTTTCGAAAGCATGACCTGCCATATCAGCTCCAACATAAACTTCCCAACCAAGCTCCCCAACGTAGGTCACCCGATGAACACGCGCTAACCCCATGCCAAGCTCAATATTTTGTGCCGTGCCAAATGGGTTGGTGGCATTGCTAAAATCATTAGGTGACACCACTTCGAGCAGTTTGCGTGCATTAGGACCCATCACTGCTAAAACGCCTTCACCGGCTGTGACGTCTGTGATTACCACGTTGAACAAACTTTTGTGACGCATCATCCACGTTTGATCTGCCAGCTTTGTAGCAGCAGGTGTAACAACCAAATAGGCATTTTCAGACAAACGAGTGACGGTCACATCCGCCTCGATCCCAGCCCGGTCATTGAGAAATTGCGTGTAGACGATCTTGCCCAAGGGTACATCAAATTGACCGCTACCAATGTAGTTCATGAACGCACAGGCATCCTGCCCTTCCACGCGAATTTTGCCGAATGAGGACATATCATAAAGCCCAAGGTTGCTGCGCACCGCCTTGTGTTCGGCTGCCACATTGTCAAAGAAGTTTTGTCGCTTCCAGCTATAGGCATAGCTAGGATCTTGCCCAGGATTGGCAAACCAATTGGCCCTCTCCCACCCAGCCAATTCGCCAAAGACCGCACCGTTTTCCTTGAGATGGTTATGAAACGGCGTGCGCCGTACACCGCGAGCTGTCTTTTTTTGCAGATAAGGGAAGTGATCGGCATAAAGTAGGCCAAGCGTTTCCTTTGAGCGTTCAAACAAATAATGTTTGTTTCCCTGAAACGGTTGCATCCGACCGATGTCGACATCCCCAAGATCAAAAGGTTTTTGACCGTCTTCCATCCATTGCGCCAGAGCCTGCCCCGCACCGCCGGCTGATTGAATGCCAACAGAATTGAAGCCGGCAGCCACCCAAACATTATCCATCTCCGGCGCCAAGCCAAGATGGTAGGCGTCATCGGGGGTAAAGCTCTCCGGTCCGTTGAAAAACGTATGGATCCCCGCCGAGCCCAGCATCGGCATGCGCGAGACTGCTTTTTCCAAAATTGGCTCAAAATGGTCGAAATCTTCCGGCAACTGGTCAAATTCAAAACCAACCGGAATGCCCTCCATGGCCCACGGTTTTGAAACAGGCTCAAAAGCTCCAAGGAGCATTTTGCCAGCATCCTCTTTATAGTAGGCACACTCATCTGGAACCCGCAGCACCGGCATTTGGCTGAGCCCTTCAATGGCCTCACTGACGATATAAAAATGCTCACAGGCCTGGAGCGGAACGTTAATGCCCAGCATCCGCCCAACCTCATGGCCCCACATGCCGCCACAGTTGATTACATTCTCGCAGTCGATCGCGCCACTCTCGC
>ENA-OQVM01001481-OQVM01001481.1-marine-metagenome-genome-assembly--contig:-NODE-1481-length-30941-cov-8.897291_pt1 | contig 30941 bp, 36 predicted proteins | sample MGYA00237776_ERZ505498 | MGnify/ENA primary metagenome ERZ505498 (study PRJEB26159, sample SAMN06265151) | marine metagenome | isolation source: Helgoland LTER site | place: Germany:Helgoland, sampling...
CTTCATGCCATGTTCAGCTGCCTTCTTGCCAGCATCTTCAGCAGCGAGCTGTGCGGCAAATGGTGTTGATTTGCGTGAGCCTTTAAAGCCCATGCCACCAGCCGATGCCCAAGCAATTGTATTGCCCTGAACATCAGTGATTGTAACCATTGTGTTGTTAAATGTGGAATTCACATGCGCAACGCCACTGGTGATATTTTTCCGCTCGCGACGACGAACACGGCCTTGGCTTGGTTGTTTTGCCATTTGATTGGTCTCCTAAGTTCGCGTTGCTATTTCTTCTTACCAGCAATGGCCTTTGCAGGGCCTTTACGGGTACGCGCATTTGTATGGGTACGCTGGCCACGAACCGGCAGATTGCGACGATGGCGAAGCCCACGCAAACAACCAAGGTCAAGATAGCGCTTGATATTCATTGAGGTCTGACGACGAAGATCACCTTCAACTAGATGGTCGACGTCAATAATGTCGCGAAGACGGGTCAATTCCTCTTCCGACAAGTCATTGACGCGGCGTTCGTCTGGAACACCCGCCTTTGCACAGATATTTTTGGCACTGGTTGTCCCAATACCATGAATGTAAGTCAGTGCGATCTCGACCCGTTTTTTGGTCGGAATATTTACACCAGCAATTCGTGCCACAGCCTGGCTCCTTTTCAACTCACGACTATCTTCATCGGTCTTCCGCGACGCGGAACCCATTTCGCCAGATTCATCGGGCATTCCCTTTGAAGGCGGCGAATTATAGGCCTAAACCTGAAACAGTCAACCTTAACGCAAACGCGTTATCCTAAAATCCGATCTATTTGTGCCGCGACTTCATCAATTGAATTCATCCCGTCAACAGTCTTCAACACCCCTTTATCCGCATAATACGGAAGCAGCGGTGCTGTATTCTCATGATATACCGCCAAACGCTTGCGCAATGTGTCGGCATTGTCATCACTTCTGGCGCCACCAGTTTCGGCAGCGCGGTTTTCGATGCGCGCAAAAAGCGCAGCTTCGTCAACCTTAATTTCAATTACACAATCAAGGGCAAGACCCTTGCTGTCCAGCATCTCGTCAAGCGCATGCGCCTGTGCCACGGTGCGCGGAAACCCGTCCAGAATAACGCCATTGGCGCAATCATCATCATCGATACGCGCCGCAATCATCCCAACGATAATATCGTCAGATACAAGTTCGCCACGATCCATAATGCCTTTGGCGCGAAGCCCAAGATCGGTTCCGGCAGCAATCGCCGCGCGAAGCATATCGCCAGTCGACAGTTGAACAAGCCCGCGACCCGAAACAAGCCGTTCGGCCTGCGTACCCTTACCAGCACCCGGTGCACCAAACAGAATAACATTCATCTATCTGCGCCCTTTCAAACGAGACTTCTTCACCAAACCTTCATATTGATGTGCCAGCAAATGCGACTGGATCTGACCAACCGTATCCAATGTTACCGTTACAACGATCAGCAAGGATGTACCACCAAAATAAAATGGGACGGCATATTTACTAATCAGCAGTTCCGGCAGGATACAGATCGCCGATAGATAGGCAGCGCCAAGAACAGTCAAGCGGGTCAGCACAAAATCTAGATAGTCAGCGGTCGATTTCCCTGGACGGATGCCCGGGATATAACCGCCATATTTCCGCAAATTCTCGGCTGTATCTTCAGGATTGAACACAATCGCTGTGTAGAAGAAGGCAAAGAACACAATCATCGATACATAGATCAACAGATAAAGCGGCTGTCCGCGACCCAACATTGCATTCAAGGCAACAAGCCAATCAGCACCGCCAGCCTGCCCGCCGGTTAGATTAATGATCGATACCGGCATCAGCAAAAGCGATGAGGCAAAAATCGGCGGGATTACACCCGGAACATTGATCTTTAGCGGCAGGAATGACTGATCACCACCAAACACTTTATTGCCATGTTGGCGCTTTGGATATTGCACAAGAATCTTGCGTACCGACCGTTCGATAAACACGATAAAGGCAATCACCGCAGCCGCCATCACAAACAGCAACACAATCAACAGTGAAGACAAGGCACCGGTGCGGCCAAGTTCAAGCGTACCGGCAAGCGCGGTTGGCAGATTGGCAACAATGCCGGCAAAAATGATCAGCGAAATACCATTGCCAACGCCGCGGCTAGTGATTTGTTCGCCAAGCCACATCAAGAACAGCGTTCCGCCAACAAGCGTGACAACCGTGGTCACACGGAAAAACAATCCCGGATCATCGACAACGCCGCTGGCTGATTCAAGACCAACCGCAATGCCATAGCCCTGAACTGTGGCCAATAACACGGTTAAATAGCGGGTATATTGATTGATCATCTTGCGACCAGCTTCGCCATCCTTTTTCAAGGCTTCGAGCGAAGGCACGATCGCGGTCATTAGCTGCATGATAATCGATGCCGTAATATAGGGCATGATGTTCAGCGCAAAAATGGTCATCCGGCTAAGCGCGCCGCCTGAGAACATGTCAAACATGCCCAAGATGCCGCTTGATTGCTGCGAAAAGATATCGGCAAGCGCGCCCGGATCAATACCTGGCAAAGGCAAATATGTGCCAAGCCGGTAAATGATCAGAGCACCAACAGTAAACCAGAGACGCTTTTTCAGCTCGTCGGCCTTTGCCAACGCGCCAAACCCTGCGCCTGCTGCCATGCGGTCTGCTGATGATGCCATATGCCTTGTCTACCTATCTATTCGGCTGAAACGGCAGGAACAATGATCTTGCCACCGGCTTTTTCGACTGCTTCAACAGCGGCCTTAGACGCACCAGCTGCATGAATCTCAATTTTTTTCGCGGTCAACGCGCCTTTCGCAAGGATCCGGACACCGTCACGCATCTTTGAGATGACGCCAGCGCCAACCAATGCTGTTGCATCAACCGGCTTGCTGGCATCCAGCTTGCCTGAATCGATTGCCGCTTGCAGACGACCAAGGTTAACCTCGACATAATTCTTGCGGAAAATATTATTGAAACCGCGCTTTGGCAGACGGCGATGGATCGGCATCTGGCCGCCCTCAAAACCGTTGATTGACACGCCTGAGCGCGCTTTTTGGCCTTTATGGCCACTGCCTGATGTCTTGCCGGTTCCCGAACCAATACCGCGGCCAACCCGTTTGGCGTTCTTCGTTGCGCCCGGATTGTCTCTGACTTCGTTCAATTTCATTTGTCACTCCTGCCAGTGCGCTACTCAAAAGCGCTCTGCTGATAAAAACCGTTTACTGTTGTTCAACCCGAACCAGATGCTTGACCTTATTGATCATACCGCGGACCGATGCTGTATCTTCCAGCTCGCGCGTACGGCCAATTTTGTTCAGCCCAAGCCCGATCAGGGTCAAGCGCTGGTCAGCCTTCCGGCCAATTGCGCTTCTTGTCTGGGTGACAATCACTGTTGCTTTGGCAGCCATCTTACTCTCTCCTGTTAGGATGCAGCGGCGTCGTCGCCGGTCGCAGCCTTATCTTCACGTTTCACAAGAATGTCGCCAACGCGCTTGCCGCGCTTTTGCGCCACAGCCCGTGGTGCCTGAATATGGTTCAATGCTGAAAAAGTGGCCTTGATCATATTATGTGGGTTCGAGCTGCCGATTGACTTGGCAACGATATCCTGAATGCCAAGAACCTCAAAAACAGCACGCATTGGGCCACCGGCGATGATGCCAGTACCGGCAGGTGCCGCACGAAGCAGAACCTTACCTGCGCCGTAATTGCCCTTATTGTCATGGTGTAATGTGCGACCATCACGAAGCGGGATACGAACCATATTGCGCTTGGCACCTTCGGTTGCCTTGCGAATTGCCTCAGGAACCTCACGCGCCTTACCTGTGCCGAAACCAGCGCGGCCTTTGCCGTCACCAACCACAACCAATGCTGCGAAACCAAACCGGCGACCACCCTTGACAACTTTAGCCACACGGTTAATGCCAACCAACTTTTCGAGCAATTCGGGCTCTTCGCGCTCCTGGCTACGGTCCCGTCTGTCGTTATTGCGTGCCATCAATCGTGCTCCCTAGAATTTCAAACCGGCTTCGCGCGCGGCTTCAGCCAACGCCTTGACCCGGCCGTGGAAAATGTAACCGCCGCGGTCGAAAACCACTGCGTCAATGCCTTTTGCCTTGGCGCGCTCGGCGACCAATTTGCCAACCGCGCTTGCTGCGGCGACATCGGCTGTCTTGCTTGATGCTGATTTGAAATCGGCGTCAAGTGTCGAAGCTGCTGCCAAAGTGATACCGGCAGTGTCATCAATAACCTGAGCATAGATATGCTTTGATGAACGATGCACAGACAAACGAAGCTGTCCTTTGCAGGTCTGGCGTAGCTTGGAACGGGTCCGCTGACGGCGGCGTTCAAATAATTCTTTAGATGTAAACATGACCTGTCCCTACTTCTTCTTGCCTTCTTTGCGAACAATATGCTCTTCAGCATATTTCACACCCTTGCCCTTAAATGGCTCAGGTGGACGCTTTGACCGAATTTCAGATGCGAACTGACCAAGCAATTGCTTGTCAGCGCCGGTGATTGTGATTGACGTGTTGTTTTCAACAACCGCAGTCAAACCGGCAGGAACATCCATCTCAACAGGGTGGCTAAACCCAAGGCTAAGCACAATTTTATTGCCCTGCATCGCCGCACGATAACCAACACCGTTGATTTCCAATTTGCGGGTAAAGCCAGTGCCGACACCGACAACCATATTGCTGATTGATGCACGCATTGTACCCCATAGCGACTGCGCAAGCTTGGTTTTGCGCTTTGGCTTTAAGGTGGCAATATTATCGGCAATGCTTAACTCGACCTCACTGTGAAGTGGGGCGCTTAGCTCACCGTTTTTTCCTTTGACGACGACCATACCGTCCTGTTGTGACAAGGTCACATCAGCCGGGATGACAATCGCACTATTTCCGATACGAGACATGCGAACAGCTCCTTAAAATACGTGGCAGAGGACTTCGCCGCCAACTTTGGCTGTGCGGGCCTCATTGTCAGACAGGACACCACGCGGAGTAGACAAGATGGCAATGCCAAGCCCGTTATACACCCGCGGCAAGTCGCGAAGACCGTAATAAACGCGGCGACCCGGACGGGAAACGCGCTTGATTTCGGAAATCACTGGCTGACCTTCATGATATTTCAGCTCGATCTTTAGCTCTTTCAGGCCCGGGCGGATATCAACGCTTGAATAATTGCGGATATAGCCTTCGCGTTTCAGAACTTCTAGAACATTGCTGCGGAACCGTGATGCCGGGCTAGAGACGACGCTTTTGCGTGCGTTCTGACCGTTACGGATGCGTGTTAGCATATCGCCAAGAGGATCACTCATAGACATTTGCTTTATCTCCTCTTTACCAGCTTGACTTCACAACGCCCGGAACCTGACCCATTGAGGCCAAATCGCGAAGGGCGATACGAGACATTCTAAGTTTACGGTCATAACCACGTGGACGGCCTGAAACCTCACACCGGTTACGAATACGAATTTTTGCACTATCGCGTGGCTCATCAGCCAGCTTGAGAACAGCCTGGAAACGATCTTCCATTGACACATTCTTGTCGGCGATGATTGCCTTTAATGCAGCGCGACGAGCACCACGGGCGGCAACGATACGCTTGCGCTTGTTATTTTTTTCAACGGCGCTTTTCTTAGCCATGATTAAACCCCTTTGCTCTTACGCTTTTACGAACGGGAACTGAAAACCTGCGAGTAACTCGCGAGCCTCATCATCCGTCGTTGCTGATGTCACCACAATGATATCCATTCCACGGATCTCATCTACCTGGTCATAATCGACCTCGGGGAAAATGATCTGTTCTTTGATGCCCATGGCATAATTGCCACGACCATCGAAACTCTTACCATTCAAACCGCGGAAGTCACGAACCCGAGGAAGGGCAATATTCACCAGCCGGTCGAGAAATTCATACATATGCTCGCGGCGCAATGTAACCTTACAGCCGATTGGCATCCCTTCGCGCAATTTGAAAGCCGCATTGGCCTTTTTTGAACGAGTGATAACCGGCTTCTGGCCAGTAATTGCAGCAAGCTCACGGGCAGCATGTTCGACTTTTTTCGAATCACGAACCGCTTCACCAACACCCATATTAATGACAATCTTCTCGAGCTTTGGCGCCTGCATAGCATTGGCATAACCAAATTTCTCAATCAGAGCCGGGCGAACTGCCGTCAGATAATGTTCTTCTAAACGCGTCTTCATCTCAGCTTTTTCACTCCTTACCCTTGGGCTTACGCCAGGGCTTTTCCGGAACGGCGAGCGATCCGGACTTTTTTACCATCTTTTACCTCATAACCGACACGAGTTGCTGTGCCGCTATCAGGATCGATATGTGCAACATTCGAAATATGCAAAGGCGCTTCCATCGAAATAATGCCGCCTGTGTCTGTCTGGGTTGCGCGGCGATGGCGCTTGACCATATTGATCCCCTGAACACGAACACGCGACTCGGCGCGAAGCACTTCAAGCACCTCACCCTTTTTGCCTTTGTCACGACCGGTAGTCACAATTACCTGATCGCCTTTTTTGATTTTAAACTTCTCAGCCATTACAGCACCTCCGGTGCCAGAGAAATGATCTTCATGAACTTGCGGCCACGCAACTCGCGGGTCACAGGGCCAAAAATACGCGTACCAATCGGCTCGTCCTGTTTATTCAACAAAACCGCAGCATTCCGGTCAAAACGGATGGCGCTGCCATCTGCCCGACGAATTTCTTTGGCTGTCCGTACGATCACCGCACGATGAACATCACCTTTTTTCACCTTGCCGCGGGGAATGGCTTCTTTGACCGAAACAACGATCACATCACCAACGCCAGCGACTTTACGGCCTGAACCGCCAAGCACCTTGATACACTGGACGCGACGCGCACCAGAATTATCGGCAACTTCAAGATTTGACTGCATTTGAATCATGTCAGTCTCTCCTAGTTTTTCGCTGCATCGTCATAGACCACTTCATGGGTCTTTGACTTTGAAACAGGTGGGCATTCACGAATGCGAACAGAATCACCTTCTTTAAAGCGGTTTTCAGCGTCATGGGCTGCAAACTTCTTTGATTTGGTAATAATCTTTTTATACACCGGATGCATGATGCGACGCTCGACGCGGACGGTTACCGTCTTATCGCCTTTATCGCTCACAACAGTGCCTTGCATGGTACGCTTTGGCATAACTAGACTTCCCTATTTTGCTGCATTTTCTGCACCGGCTTTTTGGCCGAGTACAGTTTTGATGCGGGCGATCTCACGGCGCACAATCTTGGCCCGTGTTGGATTTTCGACCTGACCACCAGCGGCCTGAAAGCGCAGATTGAACTGCTCTTTTTTCAGATCGATAAGCTGTGTCTTCAGCTCATCTGGGGTCTTTGCGCGAAGCGCTTCAGCTTTAACAATTGCCATCGGTGCTTCCCTTCTTAATCAGTATCGCCAAGGCGACGAACAATCCGCGTGTCCAGCGGTAATTTTGCGGCGGCGAGGGTAAATGCCTCTTTCGCCAAATTCCAAGGAACACCATCAATCTCAAACATGATGCGGCCTGGCTTTACGCGAGCTACCCAAAATTCTGGTGAGCCTTTACCTTTACCCATCCGTACTTCAGCAGGCTTGCTTGATACAGGCACATCAGGAAAAATCCGAATCCAGACACGACCGGCACGACGCAGGTGACGTGTAATGGCACGACGTGCAGCTTCGATTTGACGCGCTGTTACACGCTCAGGCGTTACGGCCTTTAGACCGTAAGAACCGAAATTCAGCTGCGTTCCACCCTTTGCAAGACCGTGAATCCGGCCTTTATGGGCTTTGCGAAATTTTGTACGCTTTGGCGAAAGCATCTACTTATCTCCTAAGACTTAACCGTTGCCGCGTGGCGCTGGGCCAGACTGCTGCTCGGCCATCCGCTTATCCTGGGCCATTGGGTCATGAGCCATGACCTCGCCCTTAAATACCCAAACCTTGATGCCGCAGGCACCGTAGGTTGTGAATGCTGTTGCTTCACCGTAATCAACTTCGGCGCGCAATGTATGAAGGGGAACGCGGCCTTCGCGATACCATTCAGTACGAGCGATCTCAGCACCACCAAGACGACCAGCGCAGTTGATACGAACACCCAACGCACCAAGGCGCATTGCCGATTGAACGGCCCGTTTCATCGCACGGCGGAAACCGACCCGGCGCTCAAGCTGCTGTGCAATGTTCTCGGCAACCAATTTGGCGTCGATCTCAGGCTTGCGAACCTCAACGATGTTCAGACTTACCTCGCCACCGATGCGGCTTGACAGATCAAGACGCAACTTTTCGATGTCCTGACCCTTTTTACCAATGATCAGACCCGGACGGCCAGCATGAATGGTCACGCGGGCGCGGCCAGCTGGACGCTCGATCACAACGCGGCTGATAGCTGCCTGCTTGAGGCGATCCATCAAATATGCGCGAAGCTTGATGTCTTCATGAAGCAACTGCCCATAGTTACGGCCAGCATACCAGCGCGAGTCCCATGTCCGGTTGATACCGACACGCAGGCCGATTGGCTTGACTTTCTGACCCATCCTACTGCTCTCCTCTTTCACCGACGATGATCGTCAGGTGTGAAAATGGCTTTAAAATCCGTGCGCCGCGACCCTTAGCCCGTGCGCGGAAACGCTTCATAACAAGACCCTTGCCAACATGCGCTTCTTTCACAAACAACCGGTCAACATCCAGTGAATGGTTGTTTTCCGCATTGGCAATAGCTGATTGCAGCGCTTTTTTCACATCGCCAGCGATACGACGGCGTGAGAATGACAAAGCGGCAATCGCTTTATTCACATCCATGCCCCGGATCATTGTCGCAACAAGGTTCAGCTTTTGCGGGCTGACGCGCAAATTGCGAACGACAGATTTTGCTTCACTGTCGGCCAAGCTGCGTGGATTTGATTGCTTACCCATAACCTACCCCTAACGCTTTGATTTCTTGTCGGCGGCATGGCCGTAATAAGTGCGGGTTGGCGCAAATTCACCGAGCTTGTGTCCAACCATTTCTTCCGAAACAGACACAGGGATGAATTTATTGCCGTTATGCACACCAAATGTAAGCCCGACAAACTGCGGCATAATCGTTGAACGACGTGACCATGTTTTGATCACTTCATTCCGACCAGACTCGCGAACCTTGTCCGCTTTCTTCAACAGATGCCCATCAACAAACGGGCCTTTCCAAACTGAACGTGCCATGATTAAGAATGACCCTTATGGCTTGCGACGCCGCACAATCAGGCGGTCAGTCTTCTTGTTAGAACGAGTACGCTTGCCCTTGGTTGGCTTACCCCAAGGTGTAACCGGATGACGGCCACCTGACGTACGACCCTCACCACCACCATGCGGGTGATCAACAGGGTTCATAACCACGCCGCGTACATGCGGGCGACGGCCAAGCCAGCGATTACGGCCAGCCTTACCAATTTTGATGTTCTGCTGGTCAGGGTTCGATACAGCACCAATAGATGCCATACATTCCGACCGCACCAAACGAACCTCACCAGATGTCAGGCGCAAAATCGCATAACCGCGGTCACGACCAACAAGTTGGATATAGGTTCCGGCTGAACGTGCCAGCTGACCACCCTTGCCCGGCTTCAATTCGACATTATGGATCAATGTTCCAACTGGAATATTGGCCAGCGGCAGGGCATTGCCCGGCTTGATGTCAGACCCGATGCCAGCGCGAACCTTGTCACCAACCGACAAACGCTGTGGTGCCAGAATATAGCTTTGTTCGCCATCTTCATAAGTGATAAGCGCAATGAATGCAGTCCGGTTCGGATCGTATTCAATCCGCTCAACAGTCGCAAACATACCTGTTTTAGTGCGCTTGAAATCGATCAGGCGATACCGGCGCTTATGGCCGCCACCTTTTTGCCATGCAGTCACGTGACCCGAATTGTTACGGCCACCTGTCTTTGACAGACCCTCAGTCAGCTTTTTAACCGGACCACCCTTATAAAGGGCAGATTTGTCGACAAGGACAAGGTTCCGCTGGCTTGGGGTTGTTGGATTAAATTTCTTTAACGCCATCTGATTAAACTCCCATCAGGTCAATATTCTGACCTTCAGCCAATGTGACCATTGCCTTTTTCATGTCAGAGCGACGACCCGGCCGACCTTTAAAGGTTTTGGCCTTGCCCTTTTGGACAATCGTATTCACCGCAGTGACCTTGACATTAAACAGCATTTCAACAGCTGCCTTGATTTGTGGCTTGGTTGCGGTGATCGCAACCGCAAAGGTTACCTGACCATGCTCATTCGCCATCGTCGCCTTTTCGGTGATGATTGGACGAAGGATCGTGTCATAGGCGGCTGCCTTTGTGACCACTGTTGTTACTGGCTTGCGCGCACGAACACTCATTTCAGGCGCTCCTCAAGATGGGCCGCAGCATCCTTGGACAGAACCAGAACATCACGACGCAGGATATCATACACATTAATGCCCTGCTGTGGCAGCACATCAACCAACGGAATGTTACGCGCAGCCTTTACAAAGCTTGCATCCAACTCGGCGCCACCAATGATCAGCGCGTTTTCAGCACCAAGCTTTACCAGCTGCTCGCGAAGCTTTGCTGTCTTACCAGCCGCCTTGCCAGTTGACGCCAAGCTATCGAGGACCAGCAATTTGCCTTCAGCAGCCTTTGTCGACAAAGCCGAACGCAGACCAAGCTGGCGCACCTTCTTTGGAAGAGCGTGACCATGATCACGAACAACCGGACCATGAACAACACCACCACCACGGAACTGGACAACAGCGGCAGAACCGTGACGTGCGCGGCCGGTGCCTTTCTGTTTGAACATTTTGGCTGTTGTAATTGCCACTTCAGCGCGCGACTTCACCTTGTGTGTGCCAGCGCGGCGTTTGGCAAGCTGCCACTTCACCACACGCGCAACAATATCGGCGCGCGGTGCGACCCCAAAGACTGCATCGGCAAGCGTAATGTCGCCAGCGGCCTTGTTGTCGATTGTTTTCACATCAATCTTCATGACCCTTATTCCTTCTCGGCTTCGGCATCAGCAGCGGCCGGTGCCTCAGCAACAGCCTCGTCAGATGGAGCCGCATCAACAGCAGATTCTTCAGCCGCAACATCCTCGGCCGGTGCTTCGTCGCTAGCAGGAGCCAGATCTGACAGCAGACCCGCTGGGAATGGCGCATCATCAGGACGTGCCACCTTAATGGCGTCACTGATCAAAACCCAACCATTCTTTGGACCCGGAACCGCACCGCAAAGCAGGACGACGCCTTCATCATTATCAACAGCAACAACTTCGATATTTTGCGTGGTGTTACGCGCAGCGCCCATATGGCCAGCCATCTTCTTGCCTTTAAACACCTTGCCCGGATCCTGACACTGGCCAGTTGAACCGTGCGAGCGATGCGAAACCGAAACACCATGTGATGCGCGAAGACCAGCAAAATTGTGACGCTTCATCGCACCGGCAAAACCCTTACCCTGCGTTGTGCCAACAACATCAACTTTCTGACCAGCAACAAAGTGCGATGGCACTAAAGTCGAGCCGACTTCGAGAACCGCATCATCACCAACCCGAAATTCGGCCAGCTTTGACTTTGGCAATACATTGGCTTTTGCAAAATGACCACGCATCGGCTTTGATACGTTCTTTGCCTTGGCAACACCGGCGCCAAGCTGAACAGCTGTATAGCCATCCCGATCTTTGCTACGGACTGCCACAACCTGGACATCGTCGAGTTTCAGAACGGTAACCGGCACATGGTGGCCAGCATCGTTAAACACGCGTGTCATTCCCAATTTACGGGCGATAATGCCGCTACGCATAACTCTGGTCCCTTCCCTAGAGCTTAATCTCGACATCAACACCGGCCGCAAGATCGAGCTTCATCAGCGCGTCAACGGTCTGTGGTGTTGGGTCGATAATATCCAATAGACGCTTATGCGTACGAATTTCGAACTGCTCGCGGCTTTTCTTGTCGATATGCGGCGAGCGAAGCACGGTCATGCGGCGCATGTTGGTCGGCAGCGGGATCGGCCCACGCACTTCAGCACCTGTACGCTTGGCCGTGTTCACGATCTCTGCCGTGGACTGGTCAAGAATACGGTGATCGAATGCCTTCAATCGGATTCTGATATTCTGGGTTTCCATAACTGCCTTACCTCGTTTGGATAAACAAAGAAGGGCGAAAATACGCCCCTCTTAACTATAGCCTAATTATTTAATAACCGTTGCGACGACGCCGGCACCAACGGTGCGGCCACCTTCGCGGATCGCAAAGCGAAGACCTTCATCCATCGCGATTGGCGCGATCAATGTCACAGTCATGGCAATGTTATCACCAGGCATAACCATCTCGGTACCTTCCGGCAATTCCACAGATCCGGTCACATCAGTTGTGCGGAAATAGAATTGTGGACGATAGTTCGAGAAAAACGGTGTATGACGACCGCCCTCATCCTTGGTCAGAACATAGGCCTCACATTTGAATTCAGTATGTGGCGCAATTGAACCCGGCTTACACAATACCTGACCACGCTCAACATCTTCACGCTTGGTACCACGAAGAAGAACACCAACATTATCGCCAGCTTCGCCCTGATCCAAAAGCTTGCGGAACATCTCAACACCGGTACAGGTTGTCTTGACGGTGTCTTTCAGACCAACAATCTCGATCTCTTCACCAACATTCACAATGCCGCGCTCAATACGACCAGTTACAACCGTACCGCGACCTGAAATTGAGAACACATCCTCAATCGGCATCAAGAATGGCTGATCCTTCGGACGCTCTGGCTGCGGAATATAACCATCAACAGCTTCCATCAATGCCTTGATCGCCTCACGACCAATGGTCTCATTGCTATCTTCCAATGCGGCCAAGGCTGAACCACGAACGATCGGAATATCATCGCCAGGGAAATCATATGATGACAACAGCTCGCGAATTTCCATCTCAACAAGCTCAAGCAACTCTTCATCATCAACCTGATCAACCTTGTTCATGAATACGCACAATGCCGGAACACCAACCTGACGCGCCAACAAGATATGCTCGCGGGTCTGTGGCATCGGGCCATCAGCCGCTGACACAACCAAAATCGCACCATCCATCTGCGCCGCACCAGTGATCATGTTCTTCACATAATCGGCGTGACCAGGACAATCCACATGCGCATAGTGACGGTTCGCTGTCTCATATTCAACATGCGCTGTTGAAATCGTGATACCGCGGGCGCGCTCTTCAGGCGCCTTGTCAATCTGGTCATATGCTGAAAACTCAGCTCCACCAGACTCAGCCAAAATCTTGGTGATCGCTGCGGTCAGTGAAGTCTTGCCATGGTCAACATGGCCAATTGTGCCAATGTTGCAATGCGGCTTGGAACGGTCAAACTTTTCCTTGGACATCTTATCTGCTCTCCTGCTCGTTAGTTCAGTTAGGCCATCTTGGCGCGGACTTCATCCGCAACCGCTTGAGGCACTTGTTCGTAATGGTCAAAAGTCATTGAATACTGGGCGCGACCTTGGCTCATTGAGCGCAAAGTGTTGATATAGCCAAACATATTGGCAAGCGGCACCATCGCATCAATTGCACGCGCGTTGCCCCGCTGGTTCATGCCACCAACATTACCACGACGGCTGTTTAGGTCGCCGATGATATCGCCCATATACTCTTCAGGGGTCAGAACCTCGACCTTCATGACAGGCTCAAGCAATTTTGGGCTGGCCTTGTTCATAGCTTCGCGGAAAGCAGCACGGCCTGCAATCTCAAAGGCAAGAACTGACGAATCAACGTCGTGGCTGGCGCCATCAACAAGCTCGGCTTCAAAGTCAATCACAGGGAAACCAGCAATTGTGCCTGAATCCTTTGCCTGATTGATGCCCTTTTCAACACCCGGGACATATTCTTTTGGAACTGATCCACCAACAACTGAATTGCTAAACTGGAAACCGCCTTCAGCCAAAGGCGCAAACCGGATTTTAACCCGTGCGAACTGACCTGAACCACCAGACTGCTTCTTGTGGGTGTAATCAACTTCAACTTCTTTGGTGATGGTCTCGCGATACGCAACCTGCGGCGCACCAATATTGGCCTCGACCTTAAATTCACGCTTGAGACGATCGACCAAGATATCGAGGTGCAATTCACCCATACCACGCATGATGGTCTGGCCTGATTCAAAGTCAGTGCTGACCTGGAAAGATGGGTCTTCAGCAGCCAAACGCGCTAGGCCTGCACCCATTTTCTCTTGGTCATTCTTTGTCTTTGGCTCAATCGCGATCTCGATAACCGGATCAGGGAAGGTCATGGTCTCAAGAACAACTGGCTTCAACGGATCACACAAAGTGTTACCTGTCGTGCTGTCCTTCATGCCCGCAAGCGCAACAATGTCGCCGGCAAAGGCTTCTTCGATTTCTTCACGGTTGTTTGAATGCATCATCATCATCCGGCCAACGCGCTCGCGCTTGCCTTTTGTTGAATTCAGCAGGCTGTCGCCTTTTTTCAAAACACCTGAATAGATGCGAACAAAGGTCAATGAGCCAACAAATGGGTCATTCATGATCTTAAAAGCAAGGCCAGAGAACGGCTCAGCATCATTTGCACGGCGTTCAATGTTGCGTGTCTCGGTCACATCATCGGGTGCAAAGCCTGTGTAGGCAGCAACATCCAATGGACCCGGCAAATAATCGATAACGCCGTTCAACAAAGGCTGAACACCCTTGTTTTTAAAGGCCGATCCACACAGAACCGGAACAAACGACATGTTCAATGTACCTTTGCGGATCAAACGCTGGATTGTTTCGACATCAGGCTCTTCGCCGTCAAGAAACTTTTCCATGACGTCATCGTCTTGCTCGACAATCAGCTCGATCAATTCAGCGCGCATCTCAGCGGCTTTATCAGCAAGCTCTGGGCGGATTTCATTGAGACGCCAAGTTGCGCCCAAATCTTCTGAATCCCAAACCCATTCCTGCATGGTCACAAGATTGATCAGACCGGCAAACTCATTCTCGGCACCGATTGGCAAATGCACTGGCAAAGGCTGTGCGCCGGTACGGTCTTTAATCATGTTGACGCAGTTAAAGAAGTCAGCGCCGATCTTGTCCATCTTGTTGACGAAAACGATCCGCGGCACCTTATAACGGTCAGCCTGACGCCAAACTGTTTCGGTTTGTGGCTCGACACCGGCATTCGCATCAAGAACGCAAACCGCGCCATCAAGAACCGCCAATGAACGCTCAACCTCAATCGTGAAGTCAACGTGACCCGGTGTGTCGATGATGTTAAAGCGGAATTTCGCAGCATCAGGATCATCACCATGCTCGCCTGATGGGTCAGTACCGTTTTCAGTGCGGAACCAGAAACAGGTTGTCGCAGCAGAGGTGATGGTAATTCCACGCTCTTGCTCTTGCTCCATCCAATCCATGGTGGCATTGCCGTCATGCACTTCACCGATCTTGTGTGACCGGCCTGTGTAATAAAGAATCCGTTCGGTCGCAGTGGTTTTACCGGCGTCAATATGCGCCATAATGCCAAAATTGCGGTAACGATCTAAAGTATATTCGCGTGCCATGATCTAGCTCCTACTAACTCAACTACCAGCGGTAATGTGAGAAAGCCCGATTTGCCTCGGCCATTTTATGTGTGTCTTCACGTTTCTTAACCGCGTTTCCGCGATTATTGGCCGCATCCATCAATTCGCCTGACAGGCGGTCAACCATTGTGGTCTCGCCGCGTTTGCGCGAACTGTCGATCAACCAACGAATGGCAAGTGCCTGTGCCCGCTCGGAGCGCACTTCAACCGGCACCTGATAGGTTGCCCCACCAACACGCCGTGAGCGAACTTCAAGATTAGGGCGCACATTTTCAAGCGCGTCGTGAAAGATTTTAACGGGCTCATTGCCTGACTTTTCCTGAATACGGTCAAACGCACCGTAGACAATCTTTTCAGCCACTGAACGCTTGCCATCAAACATCAGGCAAGACATGAATTTTGAAACTACAGTGTCCTTGAACTTCGCATCAGGAAGAACTGGGCGTTTTACTGCTCTATGACGACGTGACATATCTGCCTCTTCTTACTTAGGACGCTTGGCGCCATATTTCGAACGACGCTGGCGACGATCACTGACGCCCTGTGTGTCCAAAGTACCGCGAATGATGTGGTAACGCACACCCGGAAGGTCTTTTACACGACCGCCGCGAATCATCACCACTGAGTGTTCCTGCAAATTATGCCCTTCACCAGGGATATAGCTGGATACTTCAAACCCATTGGTAAGACGCACACGGGCGACCTTACGAAGCGCCGAGTTCGGCTTCTTCGGTGTTGTTGTGTACACTCTGGTGCATACGCCACGCTTTTGTGGACATGCTTCCATAGCCGGAACTTTGGTACGTGCTACCGGACGCTTGCGCCCGTGACGGATCAACTGGTTAATCGTTGGCATTCCTGCCCCTTTTTTCTCGACCTAAACGCACAAAACGTGCAACAGGGCAGTTCTGCTCTAACTTTATATGAGCAGAACACCCATCCTTCTCCGCTGGCGGAGCCTCATTTTCGACACCTAATATTCTGACCTAGCGTCTAGATCGACCACTGTTTTGCAGCAGGGTGATCCACCACCTAAGTCCAAAAGGTTGCCGGATACTATTTTTTGCAGGGCGAACGGTCAAGCGGTTTTTACGCCTTCCCCTCGGTTATCCGCATTTTTTTTCATTCGCCGCCAGATTCACGGTATCTGGCGGCGAATTCTTATATATTTGCCTCAACTTCGGCCGATTCTGCCTCAGATTCGGTCACTTCAAGCGCCGGCGCGGCGGCTGCACGCTGTGCCATGATCGATTTATCACGATCTGCGGCGATCCGGCGAAGCCGATTCATGACCGACCCGGTTCCCGCGGGAATCAGGCGGCCAACGATCACATTTTCCTTCAAACCATCAAGCGTGTCTTCTTTTCCGCTTACCGCAGCTTCGGTTAACACTCTTGTTGTCTCTTGGAATGACGCAGCTGAGATAAAGCTGTTTGTCTGCAATGATGCCTTGGTGATACCAAGCAGGACGGGATGCGCTGTGGCTGGCCGCAGACCTTCAGCTTCAAGAGCTGAATTGGCACGGGCAAACTCTTCACGATCAACCTGCTCACCATTCAAGAAGGTGCTATCAGCAGCGTCTTCAACCTCAACCTTTTGCAGCATCTGGCGAACGATCACTTCAATATGCTTGTCATCGATTTTCACACCTTGCAATCGGTACACATCCTGAACTTCCTTGACCAGATATTCAGCAAGCGCTTCGACGCCAAGAATGCTGAGGATGTCATGTGGCACGGGGCTACCATCTAGAAGCAAGTCACCCTTACGAACGACGTCACCTTCATTGACAGCGAGCGGACGGCCCTTTGGCAACAAATATTCAACTGCATCAAGATCACCATTTGTTGGCACAACCCGAATACGCCGCTTAGCTTTATAGTCATTACCAAACTCGACCCGACCTTCACCTTCAGAAATAACGGCAAAATCCTTTGGACGACGCGCTTCAAACAATTCAGCAACGCGCGGAAGACCACCGGTAATGTCACGCGTCTTTGATGATTCGCGCGGGATACGCGCCAAAACATCACCTGCCTGAACCTTAGCACCATTCTCAACCGACAGAATCGAACCAGCTGACAAGAAGTAACGTGCTTCAAGACCGTTTGTTAAGGTCAATACCTCACCCTTATCATCACGAAGCGTGATGCGCGGACGAAGATTGGTACCGCCAGCAGCCTGTTTCCAATCAACCACTTCGTTGCTTGAAATACCCGTTGCGTCATCGGTGATTTCACGAACAGATACGCCTTCAGTCAAATCAACGAAATTGGCAACGCCATTCATTTCGGTGATGATCGGCATCGTGTATGGATCCCATTCAATCAGAATGGCGCCAGCCGCAACTTCTTGCCCGTCTTTAACCAACAATTTACCGCCATAAGGCAGACGGAAGCGTGAGCGCTCACGCTCCTGCTCATCAAGGATCAGCAATTCAGTATTACGGCTCATCACAATATTGCTGCCAGTCTTATCAACAACGAGCGATGCATCTTCTAGCTTCACAACCCCGCCGATATTGGCTTCTATATTTGACTGTTCAGCACCACGCTGCGCTGCGCCACCAACGTGGAAAGTACGCATCGTTAACTGTGTTCCTGGCTCGCCAATTGACTGAGCGGCAATAACACCAACCGCTTCACCGATATTTACTTCGGTACCCCGGGCAAGGTCACGACCATAGCAATTGCCACAAATGCCTTTTTCGGCTTCACACAGTAGCGCTGAGCGAATCAATGCCTGATCAACACCTGATGACCCAATTGCCTCGGCATGTTCTTCGGTAACCATCTGGCCAGCGGCGACAAGAACATTGCCTGACTTCAAATCAACCAGATCTTCGGCAAGAACGCGGCCCAAGATACGATCATAAAGCGGATCAACAACATCACTGCCATTCATAACAGGGCGGATGGTGAGGCCTTTATTCGTGCCACAATCAACCTCATGAACGATACAATCCTGAGCCACATCAACAAGACGGCGCGTCAGATAACCCGAATTGGCTGTTTTCAGAGCTGTGTCGGCAAGACCTTTACGCGCACCATGTGTCGAATTAAAGTATTCCAGAACATTCAGGCCTTCTTTAAAGGACGAAATGATCGGCGTTTCAATGATCTCGCCAGATGGCTTTGCCATCAGACCACGCATACCGGCAAGCTGTTTGATCTGCGCAGCTGAACCACGAGCACCTGAATGCGCCATCATCCAAACCGAGTTGATTGGCTCACCATCCTTGGTGGTGGAAATGCCCTTCATCATCTCATCAGCAACAAGATCTGAACAACGTGACCAAACATCGACCACCTTGTTATATTTCTCGCCTTGTGTGATCAGACCATCAAGATATTGCTGTTCAAAGGTTTTGACCTCTGTTTCAGCTTCAGAAACGTATTTTTCTTTCAACTCTGGCGTTGTCAGATCGGCAATACCGAATGAAATACCAGCGTCACACGCCTGACCAAAGCCAAGGCTCATCAGACGGTCACAGAAAATCACCGTGTCTTTCTGACCACAATGGCGATAGACATGATCGATCACGTCACTGACCTCTTTTTTGGTCATCAACTTGTTTACCAGCTCAAACGAACAGGCCGGATTGTCAGGCAACAAATCAGCCAGCTGTGCACGACCCGGGGTTGTTTCGATCACTTTCAGAACACGCGTTCCATCTTCGCTGTCGCGCGTTGGGACACGAGCCTTTACCTTGGCATGCAGGCTTACCGAGCCATTGCCAAGCGCAAGCAAAATTTCCTGAACATTCGAGAACATCATGCCCTCGCCCTTTTCATTGTCGCGTTCCATCGACATGTAATAAAGGCCAAGAATGATATCCTGCGACGGCACAATGATTGGCTTACCGTTTGCAGGGCTCAAAATGTTGTTTGTCGACATCATCAGTACGCGGGCTTCAAGCTGAGCCTCAAGCGACAAAGGCACATGGACCGCCATCTGGTCGCCGTCAAAGTCAGCATTAAACGCGGTACAAACAAGCGGGTGAAGCTGGATTGCCTTGCCTTCGATAAGAACCGGCTCAAAGGCCTGAATGCCAAGACGGTGCAAAGTTGGCGCACGGTTCAGCATGACCGGATGTTCGCGAATGACTTCTTCAAGAATATCCCACACTTCAGGACGTTCCTTTTCGACCATGCGTTTGGCCATTTTGACTGTGCTGGCAAGCGAATATAGCTCGAGCTTTGAATAGATAAACGGCTTGAACAGTTCGAGTGCCATTTTCTTTGGCAAACCACACTGGTGCAGCTTTAGCTCTGGGCCAACAACAATAACCGAACGACCTGAATAATCGACGCGCTTGCCAAGCAGGTTTTGCCGGAAACGACCCTGTTTGCCCTTCAGCATGTCAGACAGTGATTTCAGCGGACGCTTGTTAACACCGCTGATTACCCGGCCACGACGACCATTGTCGAACAGCGCATCAACCGATTCCTGCAACATCCGCTTTTCGTTGCGAACGATAATATCAGGCGCACGAAGCTCGATCAGACGCTTTAGACGGTTATTCCGGTTTATCACCCGGCGATAAAGATCGTTCAGATCAGATGTGGCAAACCGGCCACCATCAAGCGGCACCAATGGGCGCAGCTCGGGCGGAATTACCGGAACAACATCCATGATCATCCACTCAGGACGACAGCCTGATTCACGGAATGCATCAACAAGCTTTAGACGCTTGACCAGCTTTTTACGCTTGGCTTCAGAACCGGTTTCGGCAAGATCGGTACGAATCTTGACGCGCTCGGCATCGAGATCAAGTTCTTCAAGAATTTTCTTGATCGCCTCGGCACCGATGCTGGCTTCAAAAGCGTCGTCGCCATGCTCGTCCTGCGCATCATAAAATTCTTCTTCCGACAAAAGCTGGCCTTTGACCAGCGATGTCATGCCGGGTTCGATGACCACAAAATTTTCGAAATACAGAACCCGCTCAAGATCCTTTAGCGTCATATCAACAAGCAAACCAATGCGGCTCGGCAATGATTTCAAGAACCAGATATGGGCAACAGGCGCTGCCAATTCGATATGACCCATGCGCTCGCGCCGTACCTTTGACAAGGTCACTTCAACGCCGCATTTCTCGCAGATAATACCGCGATACTTCATGCGCTTATATTTACCGCACAAACATTCGTAATCGCGGACAGGGCCAAAGATACGGGCGCAGAAAAGACCGTCTTTTTCTGGCTTAAAGGTACGATAATTGATGGTTTCAGGCTTTTTAATCTCACCAAATGACCATGAACGGATGCGCTCAGGTGCGGCGATTGAGATTCTGATCTTGTCAAAGCTTTGTGGGCCTTGGGACTGCCCGAAAGGGTTCATCAAATCATTCATCTATTTATCTCCCCAACATTAGTTGGTGTCGTGTGAGTCAATTGCGGTTAGGTCAGCCAGACCAGCCCTGATAACAAGGCTGGTCAGATGCCGGTTTAATATTCAGCCTCATGGAGATCCACATTCAAGCCAAGCGAGCGAAGCTCTTTGACAAGAACATTAAAGGATTCCGGAATGCCGGACTCAAAATCATCATCGCCGCGAACGATCGCTTCATAAACCTTGGTACGGCCTGAAACATCATCCGATTTGACAGTAAGCATTTCCTGCAAGGTGTAGGCGGCGCCATAGGCTTCAAGTGCCCAGACTTCCATCTCACCAAAGCGCTGGCCACCGAATTGCGCCTTACCACCAAGCGGCTGCTGGGTAACAAGCGAATAAGGACCAATCGAACGCGCATGGATCTTGTCATCGACAAGGTGATGCAGCTTCAACATATAGATGTAACCAACGGTCACCTGACGGTCAAAGACCTCACCGGTACGGCCATCGGTCAACCATTCCTGTCCGGTATGGCTAAGATTTGCCATGCCAAGAAGCGAAATGACATCGGCTTCACGCGCACCGTCAAACACTGGCGTACCCATTGGAACGCCACGCGCCAGAATGCCTGCCTGTTCGATGATCTGGTCATCATCCATAACAGCCAATTCAGCATCATATTGTTCTTTGCTGTAGATATCGGCCAGCATTTTGCGGATTGGCTTGGTGTCGAGATTGGCGCGTGCTGCTTCGGCGGCAGCACCAACCTGTTTGCCAAGGCCGCGCGCGGCCCAGCCAAGATGCGTTTCCAGAATCTGTCCCACATTCATTCGGGATGGCACACCAAGCGGGTTCAACACGATATCAACCGGTGTTCCATCATCGAGATATGGCATATCTTCCATTGGCACGATGCGTGAAATCACACCCTTGTTACCATGACGACCAGCCATTTTATCACCCGGCTGAAGCTTGCGCTTAATCGCCACAAAGACTTTGACCATCTTCATAACGCCAGGCAGCAATTCATCACCGCCCTGCAGCTTGTCTACCTTGTCGGTAAAACGCGCCTGCAATGCCGCAACGGCGGTTTCAAAATTGGCAATCTGTGCTTCGACCAGCTTTTGAACCGCATCATCCTTGACCGCAATCTGCTGCCATTGTGATTTTGGCAATTCGTCAAGAATTTCTTGGCTTAGCTTGGTACCGGCTTTCATGCCTTTTGGTCCGCTTGCAAGGGTTTGCCCCTCGAAAAGCTCGCTCATCCGGCCTTGGAAACCACGCTCTAGAATTGCCCGCTCGTCATCACGGTCTTTTCCAAGACGGTCAATTTCAGCGCGGTCAATGGCCAAGGCGCGTTCGTCTTTTTCAACGCCGCGGCGCGAGAAGACACGAACCTCAACAATGGTACCCGACCCGCCCGGTGGCAGTTTAAGTGATGTGTCACGGACGTCAGATGCTTTTTCACCAAAAATGGCACGAAGCAGCTTTTCTTCCGGTGTCATTGGTGACTCGCCCTTTGGCGTGACTTTACCAACAAGAATATCACCCGGTCCAACTTCGGCACCGACATAAACAATACCGGCCTCATCCAGATTTTTCAGGGCTTCTTCACCAACATTCGGGATATCACGGGTGATTTCTTCCTGACCAAGCTTGGTATCACGCGCCATGACCTCATATTCCTCAATATGGATCGAGGTAAAGACGTCATCACGAACGATACGCTCAGAAATCAGGATTGAATCCTCAAAATTGTAACCATTCCATGGCATGAAGGCCACCAGCACGTTACGACCAAGCGCCAATTCACCATCTTCGGTTGATGGGCCATCAGCAATGATATCACCGCGGCGAACCGTGTCACCCACTTTAACAAGCGGGCGCTGGTTGACCGTTGTGTTCTGGTTTGAACGCTGGAATTTCAGCAGGCTGTAGATATCGACTGGCGAGTCATTGCCTTCGGTATCTTCACTGGCACGAACCACGACGCGCGTTGCATCAACCTGATCAATCACACCGGCGCGGCGGGCAACGATTGTCACGCCTGAATCACGCGCAACACGCGCTTCCATGCCGGTACCAACGATTGGTGCCTCGGCGCGCAAAAGCGGAACTGCCTGACGCTGCATGTTTGATCCCATCAGAGCGCGGTTCGCATCGTCATTCTCAAGGAACGGGATCAAGGCGGCGGCAACTGAAACCAACTGTTTCGGCGACACATCCATCAATTCAATATCGGTTGGACGGGCAAGACCAATGTCGCCTGACCGGCGAACAGGGATCAATTCACCAACAAATTTATTGTCACCATCCAATTCGGCATTCGCCTGCGCGATTGTATAGCGGCCTTCTTCCATTGCCGAAATATAACGCACTTCGGCGGTAACCTTGCCATCAACAACCTTGCGATAAGGTGTTTCGATAAAGCCATAGCGGTTGATCTTGGCAAAGGTAGCCAATGAGTTGATCAAACCAATATTCGGGCCTTCAGGGGTTTCAATCGGGCAGATACGGCCATAATGCGTTGGATGCACATCGCGCACCTCAAAGCCCGCACGTTCACGGGTCAAACCGCCCGGCCCAAGAGCCGAAACGCGACGCTTATGGGTGATTTCAGACAAAGGGTTGGTCTGATCCATAAATTGCGACAATTGTGATGAGCCGAAAAATTCACGAACCGCAGCGGCGGCTGGCTTGGCATTAATCAGATCGGCAGGCATTACCGTGTCAATCTCGACTGATCCCATCCGTTCGCGAATAGCCCGCTCCATACGAAGCAAGCCGATGCGATACTGATTTTCCATCAACTCACCAACCGAGCGCACGCGGCGGTTGCCAAGATGGTCAATATCGTCAATGTCGCCCTGACCGTCTTTCAAGCCGACAAGGACTTTCAGAATGGCCATCACGTCCTGCTTGCGCAGGACACGAAGATTGTCGTCGGTTTCCATTTCAAGGCGTGAATTCATCTTCACGCGGCCAACCGATGACAAATCATAGCGGTCAGAATTAAAGAACAAGCTCTGGAACAGGCCGTGTGAGCTTTCCAATGTTGGCGGCTCACCCGGACGCATGACACGGTAAATATCGACCAGCGCTTCTTCACGGCAGGTATTGCGATCGGCGGCAAGTGTATTGCGAAGATGCGGGCCGTAATTCACATTATCGATGAATAGGATGCTGATTTCTTTGGTACCATTTGCCTCAAACTTGGCTAATAGATCTTCGGTAATCTCGTCACCAGCTTCGGCAAAGACTTCGCCGGTGGTCATGTTAACAACATCTTCAGCGGCAAACCGGCCAAGAAGATCAGAATCGCCAACAAGAACCGCCTTCACACCGGCTTCAGCCAGCTTTTTCAGCGAGCGCGGGGTCATTTTTGCACCAGCGCTGGCAATGACCTTTTTGGTTTTTGCATCAACCAAATCACGGATCAGCTTGCTGCCTTTCAGTGACTCAACATCAAAATCATAGGCCCAGCCGTCACCTTGGCGGCGATAGGTCACTGACTTGTAGAAATGACCAAGAATTTCTTCACGGCTCATGCCAACAATCTTGCCCGGGTCAACGGCGTCGCCGCTTTCCGCACAGCCGTCAAGATAGGCAAGCGATTCATCATCGGGAAGCGCCATCATGAAGGTTGTTGCTGGCAGCTTGCGCTTGCGGTCAATCCGTACATTCAAAATGTCTTTGGCATCAAATTCAAAATCCAGCCAAGACCCGCGATAAGGGATGACGCGCGCGGCAAATAGCAATTTGCCAGATGCGTGGGTTTTGCCACGGTCGTGGTCGAAAAACACGCCCGGCGAACGGTGCATCTGCGAGACGATAACGCGCTCGGTGCCATTAACGATAAAGGTACCGTTCGATGTCATCAAAGGCATATCGCCCATATAGACATCCTGTTCCTTGATATCACGAATCGAGCGTGAACCGGTGTCTTCATTTTCTTCCCAGACAACAAGGCGAAGCGTGACGCGCAGCGGCGACGCATAGGTCAAACCGCGCTGCTGGCATTCTTCAACATCATATTTTGGGGTCTCAAGGTCATAAGAGACAAATTCAAGAATTGACCGTCCGGCAAAATCCTCGATCGGAAAGACCGATTTGAACGTTTCCTGCAAACCAAGGCCAGCACGCTCATGCGCGGCCACATCCATCTGCAAGAAGGTATCGTAGCTGGAACGCTGAACATCAATAAGATTGGGCATTGGGGTCACTTCTTCAAGTTGACCGAAAGTGCGACGTACCCGTTTGCGGCTGTCCAGAGTGCTTACATGCGATGCCATCAGTGATCCCTCGTCAAAATTCCAGCTGCCAGTGACCAAATTTGATAGCCATCGGCGCTTTTTAAATGGGTTTCGGACCGGTTAAAAAACCGCCGATTATTAAACGACCTTGCACCGGACAGCCGAAACCGCCCGGTGCAAAATATTTTAGACAGCTAAGAAACCAGCTGTGCTGCCAAGTTATTTAACTTCGACAGTTGCGCCAGCTTCTTCAAGCTTTGCTTTGATCTGCTCGGCTTCGTCCTTAGACACGCCTTCTTTAACAGCCTTTGGTGCGCCTTCAACCAGATCTTTGGCTTCTTTCAGGCCAAGACCGGTGATGGTGCGGACTTCTTTAATGACGTTGATCTTTGAAGCGCCTGCAGCCGCCAAGATTACATCAAATTCAGTCTTTTCTTCTGCTGCACCGCCGGCGTCACCACCAGCAGGCATTGCAACAGCCATAGGAGCAGCAGCGGCAGAAACGCCCCACTTCTCTTCTAGCATGGTTGCTAATTCAGCAGCTTCAAGAACTGTCAGGTTAGAAAGGTCTTCTGCGATTTTTGCGATATCAGCCATGATATACTCCATTAAGGCTTGAACTTCTGATTGAGGGCATTATGCCCCTTGCTGCAATTGGTCTTCGCGTGCCTTGATCACACGGGCAACTTTGCCGGCCGGAGCCTGCGTAACCCGAGCAATTTTGGCTGCCGGAGCTTGGATAAGCCCGACAAGCTTGCCACGCAATTCGTCAAGAGAAGGCATTGTGGCCAATGCTTCAACGCCAGCTTTGTCGAGAGTTTTCCCGTCCATGCTGCCGCCAACAATGGTCAGCTTTTTGTTTCCCTTGGCATAATCGACGAGGATTTTGGCAGCTGAAACTGGGTCTTGCGACATACCAACGGCTGTTGGTCCAGTGAACAGGCTGTCAAGATCTTCGAAGCGCGTGCCTTTAAGCGCTAGCTTGGCAATCCGATTTTTGGTTACCTTGAAGCCAGCTTCGGCGTCCCGCATTTTTTTGCGCAGGTCACCGCTTTCCGCAACGGTCATACCAACCTGATGCGCCACAACAATTGTTGATGACTCATTGAAGGCTGATTGCAGCGTTTCGATCAGTTCGGCTTTTTCTGTTCTATTCACCGATCGTCTCCGCTCTCGTTTGGGCAGCGTGGGCCAACCACGATCTGCCTTGTTGCAAAATGGACCGACGAATATCGCCAGTCCGCTGGCCTGCCCATAAGAAGTTCAAGCGGTATAATCCACTCTTGCTCCCCGTCTATTACGGGTGATTAAGTCCTGCCGATGGCAGCACCCCCGTAGTCTTGGACAGGTGCGGGGCATTTGCGGTTTTTGCATTTGCCCCTAATTTTCAGCCACGCCAAAGGCAGCGGCTGAAAAATCTGTGTTTCGGCCTTATTGAGCAGCCGCATCCTCAACGAACACGCCAGCGCTCATTGTTGATGAAATGGTAATCTTTTTCACATACTGGCCTTTAGCACCTGATGGGCGCGCCTTGCGAACCGCATCGATAAAGGCTGTTGCATTCTCAATGATTTTAGCTTCGTCAAAGCTTGCCTTGCCGATACCAGCGTGAACAACACCGGCCTTTTCGGCGCGATACTGAACTTCACCAGCTTTGGCAGCGTTCACCGCCGCAGTCACATCGGCAGTTACTGTTCCCAATTTCGGGTTTGGCATCAAACCGCGTGGGCCAAGCACCTTACCAAGACGACCAACAACACCCATCATGTCAGGCGTTGCAATCACCCGGTCAAAGCCTGACTCGCCATTCTGGATGGCTTCGGCCAAATCTTCAGCACCAACCAGATCAGCACCCGCTGCTTTGGCTTCATCAGCCTTGGCATCTTTGGCGAAAACGGCAACGCGCATGGTCTTGCCAGTGCCATTTGGCATGGCAACAACACCGCGAACCATCTGGTCTGCGTGACGTGGGTCAACGCCGAGATTCATCGCAATTTCGATGGTCTCGTCAAATTTTGCTTTTGCATTGCCTTTTACCAGAGCCACCGCTTCGGCAAGTCCATAGGCCTTGTTCCGGTCGATTGCTGCATAGGCTGCTTTTAAATTTTTGCTGTTTCTTGCCATGTTCTTAGCCCTCCACGACTTCGAGGCCCATGGCACGGGCAGATCCCATAACCATTTGCATTGCGCCTTCGACGTCAACTGCATTCATATCGCCCATCTTCTGATCGGCAATTTCGCGCACCTGCGCCATTGTGACTTTACCAGCGACCGAACGGCCCGGCTCTTTTGATCCGCTTTTCAGACCAGCAGCTTTTTTCAAGAAATAGCTAACTGGTGCTGTTTTAGTGACAAAAGAAAACGACTTGTCCTGAAACACGGTGATGACCACCGGTACCGGCATGTTCTTTTCCAGTGAATCTGTTGCCGCGTTAAACGCCTTACAAAATTCCATGATGTTGACACCACGCTGGCCCAATGCCGGTCCAACTGGAGGCGACGGGTTGGCCGCGCCTGCCGGAATATTCAGCTTGATGTAACCTTGGATCTTCTTTGCCATCTTAATGCTTCCCTGACATAGATACCGCCTGCCACCTGCAGGCGTTATGTTCATTTGCCGCCCAGACGGGACGGCATGTTAAAACTTTATATTTTTTCGACCTGACTATATTCCAGTTCAACCGGCGTTGACCGACCAAAGATCGACACTGCCACCTTCAACCGCGCCTTATCATCATCGGCTTCTTCAACATAGCCATTAAATGATGCAAATGGCCCATCAGCCACCCGCACCTGCTCGCCAATATCAAAGGTGATTGTCGTGCGCGGACGCTCGACCCCTTCGCTAACCTGACGGATCAGACGCTCAGCCTCTTTATCGGTAATCGGAATGGGACGGCCTTTTCCACCAAGGAAACCGGTTACACGCGGCTGGCTTGTCACCATTTGCCACGCTTCGTCACTTAATTCCAATTTCACCAGAATGTAACCCGGGAAAAATTTACGCTCGCCTTCAACGCGGACACCGCGCTTGACTTCGACCACATTCTCGGTCGGAACCATAACGTCTTCTACCTGATCTTCGAGTCCATGCGTGGCAGCTTGCTCACGGATAGACTGTGCGACCTTTTTCTCAGATCCTGAGAAGACATGAAGGACATACCAACGCTTGGCCATTACCATTCTTTCCCGATGCGATTCGCCGAAACGAAACGACAAAAACCCACTTCGTTCCTAACCACCAAGGCCAAGAACAAACTGGACACCATTCGACAAAACCCAATCAACCAACAGAAAAAACAATGCGGCGATCGTTGTCATTATAAACACAGTCAATGTAGCAGTGCCGGTTTCACGCCGAGACGCCCAAGAAATCCGGTTGATTTCCTGACGGACCTGTCTAACAAATTGTGCGGGCGACACTTTAGCCATCGATATCTGCCAATTCAAGTTCTAATTAACCACGACATGGCAATCAACACCCTACGTTTTTCGTGGGTTTTCGATCAGGCTAACGGCCAACATCTATTGAGATCGATACTGGCAATTTTTACCGTGAAAGGCTGGTCGCACATCCTTGGATGAGGGCTTCTATCAAAACCATCGCACGAAGGCAACCATTTATCGTGAATTTGGCGCTAGAAAAGATGACAAGGCAGCACATAGCGCCATGATCAGCAGACCGGTTGCCGTTACGCTAAAATCATCGGCACCACCAAGCGCAATGATTGCGCTTCCTGCGACCCCGCCAAACAGCATCTGCATTGCGCCCAAAAGACCGGTACCCGCACCGCTATTGCGTCCGGCGGCGCGCATGCTGCAAATCATTGCATTCGCAATCACAAGCCCGTTGCAGACACCAAAACAGAAACATAAAAACGACAGCAATAAAGGCGTCAACAAGCCGGTCAAACCCCCAGCCAGCATCAGCATTGGCACCAGCACCGTTAGCAGGCTGCCAAGATAGGCCATGTGGACAACGCCAACTCGCCCAACCAGCAAACCATTGATAAAATTACCAAGAATATAGCCAACCGACGTCATGGCAAAGAACAGGCCATATTCCAGCGGGCCGATTCCCATCCGATCAAATTCATAGGGCATTGCCCCGCCCATCGCGAAAAACATGCCCACCGCAAGGCCGCTTGTCAGACCATGAAACATGACACCCGGTGTTTTAAGCAAAGCCAGATAAGCGGCAATCAATGATGCCGGTCGAAACAGCACCGGATCACCGCGCCGCGATTCGTCAATAAACAGATAGGACATGACCGCAATCAGCAGCGCGCCCATCACCATGATGCCAATACTGCCCCGCCAGCCGATAAATTCGGCAATCACCCCGCCAAAGGCAAATCCAAGCGCTGGCACAATAGCCTGCGCGCTGCTGACAATGGATAATTTGCGCGCCGCCTCACTGCCCTGATAGACATCATTCACGATCACCCGCCCCATCGTCATGCAGGCCGCAGCACCCGCGCCTTGCAAAATCCGAAACCCGATCAGCATATCAATTGTCGTCGATAATAGCGCACCAATGCCGCCAATGATGAAAATCACCGAACCGCCAAGCAAAACCTTTTTGCGGCCAAACCGGTCAGACAGTGACCCGCTGATTAATTGGCTGATCGCAACCGACAGCATAAAGGCACTTAGCACAAGCTGTGCCCGATCGGCCGAGGCTGAAAAATCATCCCGCAAAATGGTGATAACGGGTGACAGAATGGCCAGCCCAAGATTAGCGCTCGATGCCGCAAGAATCAGCACCCCAATGGGCGGCACCTTAACAGGCAACACAGCCGGTGATGACATAGATACTCCGGGATAGTCTAAACAAGGTCATGCCAACAATAGCCAGCATAAAACGGATCAGTCAGAACGGCCAATCAAAGCAGCAAATCAAACCCGCAATTCATCATAGGATACCATCACATGCAACCGGTAAGCCGGCCGCTGGCATAGCAGTTCGTAATAGCGCCGCAAATGCGGCAAATCACGCCGCACGATATCAATATCGTAATAGCGATATAAACAATAGCCCAAGGCGATATCGGCAAGCGTGAAATCATCACCGGCAAGATAGGTGCTTGTGGCAAGCTTGGCATCAGCAATCGCCAGCATGTCTTCAACCGTTACCAATGCCGCAGCAACAGCGTCATGGTCAATTTCATCAACCGGCGTGCGAACCAATTTCCAGAATAGCGTCATGATGAAAACATGACCAAAATTCCATTTTGCCCATTCGGCCCATTTATCAATCTGCGCCCGCACTGCCGTGTCTTTCGGCCAGAAAACATCATCACCATATTGGTTGGCAAGATAACGCAATATCGAGGCCGATTCAAAAACCGGCTGACCACCACCATCAATCAAGACCGGCACACGGCCATTGGGATTCATCTGCTTGAACGCATCTGTTTCAACCACACCGTAAATGAAACCAGCATCGACCCGCTGATAAGCAAGATTCAGCTCACCAAGCGTCCAGAGAACCAGTTGGACATTGACCGAGGATTTGCGCCCCCAAACGCGGATGTCACCCATGAAAATATCTCTCCGGCATGATGGAATTATACGGCGATCGTGATTTTGACGGCGGGTTGTCTTATCCGCAAATAACGCTTTGGCATATTGGCAACAAGCATCATGAAGATCAAGTCACAGCAGCCCTCGATATGCGCCCCGCAATATGTAAAGTTTTCCCCTTGCCGTAACGGCTCAATCGGCGTTGATCAGGCAAAG
>ENA-OQVM01001486-OQVM01001486.1-marine-metagenome-genome-assembly--contig:-NODE-1486-length-30880-cov-11.733890_pt1 | contig 30880 bp, 26 predicted proteins | sample MGYA00237776_ERZ505498 | MGnify/ENA primary metagenome ERZ505498 (study PRJEB26159, sample SAMN06265151) | marine metagenome | isolation source: Helgoland LTER site | place: Germany:Helgoland, sampling...
TCGTAGTTGTATTTATTATTGTGTAGCTATAATTTGCCGTTATGTAAAATAGCCGCTACCAAACGCTCGATTGCTTTATAAAATCAAATTGCTCTGGCAATTTATTTTACACACAATTATCCAACGCTTGCCTGAGTTTATATTGAGCGAAGTCGAAATACCAAAATAAAAGCTAACCTTTTTGCTCTTATTAAAAATCGCGTATTCGATAAAATATACGTAATAAAAAATTTTAGACGATTCTCGTAAGCTTACCACAAGAGCATAAAATTACTCTGCGAGATAATTTCTATGCACTTGTTATATGTAGAATTTCAATTAATCTTTTTTTAATGTTTCATTATCTTTTGTCTTGAAACAAAAGAAACAAAAATTCAAGGTGCATATAACTTTGGAAACAATTAACGGCTCATTCGCTATATTTTAGAAAACATTGTAACTATTAACATTGCTTTGAAATTCCTTGTATAATTACAACTCTTAAGAAACTGTATTACTAAACCCCTAAAATATGGACGCTTATTTCTCCTATTGTTTTAACCAAAATTTTATGAGGCCAAGGTTAACATCGAGTTTCTATTTTACATAATATATTTTTTCTAAAAATTGTTAGAAGCCAAAGTGCCATATCGCTCTAATTCCAAGACAACTTACTTCTCTCTTCCCAATATTCTTGAGAAACGGTCATAAAAGATTTTAACACTTTCAATTCCCCCTTATCAAGTTTGAAATTTTGAGACTTCATGTTTTGTTCTAGCTGTTCATTACTAGAGGCTCCGCTAAGTAGATATGTTGGTTCTAAATTATCCATAACAAATCGGAGAGCAATCGCATCTGTACCAACTTGGTGTTTTTTAGCCAAAGAATCTAGAACACTATAAAGCTTTTGATAATGAGGGAATTTTTCATTTTTAAAAATACGACCGTTCGCTAAAGCTTCTTTAATTATAACTGTTTTTTTAAGCTGAAGTAAATGTTTTAAAATGGCTTCTGTTGATTGTTCTAAAATATTATACGTTACTTGAAAACTATCAAACAAGTAAACATTATCAATCTTTATGTTTAATGCTGCCTCAATAATTTCACTTTGATTTAATCCGCTTGTGGTAATACCAATTTGTAAACCTGTTCGTTTTTTTAGTTCGGAAAGTTGTTTCAAAACGTCATTATTTTCCAAAACACCACTTTCAAATGTTGCTGAATGTACTTGATATATTTTTAATGCAGGTAGTAGTTTTTTTGAAATCCCCCATTGTTCTAGCAATTTATCTAACGAATGTTCTTTAACTTCATGAGCACCGTTAAAACCTAATTCCCAATCTGCCACGTATGTGTATCCCCATTTTGTGCTTAAGGAAACATCCTTATGCTGGTATATTGAATTCCAATTTATTAAAAACGCTTCACCTTTGCCATAAGATGGTGCTGTATCAAAATAACGAATGCCTTTTTTGTATGCAAAATTAAGAACACTAAAAGCATTTTCCCTAAATGCCTCCTGAGATTTACTTGGAGTATTACCATCTCTTATATTGATATATTCAGGTCTGCCTAAAGCAGCTAACCCTAATCCTATTTTTGTTTTCGACATACTACTAATTAGGGTTGCAATTTATTTTGCAGGTTTCGCAAGTATAGGTATTCTTATCTATTGTAATTTTATCTAGCTTTCTAGCGACATCTTTTATAAATGAATTGTAGATCTCGGTACTTGGATTTTCATTTTCGCCTTTCATAAATTTATAGAACTCACCTTCCCATTCTTGTTTCCCCCAACAATTAGGACATACACCTTCTGGTACCTTTCCTGTTACTTTGTTATCGGTTTTATTTTTAAAATAAGTCTTTATATTTTCAATTAAATTCATGTCAATTAATTTATGAGCTCTGTTTCAATAATTACTTCAGTTTGCAAAGTTTTATGTACTGGACACCGAGACGCTATTTCTTTTAATCTTGATTTTTGTTTTTCATCTAAATTACCAACAAATTTTAATCTTTTTTGTAAATGGTCTATTTTTGTAGGCGATGTTTCTAAATCGAGTATTAAATCGTCGCTGTGCTTTTTAGAATATGTAATATATGCATAAACTTCTTGTAAATCCCATTTTTTGCGTTGGGCATACATTTTAAGTGTCATAACAGTACATGCAGCTAATCCAGCACTTAAATAATCGTAAGGCGATGGTCCAAAATCGTTCCCTCCAATACTCGCAGGTTCATCTGCAATAAAATGATGTTTTTTAGTTTGAATGGAGGTCGTGAAATTATCTTCAATAATATTTAAATGCGCTACAAGTTGCTCTCCCTTGGTGTCTAACATGGTATTGTCTTGTTGTTCAAAATAACGTTGTACCCAAGTACCAATAACATTACCCACATACATACTGTCTTTTGAATTCGATAGTAAATGGTCTGCATCATCTAAACTCACAAAACTTTTTGGGTGATGCGCATCATGATATAGTTTGTGTGCATTGTCTATACCTACTATTTGATCAAAAGGTGCATGCATTATCAACAGAGGCTTACGCAAGTTTTTTGTGATTTCTGGTAAATCAATTTTACCAAAATCTTCTACAAACTCTTGATTTATTTTGAATGGTCTGCCTCCAATATTCACTTCAACTTCTCCCTTCTTTTTGACCTCTTCAATACCATGTGAAAATAAATGCGTCACATGACTTACAGTTGCAGGTGCTCCAACTGTAGCAACCGCTTTTATATTTTCTAATTTAGAGGCCGCAACAATTACCGCAGCGCCTCCAAGCGAATGTCCAACTAATAAACTTGGTGCTTGATAATGTGCTTTTAAATAATCGTTCACAGCTATTAAATCATCAACATTTGCAGAAAAATAACTTTCAGCAAATTCGCCTTCACTCCTACCTAAACCAGTAAAATCGAAACGTACCACTCCAAATCCATGACTGGTAAGCGATCTGCTAATATTTTTTACAGCTCCTAAAGCACTACTACACGTAAAACAATGCGCAAAAATAGCGTAGTACTGTGGTTTTTGATCTGCTGGTAGTTCTAAAAACGCCTGTAATTTATGTCCTTTTTTATTCTGAATATTTAGTTTTATACTGCTCATTTTTTAGCTGTTTTAATTTATTTTTATTGGTATAATTTGAAAATCGTTTTAGCAACACCTACATTTTTGGATTGATAAAACGTTCACAAAAAGGCTTTTCTGGGTTATTGAAATAATAATTTTGAATTTGCTCTCGTGAGGCTTTGAATGATTCAAAAGACAAAACTTCTGTAATCAATGTATCCTCAAATTGATTTTGAAGCGATTTTATAATTGTTCATCTTTTTTACTTTATAATTTTTAAATTTTCTAAAAAATCTATCACTTTTTTCTCTGGCATTTCACAAGGCTTTAATAATTCTGAAGATTGTGTCACATAGTAGTTTAGACTTATAAAATCTGTTCCTCCTAATGCTTCAGCATACACTTTAAAACTCTTCCCATCATTAAAATCGGCTCTAGTTACACCATATTTTTTGTTCTTATACATGACTTCTGAATACCCAAGCGGTAACTGTTTTATCTTTTCAAGTAACTCCATTACGAACTACAAGAGAGCATAGAACAACCTACTTTATCTCGTGCCCATTCGGGGCGTTTGGCAAACCATTTTTCATGTTCAAGTTGCTCATCATAAGGTTTTTTGAGCAAGTTGAATAATTCATCTATTAATTTATAATCCCCTTTGTCTGCATCATCAATAGCCAATTGCGCCATGTAATTTCGCAATACATATTTTGGGTTAACGGCATTCATTTCATCTTTTCGTTCTTCGTTTGAAAACGTTTCTTTTTTCAATCTGTCCCCATAATTTTTAAACCAAACATCCCATCTTTTTTTAATATTTCCAACCACCTCATCTAGTTTGTAGAATGCATCATTGATAACTCTAAGACTTTCAGAAGGATTCTCTTTTTTGAAATTACTTAAATTTCTAAAAAAAATAGTCATATCCGTTTCTGTTTGATGCAAAATATCTTCTAAATCTTGGATTAGAGACTGATCCTTTTCATCTTCAATTTGCAACCCTAATTTAGAGCGCATCATACTTAATCTTCTTTCATCAAAATCAGTTTTATACTCATTCAAAATGGCTTCTAAAGGTTCTGATTCTTCAATTAAAGGATAAATCGCATTTGCTAATTGTAGCAAATTCCATAAGCCAATATTGGGTTGATTACCGTAACGATATCGTTTGTGTTGCCTATCAGTAGTATTTGGAGTCCATCCATAATCGTAACCTTCTAACCAACCATAAGGACCATAATCTATGGTTAATCCTAAAATCGACAAATTATCGGTATTCATCACACCATGCACAAAACCAACACGTTGCCAATGGATGATCATATCCAAAGTACGTTCTGTAACTTCTTTAAAAAACTGAATATATGTTTTCTTTGAAGGCTTTCCTAAATGTGAAAAATGATGTTTTATAGTATAATCAACCAAAGTATTAAGGGTCTCTTCATCTTGTCTTGCTGAAAAAATTTGATAACTCCCAAAACGTAAAAAAGATTCGCCTGTTCTACAAACAATCGCTCCTTTTTCGTAAGCCGAATTACCATCATACATAACATCCCGCAACACTTTATCACCAGACAAAGCCAAAGACAACGCTCTGGTTGTAGGTACACCTAAATGATGCATAGCTTCGCTACACAAATATTCACGAACAGAAGACCTTAGTACCGCTAAACCATCAGCAGTTCTTGAATATGGTGTTTCCCCAGCACCTTTTAATTGTATAGCCCAATGCTTATTATTATGTTCAACTTCGGCTAAATTAATCGCGCGACCATCACCTAACTGTCCTGCCCAATTGCCAAATTGATGTCCGCCATAACACATAGCATAAGGATTTGTATTATGGAGTACTTCATTTCCTGTAAAGACATTTAAAAATGCTTTACTAGTTGCATCTTCTTCAGACAAACCTAAAGCAGAAAGCATTTCTGAAGAAGTATGTAACATTTCTGGTTTTCTAGTTTTTTTAGGTGTTACATACGAGAAACAAGCCTTTTTTACCTGTCTTCTTGAATTCTCAAGAACTAGATCTGCTGGTAGCTCTTTAGTAAATGTATCTTTTATCTTAAGTTGCATTATTTTTACTTCTATCTAATATTCAATAATTTCATTCCACTTTTCACTTCTAGAAGCAACAGCTTTTATATAACTACAAACTGCTACAGCCTTGTATCCTTCATGAGTAAGCTGTTCAAACGTTTTATCTACCAATACTTTACCAACACCTTGCCCTCTTAAATTATAAGGCACTTCAGAATGTAGAAGATACATTTTATCATGACGCAATTGGTAATCTACTTTAGCAATTTCGCCATTAATATCTAATGTAAAACGACTATGTTTTTTATCATGAATTATATTTAGCCTACTTGGTATTAGTTTATTCAACCATTTTTCTAAATCTTCTTTATATGGATTTCTTAATTTCTTTTTCCCAATGGTTATCGTTGGAAAATTAAGTTTTCTGTTTTCATAAAGACTACGCAGTTCTTCGGCATGGTCTTTATTTTCTTCTACATCTAAAAATTGATATGGTAATTCTGTTTTGTCTAATAATATTTTATAGTAGTTGGTTTTATGACAACCATCTGCGCCATATAGTTTTATAGTTGGAATACCGTCCATTTTTAAAGTGTTTTTAAAAACTCAATAGCTGCATCAGGATTTAAATGAAAATCGCTAAATACCACATTATCATGTTTATCAATAAACAAGAACCAAGGAGTTCCTCTTGTTTGGTAGTTCTTCATGATATTTGATTGTGACTTCCCATCATTTCCAGCATCATGACCAAATGGTATTTTCAAATTGTATTGTTTTTGGGTTTCTACCATTTTTTTATAAGTATTAGAATCATGACCTTCAAAAACAGTCTGCACTGCTAAAAAAGCGATGTTATCGTTGTCTTTTAAAGCTTCTACCATTTTTTTTAGGTCTGGCAATCCTTTACTATGACATCCTGGACACCAACTCTGAAAACAATATACGATTTTAAATTTAGCCTTAAAATCTGAAAGTTTAATTGTTTCTGTTTCTTTTCCTTCCCCATCAATCCATTGATTAACATCAAATTCTGGAGCTTTAAGCACTTGGTTTTGTTGTGTTCTATTTACCATGTTTTGCCCTTTCTTTTTAAAAATATATACCTGTTATTACTTTAAATAATTCTTAATTCCATAGCTCGCTAAAACCCCTTCTCCAGTTGCTGCAGCTACTTGTGCGATTGCTCCCTCTCTACAATCTCCTGCGGCGAATATGCCATCTACAGAAGTTTGAGCTAACCCTGTAGTTTGAATAAATCCTCTTTCATCAAGGTCAATAATCCCTTTAAAAGGTTTCGTATTTGGAATTAATCCAATAAAAATGAATACACCATCTGCTTCTAAAACAGATTCTTCATTTGTATTATTATCTTTTACTTTTAGTCCTTTAAATAGTTCTTTTTCATCTGAAATAAATTCAAGAGATGTTTTATTCATATAAGTTGAAATATTCTCTATAGTTTTCAATTTTTCAACATAAGTTTCTGATGCACTGAAGTTTTCTGAACGATGTACAATTTTTACACTTTTACAGAAACCAGCTAAAAAGATTCCCTCTTCTAATGCTGAATTTCCACCACCAACGACAATAATATCTCTATCTCTGTAGAAAGCACCATCACAAGTGGCACAAAAATGAATTCCTGAACCTATCAATTCTTCCTCATTAGGGATACTTAACTTTCGATATGTTGAGCCTGTAGATAAGACCACTGTTTTTCCTGAATAAGTAGTGCTTTTTGTTTGTATTGAGAACATACTATCTCGTTTTTCTATAGCAACAACTTCTTCTCCAGTTTTAATAACCGCTCCATATGTTTTGGCTTGCTCCTCCATTTTCTCCATTAATTTTGGGCCTGAAATGGATTGAAACCCTGGATAGTTTTCGATTTTTTCTGTTAAAAATGCATTTCCACCAACTGTCGATTTCTCTAATATCAACGTATCAAAACGATCTCTCTGTGCATAAATAGAGGTTGTTAATCCAGCAGCTCCCCCTCCTATAATAATAGTGTCGAAAACTTTATGCTCTTTCTCAATATTTAATGAGAGAAGTTGTGTTAACTCAACATTATCGGGGTTTGTGTATGAAACATCATTGATTAAAATGGTCGGAATAATTCGCTTTCCATTATTAATCTCTTCAACTTTTTGAGTTGCCCAATCGTATTTATCTACATCAATAAAATCAAAGTTAATGCCGTTGTCTCTTAAAAAACTTTTAGCTCTTCTACAATCTGGACACCAATCGGCTCCAAACAATTGCACTTTACCTACTTCATTTATTCCTAAAACTGAAGCCAACTTAATATTATCGGGATTTGTATACGATTCCCCTTTAATAATAACAGTTGGAATAATCCGTTTTCCTTTATTAATCGCTTCCACTTTAGCTGTCGCCTCTTTATCTAAATCAACATCTATAAAGGTAAATGCAATATTATTTTCTTTTAAATATGCTTTTGCTCTTCGGCAATCTGGACACCAATCGGCGCCATACAATAAAATATCATTCATTTGTTTTGTGGTTTTATTTATGTATTAATTGATTTAAAAAGTATGATGGTTTAGAAATCATTCTAGTTCTATTTTAATTTGTCTGCGTGAAGTTTACGCAGTTTTGCTAGTTTAGGCGTTATAACAAAACTACAATAGCCTTGTTCTTGATTACTTCTGTAATAATCTTGATGTTCTTTTTCTGCTTCAAAAAACTCATCTAATTGCGAAATTTCTGTTACTACTGGATTTTCATAATACAATGTAATCTCTTTTGAAACAACCTTTGCTCCATCAGGAAACACGTGTCCTAAATGTCCATCACAAGTATTGCACATCACCTCAACACGAACCATGCCAAAAGGCATGTCTCTTTCATATTTAATTACATTTTCTTTAAAAGGCTCTGTATAAAACTTGGCCACCCAGTACCAGAACTGAATTAAATTGTTGCTTGTGGTTTGAAGTTTGATTTTTACGGGTAATGAATCTAAAAGAATTCTCACTTCATCTAGTAAAATCTCCATGTTTTAAATGTATTCATTCTAATATAATCTTTTCCATACAGTTTTTTTGAAGTACTTAATTCATAATCCATTCTTTTAAGCAACCCACCAAAATACAAATCGACCTCAATTTACCACTTCACTCTTAAATCCTGTTCGTGTCATTTCGCCCCAATTTTTTTTATTTTTATTAAAGATAAAATTAAAATTCCCTTTTATTGAGGACCACATCACATAAGGATGAAAAATAAAAGGCTCTAGCAACACAAAAAACAAAAGTTTAAATAGGACTCTTTTTTTTGAATATTGATGATACGTAAGTTCTTCACTAAGAATTGATAATGCAGAAAATAGGATTGCAAATGAATAGACAGCAGTTGTTAATAGGATAAAATATTCCCAGTTGATACGATTAAAATAAATCAAAACAACAAAGAAAAGGATTGCTAAAAACTCTACTATAGGTGCCAGCCATTCATAAAAAAACCAATACGGATAGCTGATGATTCCTAACATTCCGTAGGACGGATTAAAAAATAGATTTTTATGAATTATTAAGGTCTCTATCATGCCTCGCGTCCATCTATTTCGCTGTCTTCCCAATACCTTATATGTTTCTGGGACTTCTGTCCAACAAAGAGGATCTGGAATATAGACTACTTTATATTTTTCTTCATTTTCGGTCATGTATTTTCTAATTCTTGTCACCAGTTCTATATCTTCCCCTACAATTTTATTATAGCCTCCAGCTGCAATCATTATTTTTCTGTCAAATAGTCCTAATGCTCCTGAAACAAGTAACAATCCATTTAATTTGCTCCACGCCATTCTTCCTAAAAGAAAAGTTCTCATATACTCTAATACTTGAGATTTAGCTAAAAAGTTTTCAGGCATTTTAACTTCTATTAGCTTTCCGTCTTTTACCACACATGAATTGGCAACCCTAATAACGCCCCCAGCAGCAATTACCTTTTCTTCTTTTTCATTCTCAAGAAATGGTTTTACCATTTTTAATAATGCATCGGGTTCAAGTATACAATCCACATCAATACACGCTACTAAATTATTTTCACTTATGTTCAGCCCTGCATTTAAAGCATCTGCTTTGCCTCCATTTTCTTTGTCTATTAGTAACAATCTAGTAAAGGAAGGTTTTGCGGATTTATAGACGGCTCTTATTTTTTCTGTAGGTAGTTTCTGATTAATCGTGTAATTTACTTTTGTCAGTGCATATGCTTCGATTAATTTTTCTAAAGAATCATCTGTGCTCCCATCATTAATTAGCAGAACTTCATAATTCACATATTGAATGGAAAGCAATGATCTTACGTTTTCTATAATAGTAAGGGATTCATTATATGCGGGAGCTATAATAGATATTGTGGGTGCAAATGGAGATGCTAAAATTTTAGTATAGTTAACAAAACTATTTTTTTTTAAGTAGTGATTTGTTTCTATAGCTGAGATAATGGACAATATAATATAGGTTGTTGCTAAAATTGCTCCATAGATTAAAATACCTGTACTTAAAAAATTCAAGATTATTTCGTTATTAAATAACATATCAGATATTTATTTATTTTCTTCCATTACATGTAACAAAAGGTTTTGTTGTTTTGAGCTTAGACTCGGTTTTAATTCTTCAAGTTTTTGTTTTCCTTCAATAGTTTTAATCGTCCTTAATACTTGTAAATTAATTTCGTAATCATAAAGTTGTAATTGTTTAGCTAAGAAATGGATGCTTTGTTCATCGGCAATTTTCCCAAATAATTCTAATGTTTTTAGCTGTACTACCTTGGAACTTTTAGAATAGTTTCTTTTAAGTATTGCTAATGAATCTGTTATTTGGAGTTCTCCTAAGACCCCTATTGTATCAATTTTTATTGTTTCATTTTCATGATTTAATAACTGTATTAAGTGATCTTTTAAGCTAATTAAATTAAAGATTCTGCTAATTTTAAGTACAAATAGAACTATAGAATCATTTTCAGACTTAAGAAGTTTTTCCAGAGGTGGCAGATTCTTCTCATTAAAATATTGAATCGTTTCTAACAGCAGCAGTTGTTGCCATTCAGACAACGTATAAGTTAAGTTGTTAAGGAAATTTAGAGCCTGAAATCCATTAATTTTCACCAAAGCTAATTGTGCTTCTCTTCTTAATATCTCATTTTTATCTAAAGAAAGTATCGCAATATCATCTGCAACATTTTGGATTCTCATTTCTGAAAGTTCTCTCATACCAATAATTTGAATATGCCATTTTGAGCTTTTTATTTTTTTTATGGAATCATCTACAAACCCAAGTTCAATATATAGCATTTTTAGTTTCTCTGCGATATCACCTGTCATGTCTTTATGGATTTTAAAGAGTGTTTTAAGCAGGATAGATTTGTTAAATTTATTTTTGGTGTAGGGTTTGAACTTATTCATACTGATACCTAATAACTCCTCATTTTCTGATGAAAACAAAAAATTGGAAAAGAGCTCTTGAAATTGTAGAACTAACTTTTTTTCTTTCTGCTGATTCCGTTCTCTTTTATGTCGAACTATAAATGCAGCTATAAAAACGCATATGGATATGACAGAAAATACAATAATAAGAGTTCCTACTATAATTGAAAAATCTGTTTGTAAATTGAGTATGAATAGGTTCATCGTTCGTATAATAATTTTAAATGTAGGGCTCTAATAGCCATTCGTTAATTGTGCTTCTATATGCTCTCTTCTTTTTTTAATAAATGGCTTTAAACCTGGTATAAATGCGCCTGGATCTTTAATATCTCCAATAGCTTGCTCTATATTTACATCAAATTCTCTATTTGAATACATTTTTAAGGAATCAGCATAGACACTTTCTTTAATAAGTAATTTTAGAGTTTCAATTTTTTTGTTAAATTCTTTGGGTACAATATATTCTAACACTTCGTCTTGAATAATAGATCTATAAGTTTGCTTAATCTTGATGTTTTCTTTTAGTAGTTTAGTGACCAATGGATGCCTTTTGGCATCTTCCTTCACATAATAAATGTCTAATGCCTCCATTTGTTCTAAAGTGAAAACTGGAGACCATGCACCAAAACTGTAATTACCGTCATAATTAATCCATTCAAACTTGTCTGTTTTAGGATTATAATACAAATAGAAATTATGTGGATAGCAGACATTGTACGCATCTATATTCACTAAGACATTGTTGACGGCCCAGGCTTTTAAACAGCTTTTAATATTAAAAGTACTTTCCAGTGCAGCTTCGAACATTGCATCGGAGCCCTCAAAATTATTAATGATGTCCATTAAAGGGATCAATTGTTCAATCGATTTTTTTTTATCCCCACTTTTAATCCTGTATTTTTTAATATAGCTATTCCAGTCATCTCCGTGCCAATCTAAATAGGCTTTGGGCTCCCCTTTTACAAGTGTTCCTTTTTTAGTTCCAAAGTTTCTTTTTAGAAATTTTTTATCTATAGCTTCAACCATAAGATACAGCCCCCAATATTGATTGTTTAAAAACACTTTGGCGTACGCATTTTTTTGAGATGGAACTCCTGCATCATGCAAAAAATCTAGATACAGTTTTTCACGCATAAAAGTTGGATCTTTAAAATTATTGTTTAAGTTTAGTTCTTCATATCCCTGATATTCTTGATCTTTAACAAATTTGTCGAAATTAATTTTTAACGACTTTTTCTTGGAGGGATAATGTTTATATGAGGACTCTCCTTTAATTTTAACCCCTACATTATAGCTGTTTTTACCATCGATTACGACATCTGCTTTTAGATATGTTTTTTTCTCTATTAAGTTCTCTTGCGTTTTATAATGCACCAAAGAATCCCAGTATTTCGGTTGATCAAATTGTATGTGTATTTCATGCACAATCGTATCATTAAATAGGCGCACCTTCTTGTTTTTTTGCTTTTTAGAAATGACATCTTGATTTTCAAGATTTGTTTTTTTTACGTAGAACCATAAAGAAGTGCTAACAATGCCAGCTAAAAATAGGATAAAAACGAAAACGATTCGGTTTGATTTTTTCATTCGGATTTTGTGATACGGTTTTTTAGAATTCAATAATATACTTTCAATGTCACAAGTTGACTTTTTGTATTTACTTTCAGAATTTTAACTTGTGTGATTTTAACCCCCATTAGAACTTCTAAATCGGCAAACAATTCTGTTCGATTGGTAGGCTTTATGTTCTCTATTGTTTCATAATAAATAGTCACAGATGATTCTTTGCTGTGAAGCCAAAGTTTACTTAAAATCAATATAAATATTATAATAATAATATTTGTAAAAAATAACTCCGCAAAACTTACTTTACTAGTACTTAAAGCATTAATAATGGCAATTGTAATTGCCGAGAAAAGAAAGGTCATTTCTTTAATTGGAATTGTTATTGTTCTATAGCGTAAGATGGAAAAAATTGCAAATAACCCAAAAGCAAAACCAATACTTAGTTTGACGTTACTGAATAAGAAACAGACAAAAAAGATGAGCGTATTGATGGCAAAAAAAGTAAAGAAATAGTCCTTATTATTACCAAGTCGCAAATAGCCAAATTTAACAATAATAAAAATCACTATTAAATTAAAAACATAGCGAACAACCAATTCAGTAAACGCTTCAATATCTATGATTTCTATATCAAAAACACGCAATCCATTTATAACCTCTATTATATTCATAGTTTATGTATTTTATTAAAAATTGGTTATCAATCCTGCTGAGAAATTATATCTATTTGAAAAATCTCCCAAACTAAATTGCAGTTCTTCTAGAAAATATCCCATTTTTAAGCGCATTCTAATCAAAGGAGACAATGTTTTTTGAATCCCTAAACTTGTTTTATACGATTTTAGTTTATATAAACTTTCTTCATTCACAAGTCGCCCCCTCTCATCTGGAGAAACGCCCATTCCTAGAGTTAGAGAAATAAAATTATTAGCATTTTTTATATAGTTCCGAATCGTTAAATTTACCGATGTTGATGTACCATAAGATTTTGGCGTGAAATAGGGCCTTAATGAAAACCAATAATTTTTGTAGTATTTCCCTATAGAACCTGTTATTATTTTAGGGTTTGAAGATGAGAATTCTAGATATCGTAATCCCGCTGAAAACTCGAAACTTTTAGGTAATTTTTGATACAGCTCCACCCCGTACCTTCTGGATGGAAAAATTGAGGAATAGGAAACTCCAAAATTAAGATAGGCGTAAGTACCACTACGTAAACGAGGATAGGCATCTATTTCATATTGAAATCCTTCTTTTCCAAAACGTTTGGCAACACTGGCACGACCTATAACTGTTCCATACTTTGTTTTTCTAGCTATAGAAACAAAGAGCAAATGTCTTGGGTTAAAAATTTTATTAAACACATCGAGTTCGTATATGACTGTTGCTACATTTATCTTTCTGGAGATTTTTAGTTTTTCGTCAAACTCATTGGCTTCTTTATGAGATGGATTTAATTCTAAAAGTTCTAAAATGGTTTCAGATGCGCTTTCTGTCCTACCTAATTTATGAAGTGTTTTTACTTTTTGAAAAAGGTATGTTTCGTTAACTGGATATAAATTCAATATTGTATTAAGGAATTGGAGTGCCTCTAAATAGTTTCCAGACCACATCTCTACATTTATAATGGCTTCTAACGCTTCTTTATGCTTTGGCCTTTTTAAGAGTACCGTTACTAATTCTTTTTTAGCATCTTCATATCTTTTTTCCCAAGAATAAATGCGCCCTAGATAGACTCTTACATCATAATAAGTCGGTTTATCTTCTAAAATTAATTGACATAACAATACTGCCTGCTCCCTCTGTTTTTCGGACACCAGCCTTTTAACTTCATCAAAAGACTTGGAGGGTTCGATTTGCTTTTTCTGTGCAAATAAAGTGCTTGAAATTGCTATCAGGACTAGGATTACCCCCTTTCTATAATTAATTAGCCGTTTGTGTTTCATTATTAAAGAGTATTCAACGAATTAAATCATTTTTTTAAGTCTCACAATTAATTCATTTGGGCTAAACGGTTTTGCTATAAAATCATCGGCTCCGATATTAAATGCTTCTAAAACCATTTCTTCTTGTCCTGCCGAAGAAATTATAACTATTGGAATTTCAGCTTCGCACTCATTTTTTATAAACTCTGTGAGCTCTAAACCGCTCACAAAAGGCATCATAATATCTGAAACAACTAAATCAGGGGGATCCGATTTAATTTTTGATATTGCATCTTTCCCATTGTTTGCTGTCTCGACGTGATAGCCTTCTTTTTTTAACCTAAAATCTAAGAGATAAAGCAGCATGAGGTCATCTTCAACTAGTAATATTTGTTTAGTTTTCATGTTTTAATTCTTAGATTGTGTTGTGTAGTGAGACAAACAGTTTTGCAGTGGTTCAGTAGCAATCTTAAATGCAGATTATATCGGAAGGCGTATTTAGGTGTTCAATAATTAGTATGGTTTCGATCTGTTTTTTCAATGCATGCGTTTTTATCTACTATTTGAATTATTGATAAAACTACTTATACCGTTTCATGTTTGGAGACAAGAAAAGATGAAGCGCATATATGTAACGTTGAATAACAATATATTTAAGTCTGTAACAAATAGTATATTTGTTTAGTAGATTGTTTTTGGAAGGACTTATTTTGATTGTTTTAGGTATTGTAATTCAAATGCTGAAAATCATTTTATTTGTGTAAAAAAATTAAACGCATCCAAACTATTTACAACAACATTTTAAAAATCGGATTTTTAATAATTAAATCATGAAAAATTTATTAATATTCACATTTTCAATAACTCTTTACAGCTGTGACTTTCAAACAAAACCTGAAGCCATTGAAGGGGAAGTAAACACTTTAGAAATTAAAACTCCCAATCTTGAAGATGACAAAACGGCAATCCTAAAAGTAATGAAAGACCAAGAGATTGCTTGGAGTCAAAATGATTTGGAAGGATTTATGAAAGGGTATATTAAGAGTGATTCTTTAAAATTCTTCGGAAATAGTGGACTGACGAAAGGCTGGCAGCAAACACTTGATAACTATAAAAAAGGCTATCCCACCAAAGATCATAGCGGCACACTAAACTTTGAAATCATAGATATATCCCCTATTGAAAACCAAAGTTACTGGGTCATGGGCAAGTACTTTCTAAGTCGTAAAGTCGGGGATGCAAATGGAGTTTTCTTGATTGTATTTAAAAAAATAAATAACGAATGGAAAATTGTTGCAGATATGAGTTGTGGGTAAACTGACGCGTACAAAATTTTAATTACCAGATAAAATAAGGAAAACGCTGCACTATTTGTACAGAACTATTAAATAGCTGAAATAGATTCAATCACGCCCAATGCTGCCCTTTCGCCAGAAATCATGGCGGCATTTAAGGACGCATTTAATTGCGTATCTCCAGCTAAAAAAAGTCCGTTTGTTAAACGCGTCTCAGAGGGCATCATTTCATATTTCAAATCTTTTAACTTTGGCAGTGCCATCGGGATACTGTACAATTTAATGAAATTCATTGTTGTAATCCCACACAACTCTTTTAGCTCTGTTTGAACCGCTTCGATAAGGGCTTTGCTAGAAAGGTCTTGATCATCTATGACGGTCACTGACAACAGTTCATTCTTGGGTCTTATAGCACATTCTAAACTACTGTTGTAAAAGATGTTATTTATAAAGGTTCCCGATTTAGGAATGAGCCCAATTAACTTTTTATCAATACCTCGTGTTTCCGTTTCAAAATACAAGGTCGTGCAGGATTTCCACTCTGTAGATTGATTTTTTAAATTAGGAATTAAACCACTCGCCTCAGTGGCAACAATTGTATAATCACTTTCTAATTTTGTATCATCATCAAGCGTAATCTTTCCATCTTTCAACGCTGTTACTTTCGTGTTATATTTAAAAGTTGTACTCTTTAAATTGTTTAATAATTGTTTTGGAATCGCCTCAATACCCGCTTTTGGAACCGTTGCATCGCCTTCACCAAACATCTTATATACAAATTCAAACATTCTACTCGATGTTTCAAGTTGTGTTTCAAGAAAAATACCGCTAAAAAAAGGTGTAAAAAAATCAGTGATGATATCCTTTGAAAAACCAAAATTTATCAAATAGTCTAAGGTCGATTGTTCTTTTTCAGAAAATATGTCAGACATCTTTTTGTTCTTTAACTTTTGGTTCAGTTTTAGAATTTTAAGTTTATCAGAAAAATTCCCGATTCCAGATAGAAGTGTTGGAAATAGTAACGAAAGATTTCTTAAAGGATCGCCTATTATTTTTTGGGCATTTGCCTTAAAAATAGAAGCGCCTGGTAAAAATTTCTGCAATTCTAAAGCCTCATAATCTAAATGTTTTTGAACTGCTGGATAGGCTGTGAGCAACACTTGAAACCCATGGTCCAATTGATACCCATTTACAACATCTGTTTTAACACGACCTCCTACCCGATCTGTTGATTCTATAATCACAGGATGGTAGCCATGATTTTCTAAAACTCTGGCAGCGATGAGTCCGCTTATGCCAGCTCCAATAATATGTATTTTATAATCTTTTTTGTGCATCATTTTTTTATCATCTGGCATTTACATGTGTTTGTAAAAGGCGTTTCATTTCCCCCTGCACAGCGGGATGCTTTTTATGTCCCCATATTTTATCTCTTGCCAGCCGTGCACTCTCTTGCAAATCCACAATTGGAAGTGGATAATCCTCTCCAATGCTAACCCCACAAAACGTCTGCTCCATAGCGGACATATTCCAAGGTTCGTGAATGTATGCTACAGGAACATTACTCAATTCTGGAATCCATTTTTTGATAAAGGCACCTTCGGGGTCGTGCTCCTGAGAATTTTTCACAGGATTGTATAAACGTACCGTATTAATTCCCGTAGTGCCAGCTTGCATCTGAAACTGTGGATAGTGAATGCCCGGTTCATAATCTAAAAACTGTCGGGCCAAATGGTAAGTGCCATCTCGCCAATCTTGATCTAGATTCAACGTTAAAAAAGACACCACCATGGCACGCATCCTAAAATTAATCCAACCCGTATTTTCAACAGCACGCATACACGCATCGATTAATGGATACCCTGTGCTGCCCGTTTTCCAAGCTTTGATAAACGCTTCATTCTTCTGGTGTTCTAAAAGCTCATACCCTTTGTTAATACACTCCGTTTCATAACGGCACTCCACTTCAAATTTCTGAATAAAATGACAATGCCAATGAAGTCTGGTAAGCATCGCCGAAAAAGCCTTGCTGTTTCTGGTGCCGTTAGGATGCGTGCCAATAAAGTGAAACGCTTGTTTGATACTCATATTCCCCCAAGCGAAGTAAGGGGATAAGCGACTGCAAGACATCCTGCTTTCGGTTGGTTTTGAGATGTGTTTCTGATAATTAAACCCGCGTTGGTTGGTAAAGGACTTTATATACCGCCATGCATTTTGTTCCCCTGCTGGTTGGTACTGTTTCGGATAGTCTTTTAATTGAGTCTCTAATTTTTCAGGCAGTAAAAAGGAATGTTCTAAAGGCTCTTCTTTAGATACAGAATAGCTGTTTTGAAGTACCAGTTTGTGCATTGTAATGTGCCACTGCTTGTTCCAATCTTCTCTATTTTTAATACCTCTTAGAATACCATCCCGTTGCGACTCTTGCCAATCAATTTGATGTTGCTTACAGAAAATGGTGATTTGTTTGTCACGTTGCCAAGTCCCTTGAGTGCCACTTTCGCGATAGCTAAAAATGTTGTTTATATCAAAGCTTTCTTCAAGTTGTTCAAATACGTCGATGGCTTCTCCATAAAACACCTCTACACTCCTATTGAAAGGCGCTAGCGTTTTATTTAAGGCTGCAATAGAATGGTACACAAACTGCAAATGCCGTGGGCTTGTATCTGGATATTCAATTCTAGAAGGCTCAAATACATAGATGATTCGATATGGAATACCAGCACGCTCAGCCTTTAATAAAGGTTCGTGATCTTGCGATCGAAGGTCCCGTTTTAACCAAACAATATTTACAGTCTGTTTTTTCAATATGTAAGCTGTTTTTTACATTTTTTCCAAAATGAAAAGAAGGACGGGAAATAGCCCTGAACCTCAAACATCCAATCTCTCGATTCTTCAATGCCATGGTAATGCTGGCTTAACGGATGTTCTTTAAAATAGATATTTGTAAGCTTATAATCTGTAACTAGATCCTTAAATTCTCCTACATAAACTTGAATCGTATCTATATTTTCTTTTGAGATGTTTAGAATAAAATCAATTGTTTTTTGAGAGACGGGATAGGCCTCAAAATGAGAGGGCTCTAATAGTAATATCCTATTGACTGAAATATCTTTTTTCCAAAGGGGATCTAAGTTATAGAAATTATAGATGCAGGTTGGAAGTGTACCATCAATCAATAAAGTAGTTTGTTTTGGCAACGGAGTTTTCAACTCAATATCAGGAGTATCTTTTAAAATCTCAGGGATTTTCATCGAAGCAAATGCTTCATAAGGTACATCTAAAAAGGTGTTTTTTTGGGCTGTAAAACAGTACTTATTAATATTCTCTTGATTGGCTACATACTTTTTGTTGGCATTCGCCCCAGAAACCCACTGCCAACTTAAGGCATTACTCGCCCAGTCGGCATCCAATAAATGGTAATACATCCACTGTGCTGGAACTTTCCAATGACTTTGGCCCATATTACACGCCACAGCAGCAGTGTACATTCTCAAATGATTGTGCATATAGCCTGTTTTGTAAAGTGCTTCAATAGCATCGTCTAGCGCCTCAACACCCGTTAGGGCGTCTACAATAGATTTTGAAATTGAATTGTTAGAAACGGGGGTTTGAGGGTGTTTTAAATCTTGATTGATGGCATCGCTTTTTGCAATCCAAACCTGTTGCCAATAATCTCTCCATGCCAATTCTTGAATAAATTTTTCAATTTGTGCCGGTTTATACCCTTTTTTTAAAACTTCAGATAGTATAAATTTAGTTGAAATAATCCCCCTTGAGATGTAGGGAGATAAGTGCGTGATCGCCCCATTTATATAGTTTCGAGTTGAACTGTATTTAACAGGATCAATAGCGCGAACACGCTGAAGGATTTCATCGTAAGCTAAGGGAAACATCGTATTTTCTTGGTTAAATAATTCCATGTATTGTGTGCTTATTTATTATTTTGAAACTATTTGATAAAGATATAATATGTTTAACTATTATGCAGTATTGTCAAACGAGAATAATTCATATTATTAGGCAATTAATTAAGCCTTCTCCTAAACTATTGGATTTGTTACTTTCGGACGCGCGCCCTCCTATTAAAAATTGAAATTCAACTTTTCAGTTTATTAAGTTTACACAGCGTATATTTGTCCAAATATTTACGAATACATCTTTAACCAGTGATCTCTTAAATTTCTATGCCTTTTAAAAAATTACATTCTGATATTCGAGAGAAATTAGAATCTCTAAACATACAAACGCCAACGCCATTTCAGAGCAGCAGCATTCCCATTATTAAAAGTGGTGTGAATGTATATTGCACCGCTCCTAAAGACAGTGGTAAAACAACCACCCTTGTATTGACTACCTTACAAAAGTTAAAATGTGAGGCTGACGGAAATGCGCCTAGAGCCGTTGTTCTTGTAGAAAACAAGGAACGGGCGATGGAATTATACGAAACGTTTTTAGCCTATACAAAATACAATTCTTTACGCGTTTATGTAGGGCATGAACAGCTGCATATAGACATTCAGAAATCGGAAATATTTGAGGGTACAGACATTCTTATTTCTACTCCCAAAACAATGAATAAGTTGTTCTTATTAAATGGTGTCAGCACTGCACAATTAAAAATAATCAGTATTGATGATGCGGAATTTCTTTCGCAACACTCCTCCTATTCGGCGATTATGTCGATTTCTCAGAGTATCCAAAAATGTCAATATGTCATTTACTCAGAAAAAATGACTAAAATGCTTGAGCGTTTTGAATCTTATTTTATGGAACGTTCAAAAATCGTTTCTTTTTAGAAATTACCATTTAACATTCACGACGTCACTATGATACCTAAATTACATTATATTTCACAGGGGAATTCGCCCAAAGCACATCTGGATCACATTCAAAATGCCTGTGCAGCAGGTGCGGAATTAGTCGTGTTAAACCTTCAAAACAGTTCTGAAAAGAAGTATTTAAAAATAGTGAAACAGGCAAGAGAGATCACGTCTCATTTTCAAACACGTTTAATTATTAGCGCACATTATAAAATAGCTAAAGAACTAAAAGTAGATGGCATCCATTTAGATTTTACATCGCCCTGCCCTACTATTATTCGAAAAGAGTTACTCCCTTGGCAACTGATTGGAGCGACCGCAAACAACTTGCAAGATTGTGAGACTTACATCGAAAAGGAAGTCGATTATATATACTTAGCACCATTTAGAGCAAAGGAAGACATTCAAGGAACTCCATTAGGCTTGAACGGTTTTACCGCAATTACAGAAGCCTTAAAAACCGAAACGCCTATTATTGGCGTTGGAGGGATCACTACAACTGATGTTACAGCCATCTTAGAAACCGGAATTTCTGGAGTTGGGGTTTCTGATGAAATCACACAAGATTTTAATACCATAAAAACATTTAACCAACTATTGACGGCTTCTTCAACAGAAGAACAACGCCATTCGTTTCAATAAAATAGCAACCATTTTAAAAATTCTTTTCTAGCTTATTCGTCAGCTATTAAGTTAAATGCTCCAGTCGTTAATACTTTATCGGTAACACCTAGCCCCCCTAAAGAAGTCAAAGCAGTACTCCCTTCATAAGTACCTCCAACCTTTACGGAAACTTGCTCAAAGTAATAGCCTTCATTATTTTGTTGATTTAATTTTAGTACGATGTAACGGTCATCAAGTGCAACAACAGCTGTTTCAGGTAGAGATTTTTCAATGGTTGAATTCGTAATAATTTCTGCTTCCACAAACATGCCTATTAAGAAATTTAATTCGGATTCATTTTCTATATGCCCATGAACATCGATGGTTCTATTAGCTTCGATTGCTGTTCCTATCAAATGCACATCGGCTTTGTAGGTTTCTGTTGAAGACTCGGGCATTTTAAAATTTATTTTTTGTCCCTTTTTTAGTTTCATGATATCCTTTTCAAATACGGACAATTCTAAGTGAATATGACCATTATCAATAATTTCTAGAATTTCTGTCGAAGGCGAAACAAACGTCCCTTTGTTTACATTGATTTTTGTGATGCTTCCTGATATTGGTGCATAAATAGTAGCGACTGAATTAATGATGCCGGCTTCTACTTTTAATGGCGAAATATTGAGCATTTGTAATTGCTTCCGCAAGCCATTATAACGGGCTTTTGCCATTTTGTAGGCACTTTCAGCTTGAAGAAAACTTTTTTGTGAGGTGATTTTTTCTGCCACCATCGTTTGTTGTCTTTCAAGCTCAGATTTTAAATAGGATAGCCGTGCATTAACCTCCATATATTCTTGTTGCATACGGACAAATTCGGGGTTTTCAATAGTCACAAGTGCTTCTCCTTTACGCACTTTATCGCCTATTAATAAGGGCGTCGTTTTTATATTTCCTCCTATGATAGCATTTACTACGGCTCTGTTTTCTGGCGGAACATCAATAATTCCATTCGTTTTTACCGTTACAGGAAATGGGTGTTCAGTGATGCTGCCCAGTGTCATATTACTGTGTTTAAACTGTGCCTTAGAAACGAAAATTCTATTATCAGAGATTGAATTTTGCATTTCAGCTTGCTTGTTTTTTACTTCTTTATCACCACAACTAATGAGGGTGAGTATACTTAAAATTGTGATATTATATATAATGTGTTTCATAATGTGGTATTTATAGGGTTAAGTAATTTATGTTAATTACAATAGTGTTATATTCGTTTAGTTTGTCCAGATAGTCTAATTTGACTTCGTATGCACTCTCAATACTTTGGATATATTGATAAAAGTCGATGGCTCCATTTTTGAAACTTCCATTCGCCATTTTTAAAATTTCATCAGACAATGCTGCACCTTCTTCTTCATAATATGAAAGAACCGTGCTCAATTGATTCATTTGTGTAATGAGTGCCTCAAACTTCCTATCAAGTTGAATTTTATAGGCCTTAGATGTTTCTATAGCGATTTCTTCTGCAATACGCGCTGCTTTAATTTTTGAAGACTGTCCCCCAAATAATAAGGGGATCTTCACCCCTACTTGATAGCCAAATAAACTGCTATTGAGCGTTGAATTTGTTCCTTGAAAATAATTAAAACTGATGTCTGGAAAAAGTTGTTGTTTCTCCAAACGACGCTGTGCTTGCATTAGCAAAATTCTATTATTATGATAGGTGAGTTCTGGACTGCTACCTATATCTAAAGAATTAACGCCCATTTTCAAAACAGATGCCTTCGCTATCATGAGCGTATCTTTAGACTGCACTATCGTTATTAAATCGTTATACGTTAATGCTACATGTTGTTGTGATTCTAGATAGTCTATATGGATTTGTTTTTGTTTTGAAGCTGCCGTTATTTTTTCTAAGTAATTGGTTTCTCCCAACTCAAAGCGTCTTGCAGCGATCTTTGTAAAACTCAAATACAAACTGTCTAAGGTTTTTAAAACACGCTGTTTCTCTTTTGCAATTTGATGGGTATAATAGGCACGCGTCACGTTTCGTTCAAGTGCTTTTTTCTTTATGTCGTAAGTGCTATTTGTAATGGCTACAGTTGCCTTATTCACTTTCTTTTTTGAAAAATAAACAGTAGGAAAACGAAAATCTTGTTGGACGCCAAACACACGCAAGGAAACATTATTTGGAGCTAAATTACTTTCATCAAATTCATAATATATGCGCGTTTTATCAAAATCAAAAGCACTATTAACAAGGGCTTTAGAGCGTTCTACACCCAAGCGATTCGCATTGAGTGCTGTATTGTTTTCAATAGCTAAAGGAATCAATGTTTCAAGATTCATAGGATTCTGTTGTGCTTGCATGTTCATCGTACTAAAAAACAATAAAATACTTAAGCTCGCAAAAGCCGTTTTTCTAGATATCAACTCCTTTTTTTGGGTATTAAAATAGGAATATAACACAGGCAACACAATTAAAGTTAATAATGTGGCGGTAATTAAACCTCCTATGACCACTGTTGCCAACGGACGTTGTACTTCTGCACCAGCATTGGTAGAAATTGCCATGGGCAAAAAGCCTAAAGCTGCAGCCATCGCTGTTAATATGACTGCTCTCAATCTGTTTTTTGTGCCTTGCTTGATTAGTTCATTAATATCCTTATAATACGCTTCTTTTTTAAGTTCTTTAAAATGCTCAATCAATACAATTCCGTTTAAAACAGCAATACCAAACAAAGCAATAAAACCAACGCCTGCCGAGATACTAAACGGCAAATCACGCATCCATAATAATAAAACACCACCCACAGCTGCCAATGGAATAGCCGAATAAATCATCAATGCTTCCTTGACCGATTTAAAGGCAAAATAAAGCAGTACAAAAATTAATATCAAAGCAATAGGTACGGCAACTTTTAATCTAGATATAGCACTTTCTAGATTTTCAAATTGCCCACCGTAAGTGATTGTATAGCCTACGGGTAATTTTACATTTTCATTGATTAATTGTTTGACATCATCTACCACAGATTGCAAATCTCGATTCCGTACATTGATCCCCACCACAATTCGACGCTGTGTATCGTCTCTGGATATTTTCGCAGCTCCTTTTTGATAAGTGATTTCTGCCAGTTCACTTAATAAAACTTTACCTCCATTAGGTAAATCAATGTATAAATTCTTCAAATTATCGATGTCTTGACGTTTTTGCTTATCTAAACGCACGACAAGATCAAAACGCTTTTCTCCTTCAAAAACACTCCCAGCAACCCGTCCTGCAAATCCCATTGCCAACATGTCATTTACATCTTGAATATTAAGTCCATAACGTGCAATTTTTTTCCTATCAAACTTGACATTCATTTCAGGAAGACCCGCAATTTTCTCTACTGAAATATCAGCGGCGCCAGGAACGTTTTTAATTAAATCGCCAATTTCATTTCCTTTTTTGGAGAGTACATCAAGATCTTCACCAAAAATCTTAATCGCAATATCTGCACGCACCCCCGTAATTAGTTCATTAAATCGCATTTCAATTGGCTGTGTGAACTCAACTTCCATCCCCGGGATAATAGCAAGGGCTTCCTTAAACTTATCTGCCAATTCATCTTTAGAACTTGCTGAAGTCCATTCGCTTTTTGGTTTTAAAATAATAATCACATCACTTTCTTCCATCGACATTGGGTCTGTTGGAACTTCTGCAGCACCTATACGGGTAACAACTTGTTTGACTTCAGGAAATTCCTTCAGTAATATTTTTTCTATTTCAGTTGTAATCTCCACAGTGTTACTTAAAGACGTGCCCGTTTTAAGAATTGGTTGAATCACAAAATCGCCTTCATCAAGTGTTGGTACAAATTCCCCTCCCATAGTTGAATATAAATAGATAGAAAGTACTAATAGCAAACTCGCCATACTAAGTACAAGTCGTTTGCTCTGTAATGCCCAATGAATCACGGGTTCATACATTTTATGAATCCACGTCATTAAACGAACAGAAATGTTTTTGTCGGATGCCTCGGATGGTTTAAGGAATATAGAGGCCACTACAGGTACGTAGGTAAAACAGAAGATCATCGCGCCAATTAAGGCAAAACTAAAGGTCAATGCCATTGGCTTGAACATTTTACCCTCTACTCCCGAAAGGGACAGAATCGGTATGAATACAATTAAAATAATGAGTTGTCCAAAAATAGCAGAATTCATCATTTTTGATGCACCCGTAAATGTGACTTTATCCTTAAAAGCTTGTTGTTTTGATTTCGCTAAGGCGTAAATCTCATCTTTTTTCTGTGTGATTTGAAAGGCGATGAACTCTACAATAATGACTGCACCATCGATTATAATTCCGAAATCAATAGCACCTAAACTCATCAAATTAGCATCGACACCAAAAATGTACATAAGGGATAACGCAAAAAGCAAACACAATGGAATGACGGAAGCGACGACCAATCCCGAACGGAAATTACCTAGAAGTAATACCACTACAAAAATGACAATCAAACAGCCTAGAATTAAGTTTTCTGAGACGGTAAACGTGGTCTTTTCTATCAGTTCACTTCTGTCAAGAACGGCATTGATATAAACACCTTCGGGCAATGATTTTGAAATCAATTTCACACGTTCCTTAACGGCTTCAATGACCTTTTTAGAATTCGCATCTTTCAGCATCATGACCTGTCCAAGTACTTTTTCACCTTCTCCGTTGCCTGTAATGGCTCCAAAACGTGTGGCACTTCCAAAACCAACAGTAGCTACATCTTTTATATAAATAGGGAGATTGTTCTCATTTTTAATAACACTATTTTTGATGTCTTCTAAAGAAGAAATCAACCCTTCGCCACGAATAAAAAAAGCTTGATTGACCTTCTCGATATAACCACCGCCAGAAATACTATTGTTCATTTCCAAAGCCCTAAATACTTCCTGAGCCGTGATATTCATCGCATTTAACTTTTCTGTGGTGATGGCAACTTCATATTGTTTTAAGAAACCACCCCAAGTATTTACTTCAACAACGCCAGGTATTCCTGAAAGCTGACGTTTGACGACCCAATCTTGAATCGTTCGTAAATCCCCTACGGTATAGCGGTCTTTAAATTCAGGCTTCACATCAAGAGTGTATTGATATATTTCGCCTAAGCCTGTGGTAATTGGTCCCATTTCGGGAGTTCCAAAACCATTGGGGATTTTTTCGGATGCCGACTTAATTTTTTCAGCAATGAGCTGACGTGGCAAATAGGTGCCCATCGCATCTTCAAAAACAATGGTCACTACCGACAAGCCAAATTTTGAAATGGAACGAATCTCTTGAACCGCAGGAAGGTTTGCCATTTCTAGCTCCACAGGGTAGGTAATAAATTGCTCCATATCCTCCGTGGATAAATTACGTGATGTGGTGATGACCTGCACCTGATTGTTTGTAACATCAGGGACGGCTCCGATAGGTATTTGTGATAATGAGTACAACCCAAATCCGATAATAAAGGTCGTAAATAAGAGAACAATGAACTTGTTTTTTATACTGAAATTGATAATGTTTGATAGCATTTTTTATAAAATAATAAACGTTAATAGCCCCAATTTTTACAAGAATATGGGAACAAAAAAAGAATAGATGGAACTCGTTTATGAATGCTGCGGAGGCTGAAAAAGTCCTAATTTATGGAGGGAAGACCTGGACTCTCGGTAAAAGAAATTTGCTTCAATACCCTCTTGAAAATCGACTATTTTGAGTTCGGATTTAAAAGAGCTGAGAATAAAAGTAGCTAAGGATAAAACATGAGAACAGTTGTTATGGTTAAAAGGCAATTGTTCGTGCTCTTCTTTTTCTTTATGGTATTTTTTTTCGTGATCTAATTTCAATTCGCCATAGTGCTTAGATATAAATACAAATACATTATCGCCATGTTGTTCGCTATGGAATTGCGCATGCTCAATAAATGCATCCAATTGGAGTATATCATAAAAGCGTATCCCGAAACTTTGTATCAGAATGATAAAAGATATTGATATGGATACCAGTTTAGTCATTTTACAAATATAATAATTTTAGGATAATAGCCTATTGTGCATTTTTTAAGTGTCGAATCTAATCGATAAAAGGAGTTCATGGATTGCTAGCATTCGCAAAATTACGCTAACAAATCATATTTGTTACTTGGAGGAAATAATAAATTTAAACTATTGTCTTTTAATTTAAATAAAGGTCCTTTTTCTGCGCCTCCACCAGTTGGAGTTCTTTTGATTAAATGATCTACTGTAATTATTCCTTGTTCTAAAAGTAAATCAAATTGTGAGATAATTGGTTTTCTTGTGTGTTCAACTAGTTTATATTGAAAATGTTCTTTGCCTCTTATTTTAATACTATCAGCAGCGATCCAAAATGTTTCTTTATGTTTCTCTAATAGTCGTTGATGTAATTTTTCCAGAGTCCATACAACAAAATCACCAACTTCTTTTTTGTCCGAAGTTTCTATTAAATGGTTTATATCTGAATTAATTTTTAATGAGAGACCTTGTGAGTTGACTACAATAGTAGATAAAGTACAATACAATTTAAAAGCACTACCTCTGCTATAACCGAACTCATTTAATATCTCTGTTGAATTTTTAAATTTGCTTAATGTCCAATCTGGTACTTGAGCAAATAAATTCTTCCGATTCCCTTTTGAAGATCGATAAGATTTCAGTTCAATTCCTTTGTAATCTGGTAATTTAGAAGAATTAATATCTATTCCCAAGGCTGTTTCTAAAGTACGTCCAACAGATGTATCAGCATTAACCATTGAAGGAATTGGACCTTTCTTAGCAATTGTTGTTAATAAGCCTAGTAATTCATTCGCAATTACATTTTCATTATAATTAATTTCTTGTACTAATTCTTTTAAGGGGTTAGAATTAACACCATTTATTAATTGGCTAACTGGCAGTTGAGTTACATTGATAATGTGAATTACACCATCAAAACAAATTAATCCTAGAACATCATTTGGTTGTGTGTGTTTAGATATTTCTGAAAACCATATTCTTGGATCTCCTGTTTTTGTCTTAGGCCTGTATAACGAAGTTTTGGATTTTAAAACAGAATTTACATCATAAATTAAAGCATCAATAATTATTTTATGATCAGGACCTTGAAGTTGTAAGCTATAATCGTGAAAGTTATTAGTTCTTAAATAATTCCTTACAGTTCCGGTTGCATCCATTATAGACTTCTTAAGTCCATTTTCAGTAGGTTCAATTAAAGTTAAGGAGATTGAGTTTTTAGTTAAAACCTTAAGCTTATCTTCTTCTTGGGGAGTTAATAATCTCATTTAATGTGTTTCAAAATTTCAATTGCAACTGCTCTAGCCATTAATGGAGGCACTGCGTTACCGACTAATGTATATTGGGGCAGTTCGGTTTTTCTATTATTTCCGCCCGTTGAACGTTTTCCTTGAAAAACGAATGAATCATCAAATGATTGTAACCTTGCCATTTCCCTAACAGTTAATGCTCTTGGTGAGTTATAGTGAATGTAATCATCTGGAATAGTCATAACCGTAGGACTTTGATTCTCTGGTTTTAATACATTGTAATTTCTTTTATTAGACGATAAACCACATTCATTTAATTTATTTTGTGCTTTTTTATAATTTCCTTCTTTTAAAATTATATCAAGTCGTTTAATTACATCCTCTCCTTGGTTACTTGTTTTATGATTATGAAGTAGGTCATAAACTTTTTCTCCATTATTAAGAGCTAATTCACTTTTTACATAAAAAGGTTTGGTTGCTTTTTCAAATCGACCGTTTAGCCGACCTCTCTTACTCCATTCTGCAAAAGTTTTCCCTTTAGTTTTTATGAGTTTACCATCAATTGAACGCGCCTTAATTAGACCTTTCATTTTTTTAGCAGTTACATTATACTGTTTAGAAATATCTACTGACTGATATTGGTGAGCTTCTTGATTATTGCCAATAAAATCTAAATCATAAAGCGCTTCGAAAACAGAAACCTTCTCTTCTTCCTTAACAGTAGCAGGAATCTCAGATATGAATTTTTGATCTTTTCTACACCCTATAAATAAAACACGCTCTCTATTTTGTGGTACTCCATAATTTGATGAATTTGCTACAAATGGCGCTTCTATTTTATAAAGTCTTATATCACTGATAATTGTATCTAATTCATTGCTTTGTTCTTTGTCACAATAGGCACGAATCATTGTGAGACAATCATCAATATTTAGGACATATATTTTCAATGCTTGTATTATATCGTCACAAGATTTCTTAAAGTCTTTTACTACATTTAATCCATCAAATGCTTCTTCGACTTTATTGATTATTTCATTTGAATCAATATCCGTGAGGAATTGAGTGAAAGAATCTACAAAGAAATCGTTATCAATATTACAAAAATCCTTTTCACGAATAATATCTCGTTTAAGTTTTTCCCATTCTTTACTTCTAGCTAAAATATTAAAACCGTGTCTGATCGTGCTAATTCTTTCATCCGTTTTACTCGTTTTGTAGTCAACAATATCTGGAGTTAACTTTCTGAACTTAGCATCAATTGTTCGTATATAAACTTCTTTCACTTCTTCAATTTTAGAATCCGTAAACTGTTCAATTTCAATTCTTTTAATCAAACAATCTAACAAGAAACCGTTATCTGTATTAGTCGTTTTTAAAGATTTAATAAAAGAGGCTAAACGAGGGATTTCTTTAATATCAACAATGGAATTAATTTCTTTTAGAATTAGTTCTTTTATTTTCCCTTTTTCCTTTGTTAAAATTCCTTTTACATTCTCCATAATAAAGTACTTGGGCTGAAGTACTTTGATTACTCCCAAATAATGAGCAAATAAATCATCCTTTTTATCAAACTTCTTTCTTTTGCCTGCTAAACTAAAACTCTGACAAGGAGGGCCTCCACAAACTACGTCAACTTTTTTGCCTTTGGTTTTCGAAATTAAATTATCCAAAAAATCAGGTTCTGTAATATCTTGACATAAAAAATCCGCATCCAATCCTAATTGATGATTGTATCTTACTATATGAGTTAATTCAGAGTTATCATTTATATCATTTGCTACAAGAAAATCAAAGAATTTATTGTTATGCTCTGCTTGTAAAAAACCTTCACTAAAACCGCCCGCACCTGCAAATAAATCAACAAACGTAAACGGTTTACCGTATAGAGGGATTTGTTCCCTTACAATGTTAACATTGTGATTCTCTTTGTAAGCTTTTACAAAACCATGTAACTTTGTTTTGATTTCATTATTAGTATAACTTTTTTTATAGGAATTGTTTAGTAGTTCATCTGCCCTCTCCTTTAAATAATTCAAATAATGGTTAATTTCAGTAGATCTTTCTGAGTTTTGTTTTACAGTTTGAGTTTCCTTATCAAAATCTTGCCGTTTTATTTTTTCTCCAGTTGATAATTTAATTTGTTCAGAATTACAATTAATCCTTAAGTGAATTGGAGAGAATCCTTTTTTATTTGATTTATCGAGATAGAAGTTTATTGTAGCCATACTTTATATTGCGGACGTTTTTACGGACACGGACAAATTTACGGACAGCAAGTAATATAACCTACTAAAATTTATAATATTTCCATTTACCCTGTTCAATTCACATCATCACTTTTGCTCAACATCCATAATAAAAATTCAAAAAACTCCAAGTTAGAACAGAAATCGTTTATCTTTGTGAGGATACCTGCAAAAAAACTTTCTGGAAAAAAGATCATTAATTTAGTAATTCCTCTGTGATTTACGAATTAAGCTATGCTTTTGGACAATTATAAAATTAAAAACGAGGAACTATGAAGAAGGACAGAAGACAATTTTTAAAAAACACCACACTTGCGGTTATCGCGATGGGTGCATCTCCCTTACTAACAAAGGCTGATACTGGTAAATCTAGGGATCTATCAAATGTAAAACCACAAGAAGCCTGCAACCCGTTAACACAAGATTACTATGGTACGGGGCCATTTTATACGCCCAATGCGCCGATTAGCTCTGATGGTGTGATGATGCCAAGTGATGAAGTGGGAGTCCGTTTAAAATTATCGGGAATTATTAAAAATTTAGACTGCACAGAAGTCAT